>OHUI01000266.1_pt1 | contig 35261 bp, 33 predicted proteins | sample 1579231 | NCBI WGS metagenome assembly OHUI01 (sample SAMEA3882509, study PRJEB24775) | human gut metagenome | biome: human-associated habitat; feature: intestine environment; material: feces | place: Netherlands | collected 2009/2010 | reverse complement strand
GCAGCTGCCGGAGCGGTGCTTAAGCCGCAAGGCGGGAATTGTGCGGTGTTGCCCTAAGTTCTAAATGGATAGATATAAAAAACCGCCCGTCACACAAAATGTGACGGGCGGTTGAGTTTTAGGGGTTAGGTATCAGGATCAGCCGAACATGTTGATCAGGATGCCAGCGGCGACAGCGGAACCGATAACACCGGCAACGTTGGGGCCCATGGCGTGCATGAGCAGGTAGTTGCGGGGGTTGTATTCCTGGCCGACTTTCTGGGAAACACGGGCGGCCATGGGAACAGCGGAAACACCGGCGGAGCCGATGAGCGGGTTGATCTTGCCGTGGGTGACAACGCACATGACCTTGCCCAGGAGAACACCGCCGGCGGTGCCGACACCGAAGGCGACGATGCCCAGAACGATGATCTCAACGGTCTGGATGTTCAGGAAGGTGGCGGCGTTGGTGGTGCAGCCGACGGAGAAGCCGAGGAAGATCGTGATGATGTTCATCAGCTCATTGCCGGCGGTCTTGGTGATACGCTCAACAACGCCGGACTCCTTCATCAGGTTGCCCATCATCAGGCAGCCGACCAGAATGGCGGCGTCAGGCAGGGTCAGGGCAACGATGATGGTAACGATGATGGGGAACAGGATCTTCTCGGTCTTGGAGACACGGCGGGGGGCAGTCATGACGATCTGACGCTCTTTTTCAGTGGTCAGGGCCTTCATGATGGGCGGCTGGATGACCGGCACCAGCGCCATGTAGCAGTACGCGGCAACCGCGATGGAGCCCAGCAGGTGCGGGGCCAGCTTGGTGGTGACGTAGATGGCGGTGGGGCCGTCCGCGCCGCCGATGATGCCGATAGCGCCGGCCTCCTGGTTCGTAAAGCCCAGGATCTTAGCGCCGACGAAGGTGAAGAAGATGCCCAGCTGTGCGGCAGCGCCCAGCAGCAGGCTGGACGGACGGGCGATCAGCGGCTCAAAGTCGGTCATCGTGCCGATGCCGAGGAAAATCAGCGGCGGGTAGATGCCCAGCTTAACGCCTAAGTAGATATAGTCGACCATGCCGCCGGACGAGCCGAGCAGCGCCCAGTCGATGTGGTTGGTGGAGTTGATGAAGATGTCCATGTGGAAGATGCCGTCGAGGGGCAGGTTGGTCATCAGCATGCCGAAGCCGATGGGCAGCAGCAGCAGAGGCTCAAACTGCTTGACGATGGCCAGATACAGCAGCACGCAGGCCACTGCCAGCATGACGGCGTACTTCCAGCCGCCCTCGGTGAAGAAGATCTGTGCCCAGCCGGACTTTGCGAAGATCTCTGCAATATTGGTAAAAATAGCACCCATTTCCGTACCTCCTTACATAAAGGGCGTCGTGTGCTCACGCACACCGGCGTCGCCCCAGGCACCGCGGCGGGAACCGGCGGCAGGCTTGGAAACGCGCTTGATGCCGCGAATGACGGCATTGCCGCCGCAGACCGTGGCCACGGCAGCGGAGATCGCGGCGATGATCTCGCCGGGGATGGAGCCGTTGTCAGCCTTGGCCGCAGGGGCGGCGGGCTTGGCGGCAGGGGCAGCGGGGGCAGCGGGGGCCTTCGGCGCGGCAGGCTTGCCGTTCTTCTTATTGTTGATGTTGTCGAAGATCTTGCCTTCCAGCGTGATGATGAGGCACAGGGCCACCAGCATCGCGAAAACCAGTGTGATGCTGGTCAGCACAACGGTACCGTCACTGGCTTCAAGGGCAAGAAGAGCTAGGTTGGGCATGGATGATCCTCCTTTGAATGGTAGCAGCCCCCGATAAAGGGCTATTTGATGATATTATAGCACAAAGAAAATTTTTTGGGTAGATTTTTTTACAAAAAAATGAATAAATTTAGGGAAATGTACAGATGGTGCATGTAGGGGGCGGCAGGTTTCGGCGGGGTGAGGGCACCCCGCCCTACGCACGGGTTTGATGTGGGGGTGTAGGGCGGCCAGCCCTCTGGCCGCCCTGGCCGTTTGCGGCGGTGGGAGGGTGCCCGGGAGGGATAAATCCCTCCCCTGCGGATTGATTGTAAAAGGGATTTGGCGGTAAGCTGCGGGCCGGGCATGCCCGGCCCCTACAGGGCGGCGATGGGGAAACGGGATATGCCGGTAAGCTGCGGGCCGGGCATACCCGGCCCCTACAGGATGCACAATTTTCCAGCGGTATTTTCGGCTGGTTGTACAGCATTTTCTACAAATATGAATAAAATATATCCCCGCCCTCTTGACTAGGCCGCAACTCTGTGATAGCATAAGCGCAATGAAAGAACGGCAAAGGCGCCGGACAGTGTGATTCTGTCCGGCGCCTTTCTGTTTTGCAAAGTAAGAGAGGGGTTCTGTTCTATGTACAATTCCGCAGACGTTACATGGACACTGGTTGGAGCGTTTCTGGTGTTCTTCATGCAAGCGGGCTTTGCCTTGTGCGAGGCTGGCCTGACCCGTGCAAAAAATACCGGCAATATTCTGATGAAGAATATGATGGATTTTTGTATCGGTACGCCGTGCTACTGGCTCGTCGGCTTCGGCATCATGTTTGCCGGTTCCGGTGCGCTTATCGGCGGGTTTGATCCGTTCATCCGCGGCAGCTATGACTTCGGCACGCTGCCGGTTTGGGTCTACGCGGTGTTCCAGACTGTGTTCTGCGCCACTGCCGCGACCATCGTCTCCGGCTCGATGGCCGAGCGCACGAAGTTCAGCGCCTACTGCTGCTACTCCGCCGCCATCAGCCTGATCGTCTACCCCATCTCCGGCCACTGGATCTGGGGCGGCGGCTGGCTGGCACAGCTCGGCTTCCATGATTTTGCGGGCTCCACCGCAGTTCACTTCGTCGGCGGCGTCACGGCCTGCCTGGGTGCCTGGATGCTCGGCCCCCGCATCGGCAAGTACAACAAGGCCGGTAAGGCCCGCGCGATCCCCGGCCACAACCTGACCGCGATGGCTCTGGGCGTTTTCATCCTGTGGTTCTGTTGGTTCGGCTTCAACGGCGGCTCCACCGTCAGCATGACCGGCGATGACACGATGGTTTCCGCAGGTCTGATCTGCTTCAACACCAACCTGGCCGCCGCGCTGGCTACCGTTGCGGCGCTTATCGTCTCCTGGGTGCGCTACGGCAAGCCCGATGTCTCCCTGACCTTCAACGGTGCGCTGGCCGGTCTGGTCGCCATCACCGCGGGCTGCGACGTCGTTGACCCGTTCGGCGCGGCCATCATCGGCATCGTCGCCGGTGTGCTCTGCATCTTCTCGGTTGAGTTCTTCGACAACGTTGCCAAGATCGATGACCCCGTCGGCGCTGTCTCGGTGCACTGCATGAACGGTGCGTGGGGCACCATCGCCGTCGGCCTGTTTGCCACCGAGGGCGGCCTGTTCTACGGCGGCGGCTTTGCCAAGCTGGGCATCCAGCTGCTGGGCATTGTCAGCGTGGCGGCCTGGGTGCTGGCCACGATGTTCATCATCTTCACGGTCATCAAAAAGACCATCGGCCTGCGCGTCTCCGAGAAGGAGGAGATCGACGGCCTGGATTACCACGAGCACGGCCTGGCCAGCGCCTATGCAGGCTTCGCCATCAATGATCCGACCTACGCCGAGCTGGACGTGAACGAGAACACCGATCTGGGCGAGGACGACATCACCAAGGCCAGCCCCGAGAAGGTCGCCGCTGCGGTCAAGGTCGTCAAGGACACCCCGCTGCCCGCCGAGCTGGATTCCGGCATGCACAAGGTTTCCATCATCGTGCAGCTGGCCAAGTTTGAGACCCTGAAGAAAGCGCTGAACGACATTGGCGTAACCGGCATGACGGTGACCCAGGTCATGGGCTGCGGCCTGCAGAAGGGCAGCGGCGAGAAGTACCGCGGCGCCGAGGTTGACGCCACGCTCCTGCCGAAGGTCAAGGTCGAGGTCGTCGTGAGCAAGATTCCCGTGGATAAGATCATCGACACGGCCACGAAGGCCCTGTACACCGGCCACATCGGCGACGGCAAGATCTTTGTCTACAATGTAGCAAAGGTCGTGAAGGTCCGCACCGGCGAACAGGACTACGCCGCGCTGCAGGACGTAGAGTAAGCATCTCCCTATTATAATAAGGTATAAAGGTCAGTAAGCCAGCCCCTTCCGAAGTGGGATTCGGAAGGGGCTGGCTTTAGGTTTCACCTTTTTATAAATCGTCTATCGTATCTAATATCCAGTTTACCCAGCCTATTACAGTAGACGCTCTGCGATAGTAGGTACTGTCTGCCTCTAAATTATAAAGGTTTGAGTTTTTCATAATTTGCATTACTGCTTGCCTGTCTGGCATTTCCCCACAAGTTAGGTGGATCTTTAATGTTTGATTAAACACTTGGTGTTCCAGTATCTGTTTTGCAATAGCCAACTGACGACTACGATAATCAAGCGTCATAATATAGTTTCCCAGTGCTGATAAAAAGAAGTAAATCTCACCATCTTTGTTGTTGCCCTTGCTAAGTAGCCCAAGGTAACGTCCTGCATCTGTATAATAGTTGGTCTGTCTCTCATCAAAAGCATATTCGGAAGTAATTTCCTGCTTCGTCATATCCTTTTCATTGAGAAGCTCCATAAGATTGACAATCCGAGACATCCGATCCGCTTGTGGAAACGAAATTTTGGGTTCATTAACTAGACGAACCGTTCTCAATAAGTTTTCAATATCCGTTAGGGTTATTGATGTTGAGATGATATAGTTCTTTTGTTTTACTAAGTGTAAAGAATTGTAGATTCCGGGGGCCTCAAAGCGATACTGATAAAGATTAAATATACCATTGGAAAACACCAGAAAAATCGGCTTTACTTCCTTGGTTACTCGTTGGCTCCATACGCGGAACGGGTAGTAAAGCTGTCGAACGAGAAAATCGTCCGCCAGGTCGTGCTTTGCCTCAAACAAAGAAAGGCAGTCAATGCCTTCATAAGCAGCGTCGATCTCTATCTGTGAATTTCCTACATTAACTGACTGCATACCATGCTTCGTATTTATATTAAAACGAAAATATCCGGAACTCATCCGCCCGTTGACAGTTGGCAAAAGATCTTCATCCTCAAGAAAATCACCTAGTACCCCACAGGCACTAGCGCAGTTCAATGCGATGGATTCGCTTACTAAAAACTGAGGCACCAAACTTTGGAGGTATGGTGGGATGAATATTTTTTTTACGTCCTGCTCAGGTTCTTCAAAATCTTTATACGCAGAAAAAGAGGAAATTACATACTCTCCCCGTGTTATCGGCAAAATAGCCAAATCATTTTGCTGAAAAATCGTCGGAAGATTAACTTTATGGTCAAACTTTGTCATCAGCCGCGGTTCACGAAATTCGCGAATTTGATCTGCTGATATTGTATACTGTCCTTTGCTATCAATTTTTTCAAGAATATTGTATTTAGCAAATAAGCATTCCCATGCGTCATCGTTCATGCCCATAGTTTCTAATCAACACCTCCTCAACTGCGCCGCGTCCACTTACATTTGCGTTGATTATCCGTTTAGCTTTTACAATTCTCACATCGTAATCACTATATAGATCTTTAATAAATTCTGTAGCTGAATTAGAAAGCATAAATTTTACACCACGTTTATCCAGTAAGTCACAACATCTTTTCAGACGTTTCTGTTCTTCTTTATCAAATCCGCCTTTATTATATCCCGTAAAACTAGCCGTATCAGAAACCGGATCATACGGCGGATCTAGATACACGAACCCATTGTTTGGAACACGTTCAAGGATCTTTTCAAAATCTTCACTATACAAGATAATATCGTTTTTTGTGAGATACTTATTTACTGCCCGCAAAACCGGTTCATTCACTATATTGGGATTTTTATAATGTCCAAACGGTGAATTAAACTCTCCCGAAGAATTCACCCGAAACAAACCATTGAAACATGTTTTATTTAGATATAACAGTCTTGACGCTCTATCAACTTTTGACATGGATTGGTAAACACTTTGGTCTCTATCCATATCCCTTATTTCATAAAAATAATCTGCTGTGTTTTCATGCTTCTTTAATGATTCGATCAGTTCTTCAACATTGTCCCTTATAACCTCATAAACAATCATCAAATCCCTGTTTAAGTCATTGACAATCGCTTTAGGAGGCTGCATAGAAAAAAGCACAGCTCCGCCACCTAAAAAAGGCTCACAATAAAATTCAATTTTTTTAGGTAGTAAAGGAGTTATTTCGTCTATCAGTTGACGCTTTCCTCCCACCCATTTCACAACGGGTGCTACCAGTTTGTTCTTCGCCATATCTGTGCTCCTTTTTAAATGTGTAGACCTTTACATTATAATTATATCAAATCAAGACGTACTCTTGCAAGGTTATGGCAAAAATTCACATTAAATTTTCTGTTTATTTCCCCCTCGCTGACTGAATATACTGCCGCGGCGTCTGGTTGTATTCCGCCCGGAACGCACGGTAGAAATTTGCGTAATCGCCAAAACCGCAGTATTGGCAGACTTCATTCGGCGGGACGCCGCCGGCTAAGAGCTGCTTCGCGTTTAATAGCCGCTTCTGCAAAATATAGCGATGCACCGTCGTGCCGACCTGCGCGTCGAACTTCCGCAGAAGATGATACTTGCTGATGAAGAACTTCTCCGACAGCTGGTCCAGCGTCAGGGCCTCGCTGTAGTGCTCGTTGATGTAGTGCAGCACCGCGTCCACGACCTGGTCACTCGTGCCGGTGGGGCGGGCGTCGCCGCGCTCGGCTGCGGCACGGTTCAGGCCGACCAAAAGCTCCACCAGCGCACTCTGGGCCAAAAGGTCACTGCCATACGCCTTGTCCGCCTTTAACGCGCACAGCTTGTCCACCGTTGTGCGCAGCGGCGCGCCGGTGGCCCCGGGCAGCCGCAGAAGGTTCGTGTGGCCGGGGACTGTCGTGTCAAAGCAGCGGGTCAGACTTGTGCGCGGGGTGGACAAGCCCTCCAGATAGGGCCGCGCGATCCAGAGCACGATGCGCTCATAGGCGTCGGCGTCGGTGGCAATGCGCGCCTGGTGCAGCTCCAGCGGGCTGCACAGCATCCAGTCGCCGGGGCGCACGCGGTAGAGCTGGTTCTCGACGATGTACTCCACCCGCCCGCGCAGCAGCAGGTAGATCTCATAGAAGTCGTGGTGGTGCAGCTCGACCTCGTTCATGTAGGTCGAGCGATAGCGGTAGACCTCATAATCCGGCGCGATCATCGTCTGGCGCTTGGTGTAGGGGTTGTAGTTTGACATAGGTGACTCCCAAAAAGCCTTCCCCTCCGGGACAGACTCCCCCGGTACGGGGGAGGTGGCGCATAGCGCCAGAAGGGGAGTAGGTGGCTGAGCGAAGCGAAGCCGGATGAGGGCCGACCTTGCCGCTGCCCCCCTGCAAGCGGGATTTTGCGGCCAGCTCTCCCCTCATCAGCCGCCTGCGGCGGCAGCTTCTCCCCCAAGGGAGAAGCTTTTTCTGCGTTGCTATGATTTTACCGCAATTTTCGCAATTTTTCAAGCAATCAGCGTTATTTTCTTGCAAAAAATCACGCGGTATACTATAGACATCGCGGGCGGTCGTGTGCCGCCCACCCCCACAGCAACAAAAGGAGCAAATCATTATGCAGATGAATGCGTCTTCCATCGTCAACCAGAAAGCCGAGTGGGAAAAGCTGGGCGTCAAGCTGCCCGCCTTTGACCACGCTGCCATGACTGCCGCCACCAAGGAGCACCCCATCTGGGTCCACTTCGGTGCGGGCAATATCTTCCGCGGCTTCATCGCCGCGCTGCAGCAGCGCCTGCTGAACGAGGGTGTCGCTGACCGCGGCATCATCGCAGCCGACACCTTCGACTACGACATCATCGACAAGATCTACACCCCGTATGACAACCTGACGATGAACGTCACCCTGAACCCGGACGGCACCACCAGCCGCGAGATCATCGGCTCTGTGGCCGAGGGCCTGCGCGCCAACTCTGCCGACGCGGAGATGATGGCCCGCTTCAAGCAGATCTTCACCGATCCCAGCCTGCAGATGATCTCCTTCACCATCACCGAGAAGGGCTACGCTCTGTACCGTCCCGACGGCAGCCTGATGCCCGTCGTGCAGGCTGACATCGACGAGGGCCCCGCCCACGCCCGCCACGCCATGAGCATGGTCGCCGCCCTGCTGCTGGAGCGTTTCCAGAACGGTGCCTATCCTCTGGCCGTCGTCAGCATGGACAACTGCTCCCACAACGGCGAGAAGCTGCAGGCCAGCGTTATGACCGTTGCCAAGGCATGGCTGGAGAAGGGCTTCGTCGGTCAGGACTTCATCGACTACCTGTCCGATGAGACCAAGATCACCTTCCCCTGGTCCATGATCGACAAGATCACCCCGCGCCCCCACAAGATCGTCGAGGAGTCTCTGGAGAAGGACGGCATCGAGGGCATGACCCCCATCGTCACCTCCAAGAACACCTTCATTGCCGCGTTCGTCAACGCCGAGCGCCCGCAGTATCTGGTCGTCGAGGACAAGTTCCCCAACGGCCGCCCCGCGCTGGAGAAGGCCGGTGTCTACATGACCGACCGCGAGACCGTCAACAAGACCGAGCGCATGAAGGTCACCACCTGCCTGAACCCGCTGCACACCGCCATGAGCGTGTACGGCTGCATGCTGGGCTATGACCTGATCTGCGCCGAGATGAAGGACGAGGACATCGTCGCCCTCATCAAGCGCCTGGGCTACGTCGAGGGCCTGCCCGTCGTCGTTGACCCGAAAATCCTTGACCCGAAGGCCTTCATCGACGAGGTCATCGAGCAGCGCCTGCCCAACCCCTTCATGCCCGACATGCCGCAGCGCATCGCTACCGACACATCCCAGAAGGTCGGCATCCGCTTTGGCGAGACCATCAAGAGCTACGTCGCCGAGGGCCGCGACCTGAACAGCCTGGTCTCCATTCCTCTGGCCATCGCCGGTTGGCTGCGTTACCTGCTGGCCATCGACGACAACGGCAACGCCTTTGAGGTCAGTGCTGACCCGCTGAAGGACGAGCTGCAGGCCAAGCTCTCCGGCATCGAGTTCGGCAAGCCCGAGACCGTCACCGACCAGCTGGACGGCATCCTGTCCAATGCGTCCATCTTCGGCAGCGACCTGACCAAGACCGTCCTGGCCGACAAGATCAAGGCGTACTTCAAGGCCGAGATCGCCGGTGCCGGTGCCGTCCGCAAGACCCTGCACGAGGCCGTGAACGGCTGAGAGCAGCTTCCCTAAGCCTTCCCCCAAGGGGGAAGGTGGCCCCGCAGGGCCGGATGAGGGGTAAGTTTGCGCAGTTGCCCCGTCAACGAGCAGCAATGGCCAGGTTCCCCCTCATCAGTCATCTACGATGACAGCTTCCCCCCAAGGGGGAAGCCTTGCATCTGCCGCCCCGTAGGGGCCGGACACGTCCGGCCCGCCACGTAAAATGTATAACCCGCTCACGGGTTCGCAACCGGAAACTTGCGGGCGAGGCATGCCTCGCCCCTACGCAAACGACTATACAAACAAAAGGAGCACCACATGTCTATGAAAATGGGTTGGCGCTGGTATGGTGAGGGCAATGACCCCATCACCCTGAGCGACATTAAGCAGATCCCCGGTGTTGAGGAGATCGTCTGGGCCCTGCACAGCAAAATGCCCGGCGAGATCTGGGAGGAGGCCGAGATTAAGGAGGTCGTAGACCAGATCCATGCTGCCGGCTTTGACGCCACCGTCGTCGAGTCCGTCAACGTCCACGACGACATCAAGATCGGCCTGCCGACGCGCGACAAGTACATCGAGAACTACAAGCAGTGCATCCGCAACCTGTCCAAGTTCGGCGTCAAGACCATCTGCTACAACTTCATGCCCATCTTTGACTGGACCCGCACCGACCTGTTCCACCCCGTCGGCGACGGCTCCACCGCCCTGTTCTATCAGAAGGACCTGATCCAGGACGACTACAAGGGCATGGCAAACTACATTCTCGAATTCACCGAGAAGTATAACATGACCTTCCCCGGCTGGGAGCCGGAGCGCATGGCCAAGCTGGACGAGCTGTTCAAGGCCTACGCCCCCGTCACCAAGGAGAAGCTGTGGGATAACCTCAAATACTTCCTCGAGGCCATCATGCCCACCTGCCGCGAGTGCGACATCAAGATGGCGATCCATCAGGACGATCCCCCATGGGACATCTTCGGCCTGCCCCGTCTGCTGGTTGACGCCGAGAGCATTGACCGCTTCCTGACGATGGTCGATGACCCGTACAACTGCCTGACGCTCTGCTCCGGCAGCATGAACGCCAACCCCAACAACAACGTGGCCGCCATCGTGCGCAAGCACTGTGACCGCATCCCGTTTGCCCACGTGCGCAATATCCACCACTTCGAGAACGGTGACTTCTCCGAGGCTGCCCACCGCGACTGCTGCGGCGAGACCGGCATCATTGAGATCCTGCGCGCCTACCATGACTGCGGCTTTGACGGCTGCATCCGCCCCGACCATGGCCGCCAGCTGTGGGAGGAAGGCCCCGGCAACTGCCGCCCCGGCTACGGCAAGTATGACCGCGCCCTCGGCGTGCAGTACATGCTGGGTGTCTGGGACCTGCTGGACCGCCTGGACGAAGAAAAGTCTAAGTAATTTTCGCCATCCTCAAATTGCTGTATAACAAAAAGGACGCTGTAGCGATACAGCGTCCTTTTTTGTTAGGATTTTATTGTATGATGAGCCGCTTTGTCCCCTTGCTCCCTCTGCCGCCATTGCCCCTACCCGACACCTTACCCTTTTCACCACTCTGTAGGGGCCGGGCATGCCCGGCCCGCCACCTCACGGCTGCCGCCATTGAATCCTCCCTTCGTAGGGAGGGGTCTTGACCCCTCCGCCGCACCTTACCCCTGCCCGACAGCTTACCCTTTGCACCTCCCGGCTACCGCCATTTAATCTTCCATTCGTAGGGAGGGGTTTTGACCCCTCCGCCGCACCTTGCCCCTGCCGCTGCTTTATCTTCCACTCTGTAGGGGCGGCATATATGCCGCCCGCGCCTCCCTTGTCAAAGGGAGGTAGCCGAGCCCGCGAGGCCGGAGGGATTCCTGCAGCTTTGCCGTTATTGCCCTTCTGCCTTCCTTACCCCTTCACCTCGTTCACCAGCTTCTCCCCTCTCGCAAACGCCCGCGCGTTCTCCATCGTCGTAATGGCAATGCTCTGCAATGCCGTCCGCGTGAAAAATGCCTGATGGCTCGTCACCACCACATTCGGGAAACTCATCAAAATCGGCACGACCTCGTTCTGCAAAACGTCGTCCGAGAAGTCCTCGAACACCTGCCCGTCCTCGTCCTCGTAGACGTCCAGCCCCACGCCCGCAAATTTGCGGGCCCGCAGCGCGTCGATCAGCGCGTTGGTGTCGATCAGCCCACCGCGGCTCGTGTTGACAAGAATCGCGTTGTCACGCATCATTTTGATGGTGTCAGCGTTGATTATATGGCGCGTCTCGGCTGTCAGCGGGCAGTGCAGACTGATAAGGTCTGCCGTGCGCAGCAGCTCGTCCAGCTCCACATAGCGCACAATGCCGTCCAGCGCGGGGTTCCTGTACTGGTCGTAGGCCAGCACCGTCATGCCAAACCCGTGACAGATGCGCGCCATGGCCGCGCCGATGCGCCCCGTGCCCACAATGCCCGCCGACGAGCCGTACAGATTGTACCCCAGCAGACCGTCCAGCGCAAAGTTGTTGTTGCGCACCTTGATATACGCCTTGCAGATGCGCCGGTTTGCGGCCTGCGCCAGCGCCATAGCGTGCTCGGCCACGGCCTCCGGGCTGTAGCCCGGCACGCGCAGCACCGTGATGCCGCATTTCTGCGCCGCGGCCAGGTCCACATTATTGTACCCCGCGCACCGCAGCAGCAAGCAGCGGATGCCCACCTGGGCCAGCTTTTCCAGCACCGGAGCCGAGCAATCCGCATTGACGAACGCGCACACAGCGTCCCCGCCCTGCGCCAGCGGCGCGGTGTCCGCATCGAGATTCGCCGTCAAAAACCTGATCTCGCAGCCATATTCCGGGTCCGCCGCCAGCACATCAAAATAGTAGTGGTCGTATTCCCGCGTACCATAAAAAATAATTTTCATAAAAACGCCCCCAGTCTCCTTCAGTATCTGCTTTTTACGCCCTTAGTATACCGAATCGGACGGGGGATTTCTGTTGTCGGGACAACAGGCGATTATTTTTATTCCTTTTGCATTGCATATTGCTTTCCTTTAACCACCCAGTAGGGGCCGGGCATGCCCGGCCCGCACGCTTCGGTAAGCCTCTCCGCCAATCTTAAACAACAACATCCCACACCAACCACCCCGGCCACATCAGCTTCCGCCCGTGCGGGAATCTCCCGCGCCCTAAAAACAGCCCGCGGGGCTGTTTTTACCCCGCGGTACGCTGGACGCGGGGCCCGGGCTTTTCGATTCCCGCATGGGTCACCTTTTACGCCCGACACCTATTAAAAAGCGCATACAAAGAAAAAAGCACTACCTCAAATGAAGTAGTGCTTTTTGGTGACCCGAAGGTTTCAATATCCGAACCATTCTCTTTAAAAAATGCGATGGGCTTGTCCCCATCGCGGAGGTTTAAGTTTACAATTATTTTGTCCTCAAAGACATATACCGTGTTTACGAAGCACTCAATTACTTGTCGCTGTACCTTGGAATCACGCAAATCGCGCTGCTTGAACGATTCCAGCCACTGCACAACATACTCTTTTGTCAGCTTGGGATGCGAGGTTTCTTCCTCAAAGATGCTGATTTGCAGTTCATCGCGCTGGGCTTCCAATGCCGTCAGGCGTTCTTTCGTTGTTTGGGTAATGATGCCCTCTTCTATCGCTGCGGCAATGTAGTCAATTTTCTTATTGACCTTTTTGAGTTCTTCTTGCAGTGCGGGCAGATGTGTGTTCTCTCGTTTCTGGTTTTCTACAAGGGCATCTGCCAGCATTGCAATAGCACTGTCTTGCAGCACATACCCAAGCGCCCGCTTGACTACAAAAGATTCAATCAGTTCTTTTCGGAACGCTTTCATATGGCATCGCTCGCCCTCTTTGCGCTTGCGATACCCACATTTATAATAGTAGTAGGTTGCCCCAGTATGGCTTGTACCGCTGTCACCTACCATCAGCGCACCGCAGTTGCCGCATACCAACTTGCCTGTCAGAATGAAGTCTTCGTCACTCTTCGATCTGGCAGGCGCTTTTTTATTTGCTTTCATACGAACCTGCACCTTGTCAAATGTCTCTTGGTCGATCAGCGCCGGGAAAGCGTTTTCAGTGACAATATCCCGATAGCGGTACTCGCCCAGATAACGGCGGTTTCGCAGCATGTTTTGGAAACTGCTTTTTACAAACTTTCTGCCGTAGCCGGTTCGTATGCCGCGAGCATTCATGTCCGCGCAAAGTTCCTTGATGGAATCACCAGCAGCATAGCGCTCGAAGACTTCTTTAACAATGGGACTCATCACTGGGTCAGGCTCGTAGTGACGCTCCTCATTGATGCGGTAGCCTAATGGCACAGAACCGCCGTTGAACTTACATTTCAGCGCATTGTCCGTATGGCCGCGCGTCACTTTTTCTGCCAGTTCAGCAGAATAGTACTCTGCCATGCCCTCCAGCATACTTTCCAGCATGATGCCCTCCGGCGTGTTGGAGATTGGTTCTGTCGCGGAAATCACCTTGACTTTATTCTTGGACAATGCGCGTTTGTAGTATGCGGAGTCAAAGCGGTTGCGGGAAAATCGATCCAATTTCCACACAAGGACAAATTGAAATCTGTGGGCGTTGCTGTCTTGGATCATCTTCTGGAACTGTGGTCGCGCGTCTGTCTTGGCTGACAACGCACGGTCAATGTAACTGCCGATGATTTTCATGTCGTTGCGTTCGGCATACGTCCTGCACTCACGCAGCTGGCCCTCGATGGATTCCTCACGTTGGTTGTCGCTGCTGTATCGGGCGTATATCACAACATTACTGCTTGGCATTTTGTACCTCCTCTCATGCCATTTTATTACTTTATACGCTTTGAATATGGAAAATCCCAACAGCAAAAAGTAAATTTTTTCTTATTTCATATATTAGCGCAAACTTTGCACTTTAATTGTCCTTTACAATTATGTCTGACACTTTGCCCTTTTGATTTTCAATAGTAACTCTGCTTTTTCGCTATGAACACCTACTATATATTCTCCGTCTGTTCAAAAAGTGTTCATACACTTTTTCATACATAAAGCCGTAAGCAACCGTATCAGTCGCCTACAGCTTTTCATATCCAATCTTCTTTTCCTATTGCTTACTGCCGCTGGCGAATCTGCTGCCTTGTTTCAAGATTATTTGTAATATAACCGCGTTCCCTTAATCCATTGACAATTTCTGAATAGATATCGTGTCCTTGTGCATCTCTAATTGTTATAATTAAAGCGAATTCTTGTGCAGTTACCACCAACCCATTTCTATGTGTCAGATTAATGCAGATTTTCCAGTTTTTTCTACTTTAGTTCCTTTACTTCTTATTTTTCGATAGTAAAATTTAATAGGACTCCACTTAAATCCATTTCTACCCGGGATTTTTCATATTTTTTATCCCACGTCGTTTCCAATGGTACACAACCTCTAAATTCTTGCATTCCAGCTTTCGATGTATAACACATTCCAAAACTTTCGTCTATATTGATTCTACATTGATTTCTGATGGTGAACGCAATTCATATATAAAAATACTGCTGGAAGCCATCGAGTTACCTCCTTTAAAAATATTATCAGAATCTACAATTAATTTAATTTTACGACTATATAGAAAAGTTATCAATGTCATAGTAGGCAAAAAGTTGTCATCAAAATGAAAAAGGACAGGCGACAGGCAAACCTGCCGCCCTCGTCTTACTTTGCCACCAGCTCGGAGAGTTCCTGCAGCACCTTTGACACCTCGCCCCACAGCTTTTCATAGTCCCGCTTCAATCCATCGATTTTCTCCGGATACACGCCATAAGTATTGCAGACAACTATTTAATCAAATTTTTAAACGACACCCATTTTGCAACATTCTATTTCACCCCTTCTGATCTGGCTTGTGCACTCCAAAAAGATTTACCACAACATCAACAATTACAGGCACTATCACAAATCCCAGCTTCTGTAATGTTGGCACTGCTTCGTCGAGAGATATTATACCCAAAAAACTCATTGCAATGAGTACACTACCCGAAAGTACTGCAAGTGCCCTGTAGTTCAGCATTCGCTTTAGCAACCTTGTCAGTCTTTGTCCATCCCAGTAGCGCTCAATGCGTTTCTGAATAAATTCTTCCTGCAAGCGAACATCCTCGCAAAGCATCAGATAATGGCATTCCTGTACCAATTTATCTTCCATATCTTTCAATGCATCATCTTTTGCAAGCTCCGCAACATCCTTGATTTTGTATGATCCATCCTCAGATTTTTCATTGAATTTACCGTTCCATGCGTCAAACTTTTCTTTCAGTTCAATATCTCCAGAAGACCGCAGTGCTTCCTCTGTCGGGACAGTTGCTGCACGGATTGCGCCTATACTTTCCCCACGTAAAATTTTCTGTCGAACCTCAATTGCCGTATCAATAACTTTTTGCAACTGTGCGTGGCGTTCCCCCTTAGGCGCTTCAAACTCGGTAATTTCCTGTACGATTTTCTGGAATTCTTCATATGCTTGTGCATGGATTCCGGATGGCCGTTCGGTCAAATCCTGCCATATATCAGTCCGCATAGGTGGATTGTCCAAATGTAGTTCTTTGGCTGTGATGTGTTCTTCCTTGCCCGCTATGCGATAAAGCACCATAGTAATCAGCCCTACCGCTTTACGAGCGCCATCATTCTTTTCTTCGATAACAAGTTTGATTTTCCGCTTTGTCGGATTGTTCAGCGAAAACAGCAACTTACCGCGCCAATTCGGATCCAGTGTGGTGGAAACATTACCCAGTCCCATAGCACTGCACCGCACCTTAGAGTGAAATGTACCTGCAATATCACCATCCACGACCAGGTACTCGTGAGAAAGCGTCAGTACCGTATCATGCGGGGCAATCTCAATGTACACCTCTCGGTCATTTTCTTTTACCTTGACAAGCCGCTTTTTGTTGACCGAGTATACAAGCATCGATGCTGCCAGATTATAGCCCACGCCTTTTGCCTTGTTCTCGTCAAATGGTGCAATTACAATATCGCTCACTTCTTTACGCGCTTTGCGGTAATCTTCTGCTAGAAGAGGCCCGCCACCTGCGGTTTCGCTTTTGTTCATGTGTGTTCACCTGCACTTTCTTCATCCGACTCTTTACCGTTCTGCCGATTTTCTTCTTTTTGAGGTTTCTTTCCTGATTCAGTCTCCCCAATCTTGTGTCCGATCCAAAGCTCACGCTCATCTTTGATTGCCAGCAACGGTGTAAACAGCCTTGTGTACGCTGTGCCGATTGCTCCAGTAAACAGCACAAATTCTGGTCGGCTGGCACGTGGGCCTGCACACAGCACATGGTCGTAGGAAATATCCGGGTACGGGTCAACATAGTAAATTTTAGAAATATTCAGATACCGCGCCTTTTTCGCGCAGAGCACGCACGGGCTGGATGTTGTGAACAAATACCCTCCCTTTGCGCGCGATTTATCATCCCCAGACAAGTTCAGGAACGCTGTTTCCTCCGCGTGGAGCGCCCGGGTATGCACCTGATTTTTCTCCTTTTTGATTTTGTTATAGAGGTCTTTAAAGCAGTAGCAGGCACCACGGCCGCATGCTTTCAAGGTACAGTCTTCACGGTTATACTCTTCTGCCAGTGGTTCAACTGCTTTCTGGAAAGAGTCTTTTCCCTCATCAGCATTTTCATAGTCGCTGTAACCATCCGGATCATATAGTGCGTGCAGTTCACACACATCCCGGTACAGGCAGGGCAACTGCTCCCGCGGCTGCTGGTTCCAGCCCAGGGACAAGATCTCATATTCATTGTCCGTGACCACCGCGCCCACCTGCCGCGATATGCAGCCGGAGTTTGCCTTGCCCGCATATGCGACCTGCATACAGTGTTCCAACCGAGTCGGTAGCACAAGCCCAGGGTACATCATCAAGCTGATATAACGCACCAGCGTGTATTTCAGATTCAGATGTGCGCTGTTGTCCTTTGAGTTGTTGATGAAAATGTCGGCAGATTCCAAACAGCTGGACACATTCTGAATGATAAATGGCAGAACCTGCTCCAGTTTCTGATCCAAAATACGCTGGAAAAGGCGGGGCAGAATTTTTGACTCTTCACCCGTGTGTGGTTCTCCATTGATCGTTTTATTTGGGGGAATTTTGTTTTTATAATCGTCGTATTCTTTCTTGAATTTTTTCAGCTGCTCGACCCGGTCGATGGCCCGGATGTCTTCTACCGCGATCTTTTTATTGTTGAGTAGTCGCTCCTGCCGCTGCTTTTCGTCGGTATAAACGCCCATCAGGTAGTAGTTGCTGTAGCGCTGTTTGAGGTACATAGACTCAAACGGATTTTTAATGGAGTCGATTACCGCCAGCGCACGAATGTGTACTTTCTCATCGGCGGACTTGGCCCCTCGGCGCGTCAGCTCCGCCTTTTTGGTCATATACGCCCGCAGAATCTTAATCGAATGGTTCAGATCCCGGGCGATTGTCACATAGGCATCCTCTTTCAGATTGTAATACTTCCCGTCCTGGTCTTTGTCCAGCGGTTCATTGCTGATGCGCAGATTATTGCCCAAAAGCTGCATGGCCACTGTCTCTTTTTTGTCAAAGTCCGGGACTTCCTCGCTCATTTTCTCCCAGAATTTCTTCGTCTGCTCCGGCAAGAAATGGTAGATGTATTCTTCCAGTATCCAGTAATACAGCGAGTTGATATTTCCCTTTTTGCGCTCTCTGCTACGCTGATAGTAGTGAAACAGGCTATAAAGGTCATGATTTGTGATGCTGATGCGCCCTGACGCTGCATCTTCCACATGAATATGTATGGCGGTCGGCTCGCCGTCTTCCTCAGCGCCCGGCAATTTTACCTCGCAGTTGTTTCCTTGCAGACTTGTCAGGTCAACGATGGGACGCTGTTCCCGCTCTGCTTTCGGGTTCAACAGGATTGCGTCATAATCATCCAGCGGATTTTCTCCGATTCCAAAGAATTTTTCAGCTTCGATGCCTGTATTCGGTAAACCTTTCTCCTTCAGTTTGAATTGTGTGTTGATTTCAAACGTCATCGCTGCATTGTACAGTTGATTCTCAACAATTGGCTTTATAATACTTTTACTTTCTTCTTCATTATTACATTTATCTGCATTAACCAATTCACACAGAAATTGGGTAAACGCATCCGCTGTCTTCCCCAAAACTCTGGCCGTGATCAAAGCGCGGGTCTTGACCAGATAAAAGCAGTTCCAGTTCCTCCTAGCATAGTTGTACAGCAGACGGTATTCATGCCGCTCATAGTCCGTCCCTGCCGCCGGAGGTTCTGCGTTCAGATGCAGTTCCTCGAATTCTTTATTCAGAATTTCCGCCGTTGTGGAAACGCCGGATCCAGTTTTTCCGCAAAGACCCACCACGATAAAATCCTGTTGGCGGTCAAACAGATCATTTATCACTTGGTAGCCGCTGCCTCTAGACGGCGATGTGTTGAGTTTTTCACTTTGCTCCCGGCCCATAACAGTTCCTCTTTTCCTGCTCATCTCACGCTATTTTTTCAGCGCAATTCTTTTTATTTATACTACCATTTTATTCTACATATTGCAATATTTTTTGTGCACTTCAGCGCATTTTCTACGTTCTCTTTCAATATTTCTCTATTTTCTATGCTTATTCAGGTTTCAAATGGTTACATTTTTTCCTACAAAGCAGGTTTTGGCCAAGAATTATCTTCTATCGTCATCCTTCGTTAAGCACGATTGTCTTTTTCACCGGATATAGCGAGAATACAATCTGTGTACGTTCCGTTTCCAGCTTTGCAAACTCTTGTGTACTCCATGGCATCTCCAAAATTTGATAAGGAATCGTCAGTTCGATATCATGGCCAGGCAACATCACTCCGGCAGATGGTTTTTCTCCATTAAGTAATGGATATAATGGAATGTAACACATATAGCTGCACAAATAGTCTCCCATTTGTAGCAGCATCTGTCCCGCAAAATCAACATTCACATTATGATCCGAGACATTTTTTGCGTACATCGTAAAAACAATGATTTTAGATTCCTGACCGCTTGCTTTCACATGAATAGGATCAATTTCGTATTCGTCGCAAAACTCATCTTGGGACAGCACTTTGTAGTCAGTCAAAGTGTACTCCACGCCATTATGCAAAACAGTATCGCCAAGACTATATTGCTCAACCTGAGCTGGTGGGCACGCCTTATTAACCGCTATATATCGCCACGCAAATATTACGATTGCCATTACGCCAACTATGATTCCAACTATGAGTTTCTTTCGATTTGCGAAGAGATGCCGCATATCTTTCCCTCCTCTATTGTTATAATCTGGTCGGCAAGACTTGTTAATTCCTCTGTGTCATGGCACGCCAACACAATTAACGCACCGCGCTGTTTTTCTTCTTGCAGTGCTTCCCAGATTTTAGGAACGCCTTTTTCATCGATTGCATTAATTGGTTCATCCAGCAGAATCAAATCCGGACATTCCATCAATGCACAGGCAATGCCCAAGCGCTGTTTCATTCCAAGTGAATATTTTCGATAAGTTCGTTTATCACTGGGGTCAAGCCCTACACGGTTCATAGTTTTCGCAATTTGGGTTCTATCCGCTTTTCCTGTCAGGCCCGCCAGCAATTCCAAATTTCGTTGTCCCGTGTATCCGGGAAGAAATGCCGGATTTTCTATCAAGACGCCTATGCTCCGTGGAGTTGCAATGTCCTTGTGCAAAATTTCTCCGTCTATGCTGACTGTGCCGCTGGTGGGATAAATGACTCCCGCCATCATACGCATAAGCATGGTCTTTCCACAGCCATTCTTTCCTTTTAAGCCATAGATTGTTCCAGCCTCAAGCGTAAGTGATATATCTTCCAGCACTGTCACATCATTCAGCCTTTTCGATACGTTTTTCAGTTCTACTTTCATGAGCGGTACCTCACCTTATCAGATCTTTTTTCGATAAATGTCTTGCGCCTACAATAACGCTGGTCACTGAAGTAATTCCTGTCCATAATATAGTTTGTCTTAGGGTGATTCCCTCTCCTGTAAATGCATACAAACGCTGCATCATTGCATGCCCACAAAACAGTATGGACTCATCTAAAAAGGCTCCTGATACTACAAAAGCTATAGCAAGCAACAAACCAACCGTATCACCTGCTACAAGTTCCAACACTATTTGTAATAATGCAAGCGCTATGGTTGTCAGCAAGGGCGATAGCAACAATGATACCACTTGCATATGACCATCCCCCGGCCATGAAACAATCTCTGGAATCGCCAATCCAATATAGTCACAAATTGAAAATGATCCGCCCACAGCAAGGCAAAGCACCGCTATTGTCCCTGTTATGACCACCTGCTCTGCTACCGCTGCCATAACCGCCAGCAAACAATGCGCAAGCCACCAAACTGTTCGTTTGGGAACACGTGTGAATAATTCATATCCATAGGGTTCAAACACTGACACCGTCGTATTTCCCAATGCAAAAAGAAGTACTAAGTTCGTAATCAAATAGGCAATCGGCATTTCAAAAGATTCCTGTCTGCTTGGCGTAAACGGTGGAATGCCGCGATAAAAATAAGCAAGCTGATCCCAAAAAGATGGGATAATTTTATCGCCGAATGAAGCCTTTATATAATACCATGCGTAAAACGATACACCCATTACAAGTGCCACTCCTACACTTGCTAATATTAAAAGCCACAGCCTTTTACGGTTTATCATAACTTCCAGTCGAAACATTCTAAAATACATCATGCTTCTTCACCGCACAGGTCATTGCCAGCAGAGCAGAAATCACTAGCAGAATACAAAGTTCAATTATCATAATCGGCAGAGAAAGATAAATATCCGAGTACGGCGGCAAAATACAACTCGGATTCCATTGGGAAGCACTAAAGGTGTCAAAAAAGAATCCTATAAAGTAAAATATCGCTGTTGGACCTATAAGAGACACAAATGGGTTTCCCGTAAGCCATCCTAATGGAAGCGCCAGTGTTGCTATTCCTGCCAGATATACTGCATCATACAGATTATACAAAAGCAGATACAAAAATGGATGCACTGCATAAAACGAATGGCCTACCTGCCCAACAGCCATCATCGGAAATGTATAAGATGCAATTTCAGGGGATATTGTTGGAAGGAACATCATACTAAAAATCATCTGTCCAAAAGTAGCTGCCATTGCCAGCAGAAACGCCCCCGCAAAAATAGAGATGTAACGCGACAGGATCACGCTTTTCTGCTCTTTCCGAACTCTCAGATTTTTTATGTATCCGCTCTTGATATCCATCGCCATCGAAACTCCCGCTGGCAGTGTCACGAGCAGTGGAAACAGCGAAAATAGCAATATTGAAGGAAGATAAATTCCATCTGCCGCGATGCATGAATTATAAACAGAAGATGGGTAGCTGTATGCAATCGTCTGGGTCTTCAGCGCCTCCATATTGGCATAGTGTGCCTGCACATTCAGCACCAAATCCCAAATGCCAAGTACTGCGCATACACCCAATGCCAACTTGAACAAAACTCCATCAAACAATCGCTGAAAATCAAGTTTCAGAAGTTCACGCAAAGAACTCACCTACTTTCAAGCTCAGGCAGTTTTATCCATACCTCATGCATATCGCCTTCTACTGTATCTTCAAACATTCCTTTAGGAAAGCACTGCCAATTAAGGTAAATCGGATTATAGTCTGCAAATGTAGACTCTGTCTCAAATGCAATCGTGTAGGTTTCTTTTTCACCGGCAGCTAATCTGCACACAGCATAGTCGTGATTATGGGGAATCGGATCCGTGACATGATCTTGATACGTAAATTCGGCGCTTTGCACTTTATTGGATTTCGGAAATACCATTATAATTCCGTCATTAATATAGAATATATGTTCAACCGTATCCTTATTTTCCGCCTGCAAAGTCATAAAAATGTAAATAGGTTTTTCTACATACGAGTTCAATTCATAGTAGTTTTGTTGCATATTGTCCGTCGTTGTTTCATACCAAACATCTTGTAAAGTGTAGGTAATCCCGGTGTCCTCAAAAGTCGCGCCAAGACCATTAAGAACATATCCACCATTTATAGCATCCTGAGCTTTTTGCGTTGCCTCTTCCGGGAACATTTCAATTCCGTGTTCATCCACTGTACCATCTGCCGCACCATTAGCGACTTCCTCTATGGTATAGCAATTTGCATTGGAAGTTTCCTCCCCTGCACTCGGATTTGTGCTTTCATTCGAAGAGATGCTTTCCAAGTTCGTTTCTGTAGTTTCAGATGTGCTGGATACTGAATCAGCAGGTTTTGCAGTAGAGCATCCTGCAAGAACTAGCGCCAGAGCCAAAATGATGCAGCAATATTTTTTCATAGTCATGTCCTTTCAACCTACTTATGCCGGGTGTGTTCTCTGCTTTCTGCGATGAAAACACACCCGGCAATATAAGGGTTCTACTGTTTTTATGCTATATCAGATCTGCGCTACACCGCTCTGATAAACACTGTCAGGGCTCCACACGCCACGGAAAATAGATGCTTTCGATGCCGTAAAGCTAAGCGTTGCATAATTGTAACCAGCTTCCTTCACGTTATTATAAATGAAGTAACTCGTCCCCACCTGCATAATTCTGCCATTGCTCATAGAAGAATTGCAATAGCTCCACTGACTGTTCGGCGTTGTTCCCCCTCCGCCACGCGCATTCATCTTTACAGATGATACTTTACTGTTCGAAGAGTTCTTAATCCAGCAGTAAATAGAGGTCGTGTTTTCCTTTATGAGTGCTGGACTAATAAACGCCTCTTTAGCGTAATTTTCTTCCGTTGAGAAGAAAAAGACCTTATCATCGCTTGATGCAAAAGACGGAAGTGCTGTACCGATGGCCATGACCATTGCCAATGCCGCTACCGCAAGCAGCTTGAAAAGACGACTTCTCTTGATAGACATACTCATTTGATGTACCTCCTTAAATTTACAATTTGCGAATATTGTAAAGTACCTGTGCACCGATACTTTATAATATCCAAAAGGCATTACTGCCTTTCCTGTTTACACTCTACCATACCTTTTTCTTGATTTCCAATTAAACGGCAAAACTGCAAAAAAAGTGGTATAACTGCAAAAAGCGGATGCTAACGCACCCGCTTCTTGCAGTTATTTCAAAAATTGTTCGATTAACCGAAAGACCAGTTCCTGCTGTTCCTGCGTAGGCTGTGTCTTCGTGGACGTATAACGCGCCTGGTTTTGCTTTTGCAACGCACCGATGAGTTCCACAAGAAGTCTGATTTGTTCTTCTTTTAAGCCTTCTGTACTAAGAACCGATGCTTTTTCACCACATGCTAAATAATCTATTGAGACTCCAAAATAGTCCGCCAGATATGCCGCTACCTGCAAGTTTGGAATTGTACGCCCGCTCTCATACTTTGCCAAGGCAGCTTCGCTCAGGGGCTGCCCCAGATTCGTAATCTTTTGGGATAATGTTGCCTGAGAGTAGCCTTTTTCAAGGCGAAGCTCGCGAAGTCTATCCGAAAAGTCGATAACCAACTGTATCAGCCTCCTATACATATATAGTGTACAGGTTGACCGCGGACAATAATTCGTATATTATCATTATAATCAGTTGATTTGTCCAATTTCGATTTTTACATATTGACAAGAAATGGGAGGCGCGCTATTTTGAGTACACGATTTGACAAGGAAATTCTAACAAAAGCAGGAGAAAATATGCTGCATATTCTGATTTGCGATGATGACCGCACATTTGCTGATTTTCTTTCACAGCAGATTACTTTGCTGCCTGAATTTGATCGTCGCTGCATGAAAATCACGACCCTCGATGATCCTCGCGCAATAGATAAATCCGTAGTCGAAACATCCGACTTGATTTTCTTGGACATCGATATGGGTGACATCAACGGTCTGTCATTGGCCCGTAAGATGCGAAGCATAAGCAAAAGCTTCATTCTGATTTTTGTAACAAATTATGGCGAATACGCAGCTGAGGGCTACGAGGTAAACGCTTTCCGCTTTCTGCCCAAGCTGCAACTAAAGGCGAAATTGTCAGATTACTTTAGCAAGGCTCTGGCAGCCTGCCAAAGCAAAAATCGGACAATAAATGTTTTTTGTGAGGGTGAAAGTACCTCCGTTTTTCTGGATCAGCTTGTTTATGCAGAAACGGACGGACGTGCCGCAATTCTGCATATAAACGGCACTCCGCCAAAAGCCTTGAAGGTCCGCATGTCACTTCGGAGTATGGAAGACAAATTGTGTGACGAAGGTTTTTTACGAATTCATAACAGTTATCTGGTAAATATGAACTATCTTTCTTCTCTCCAAACGTCTGGCGCCACTTTAACAACAGGTGAAACTCTCCCCTTGAGTCTTCATAATTACAGAGCTATAAAGTCAAAATACTTGGAATGGAAAGGTCGCACATAAGAATGGTTTATCTGCTAAGTTCTTTGCTGAACAGCATCCAGATGTTGTTATACATGTTCTTTATGAATGCCTTTTTCGTGCGCCGCCACAACTCCCGCTTGTTTTGGGGGTACTGGCTTTTATGGGCACTTATCGCCACAGTCGCCACAAACGTGTTTCCCAGCAGTATTCAATTAAATGGTCCTTTTGTTTTTCTTATGGAAATTATCATTCTGTACGGAATGAATGTCACGCTCTATTATGGTCGTTGGGATCGTCGTTTGTTTACTGTCGTCACATCGTATGCCGCTATATATTCCATTAGTTCTTTGATGGAAACCTTACTGCTGCGCATTACTCACATGACACGCGCAGAATATCTAAACAACGCTCCTCTGTATATTCTTTTTTGCTTTATCCGTTTAGGTGTTCTTGGCATAATAGTTGCCCTTATCAACCGCTTTCACGCCCCGCTAAAGGAGCTTGGAAAGTCGCGTGTTTGGGTTCCGTTCGCAACATTTTTCCCCCTATGCACGCTGTTTGTTTTGCTCATTCTTCAGACCTCATCTTCCGAAAGCAGTTCTTGGACATTCTGTCTGTTTGTTATGTGCGTGGTGGATGTCGTTGCTCTATTTCTATTCGACAATATCGAAAGCACCGCACAAACTCGCGAAGCTCTTGCCGTCGCAAGGCAGCGTGCCGATGCACAGGCTGCCGGCATGCAGGCCCTTAGCGATTCCTATGCAGCTCAACGGAAAATGACACATGAATTCCGTGGTTATCTTTTTACTTTGTCTGCGATGTTAGATCATGGAGAAATTTCTGCGGTCTCCGAATATCTTAAACAGCTGCAGGTACAGCAGACCGAGCGAATTTTGTTGGTTAACAGCCATAATCCATCTGTTGATGCTGTTCTGAATCAAAAAGGATATGCAGCAAAAAATTCCGGCATTGATATACGTTTTGAAGTGAATGACCTGTCCGAGATAAAAACCTCTCCTGTTGATTTGACTATCATTATTGGGAATTTGTTAGATAACGCCATTGAAGCCTGTGAAAAGCTGCCTACTGATCACCGTTGGATTACTGTTAAAGTAATTCGTGACGCTAATGCTTCTCCTACTTCCATTTTTCTTTCTGTCGAAAATTCCAGTTTACCTGTAGCAATCGTCAATGACCACATTGCAACAACGAAGCAAGAACCAGAACTTCATGGCTTTGGACTTCGCAATGTAATGGAAACTCTGCACAAATATGATGCCTTTCATCTAATGTCCTACAAAAACAGTTCCTTTTTGTTTTGTGCTGAATGGTATGAAGAACGTACTGACTCAATAATTAGATCACTCAAATAATTGCAGTTATGCACGCCAAATTGCAGTTACGCCACTTTTTTGGACATTCTTGCTTCGTTATAGTAGTGTAATTGCAAAGAGGTGATGGACATGGAAAATTTGGCAGAAAAGATTACCATTTTTCTTGCAGCGCACAACTACATAGCAGAAGATAAAAAAGATTGGTGCCATTATGTAGTTATTAAGTTTCTCATGTCTGTCCTTTCTCTTTGCCTCTTGATTCCTATCGGTTCGCTCATCGTCGGATGGATTGGATCCATCTTATATACTTTTACATTCCGTTTTTTGCGTGCTCGTACCGGGGGATATCACGCAAAGACACCTCATGGATGTCTGATTACATCCGTTATCCTTCAAATACTGTTTCTTTCCTTATCCATTTGTATGCCAGATGCAAGTTTGTTTATATTTGTTGCAATTATATCCGGACTTTCTATTGCCTTAATCGGTCCGGTAAACCACCCCGAATTGCATCTTTCCTCTGCTGAAATGTCCGCATTACGGCCACGTATTTATTTGCGTGTTGCCTTTATTTTAATAGCGTTTTCCCTCATCCTTTTTGTAAATCCTATTTGGGCGGGATGTATCGCTTTTTCTACTTTTTCGGTTGCGCTATTGCTGGCATTTTCCGCATATGGATTTGGCGTGCAATAATTTTGCTATATGAAGTCTATCATTTTAAAGGAGGCCTCTTCAATGGAAAAGAAAGAATCTGCTATTCACAAAATTGGCCGGCAGGCCCTTGATACTGCTATCCGCCACGAAATCGATGCTTGGCCGCCGTACTCTATCATGGGCATTTATCAGCCGCACCGCCCTGAAACGCATCCGGACTCTCCGCAGCCACAGGAGAAGAATAATAAGTGATTCCTCGTATTTACCGTCCCGGTTCACTTATTATCCTCGCCACATAAAACAGCTTTAGCGCTTTCTGCGCCGCTTGGATTTTTTCCAGCGGCGCTTTTTTCTTTATATTTTAAAAAATCGTCTCTTGTACGCCAGCTCTCATGCGAAAAAGGCAGCCGCACAAAATCCGCATAAAATTTGCAGAACCTATGTATTTTTTTCTTCACGGCAAACATGGTAAAGTAAATATGCGCACAAATGTTGTGCTTCCATCGGTGTTTTTACTCCGAATCGCACAACCTGATTTTAGGCCTTGAATCCTTGTTTCCTTCCGAATTTTTAAAACAAACACGTAGTATAAGCTCAATGCGTATAGCAAACGTAATGTTTGCGTATTATCACTTTCTCCTGTCGGAAAATTATCTTAATACGCATATTATACGCCTGCTTATACGTCATCACGGAGGTACTTTTGAATTCAGATACACTTTTAACTCATATCCGCTTGGAGCAGCGCTGTCTTATCGACATCGATAAGAAACTGCACGAATTGGAATGCCTACTCTCCTGTTCGGATCCTATTCGATTTTTTGAAGTGGCCAAGAATATGGCTTTACTCAGTGAGCGCAGCACCGCCCAGCTTCGCAATTTTCTGTTTACCGTTTGCGGCGGGATGCCGCAGGACTACTATCTGCAAGCTGCCGAGATGCAGGGCATATGCGTTGATGTAACGGACAGTATTCTGTCCGTCAGGCTACCCGCACTGCTACCTAAAAAGACCCGCACCGAGGGCTTCAAATTTTTGCAACCAGCGCTTCATGCGGCACTAAAGCAGTATGCCGAACAACAAAATCTTCCCCACTTCCGCGAATGTACCGTCTGCATCGAACATGTCTATGACCGCTGCCTGCCCATCAAAGCCGTACGCGATTATGACAATCTTGAAACGAAAGAAGTTCTCGACATTATCACGCTATACTGCATGACCGATGACACCGGCGCTCTGTGCGATCAGTTCCAGACAACACGGTTTGCGGATTCATCCTGTACCATCATTTCCGTCATGCAAAAAGAGAAATTTTCTGCATGGCTGGACATGAAAAATCCGGCAAAATCCGTAAAAAGCTGACCTCCATTTCGTCTGAAAATTCTTCAAAAAATCTCTACTTGCACATTTTGGTGACTTTTCCGCGTCAGAATCGCTTTTTTGGCGTTCCTCACAAAAGCGTTGCACCGAGGATAATGTGCTTACGGTAGGAAAACGAGGTGATTCCTATTTCTTCACAGTCTCCAACTTTACCGTCTCACAACAGTCTCAATTATGAGCTGTTGTCGCTCACGGCCATCTGCGGCGAGGTTCCTTGCGCCTGTTCTTCCCACCTTACCGCGAGTGAAAGTTACCGCAAAAAAGTCGTCACGTCCTTGACACATGACAAGCTCCTTCGTATTTTTTCTCGTCAGCATCTTCGAGGCTATCGGCTCGGTGTTCGTGGCAAGCGTCTGTTATTGCAGCAAGAACCCGAACGCTTTGAATTTTATTTATCCGGATGCAGCGACACGAACGCCATCAAGTCAGAGGTCTCTCGCCGTATCCGGCTGCACCGTATTGCGCAAACCTATGTGACGATGCTGAATGCAGGCGCACTGATTTATCGTGACGAAAAACCGCCAATCTTCTCCCCATCCGCAAGAGGCCCGTTCTGCATCGAACAGCCCTGCTTTTATGACTCCCGCGAGATGAAAGAAGTCGAACTCGAAACGCTCAAGATTCGTGGTTCTCGTATGGCAGGCGCGTTGTTCACGTCCAGCCGCGTTTTCGCCGTGTACAACAGCATGGAGTTTCTGCCGGTCTTTGAGCCGCAAGTCGAGCAACGTGCCAAAGCCATGTTGGAGCAAATTTGTCGGAAAAAAGTTTCTTTCAATCCAAAAACAAGTGGTCTTTTACTCTCAGACAGTGTGGACACTCTTCGCACCCTGCTAGAGCGTTTCCAGACTCACAAACGCGACCACTTCCTGCTGCATGACGGCTACGAACATTTTTGCTTTTTGACAAACGATTCCTATGGGGAGGCGCTCTTGCAGATGCTTTGCCTCCCCGAAATCGTCGAACAAGTAAACGCCATACTTCGACAGGAGCTTCAGCCGCCATCTTCCAGCAGTCACTTTGAACACGATGCCCTCACCGACTCAGGCGCGCCGGTTTTGTTCAGTTATCTGCCGGACATTCCACGCCTATTTCGTTTTATCTCTGCTATAAATTTTCTGAAATACAGCGGCATTATCGTCTGCTTCGATTTTCAGGCAGACGCGCTGCGGCCACTCTGCGGAGATTCCATCGAGTTGCAGATTATTGCCTTTCGGCAATTTAAGGAAACTTTCAATCTTTGAAAAGAAAGGATTTTGCCCATGTCCGAAAACCATAAATACTACTACATGAAGCTTAAAGAAACATTTTTCAACGATTCTAAAGTCCTGCTCTTAGAGCAAATGCAGGACGGTCCTATATACGTTCTTTTGCTCCTCAAACTCTACCTTATTTCACTACCCTATAACGGTCTGCTATTGGTTAGCGAAGATCTTCCGCATACCTTTCAAACCCTTGCCGTTATCACACGTTCCCAAGCCGGTACTGTTGAACACGCCATAAATATTTATCTGAAATTCGGACTTATAGAAATTCTTGCAAACCACACCTACTATATGACTGATATTCAGCTTTTTATCGGCCACTCTTCTACTCAGGCAGAGCGCAAACGTGTGGAGAGACTTCGCCTTCAACAACAGTTTTCATCATCTACCGTAAGGGTGGACATTTGTCCCCCAGAGATAGAAATTAGAGATACAGAAAGAGATAAAGTAATAGTTAGAGAAAAAGAAGGCCAATTTTTCCGTCCCAGCTCTGCTTATGGCCCATATAAAAATGTCTTTCTTTCCAACTCTGAATTGACTAAATTAAAAAACGAATTGCCAACCTCATGGGAACATTACATCAACCGTCTCTCCGAATACATGAGATCCACAGGTCGGCAATACCAAAGTCATGCTGCAACAATTCTGCGCTGGGCTGCAACCGACAGGAATAGTAATACTCAAATAACATATAGTCAAGATTACCATGTGGAGGAGGGAGAAACCGTATGAACGAGCTTTCCTCAGAGATTCATGTATTGCTCACCAGCACTGCCCGGAATGCTGTATTAACCACAGATGAATACATAGATCCCACCGATGGTCTGATTCATTGCAAATCCTGCGGTGGGCAGAGACAGGCTGTAGTTCCCATTCCCGGCAGTGCAGAGTGTTTCACTCCTCGGTGCCTCTGCCCCTGTCAGACGCTCACAGAGCAGCACCGCAGGGCGGCTGAAGAACAGCGGAAACGTATCGAGCGCATCTGGCGCAGCCGCGAGCAAGGCTTACAAGGCCGTCATTTATGCGATTACACTTTCGATAATGACAACGGCCACAATCCCTTGATGGAAAAAGCCCATGCTTATGTTAACGGCTGGGATAAAGCATACGCCTCTAATACCGGGCTATTGCTTTTCGGAGATGTCGGTACAGGGAAATCATTCTTTGCCGGGTGCATTGCTAATGCGCTGCTCGATAAGGAAATTTCCGTAATGATGACAAACTTTCCCACCATCCTATCGCGCTTGACAGGCATGCCACCAGAAGAGCGCGTTGGCTATATAGATTCCATCGGACGTTACGATTTACTGATTCTTGATGATTTGGGTGTTGAACGCAATACATCCTATGCTATGGAGCAGATGTTTCAAATTGTAGACCGACGCTACCGAAGCTGCAAGCCGTTGATTGTCACAACCAATCTAACATTGGAGCAGATGAAAAATCCCCCGGATTTAGAACATTCTCGTATTTACAGCCGCATTCTTGAACACTGTGCGCCTATTCTCTTTTCCGGTAAGGATATGCGAAAAGACACTGCAGCTACAACGAAAACCACTGCCAGAGCTATTTTATCCTCTAAAGCCGTACTTTGATTTTTTGACAACAAGAAGGAGTTATTCCGTGGCATTAAAAAAGCAAAAGAAAGATGTCTCCAAGTATTTTTACGATACTCTGACACTTATGAAAAATTACCGTGACGCATCATGGAATGTAGAGGTCGCAGAGCGAAATTTGCACGCAGAGTTTCATGCGGCGTATGGCACTTCCGCTAAAGCGTCTCTTGAGAATTTAGGCCTCCCAAATCCGCATCTGGAAGGGTATGCGCAATCTATATCACGCAGCAAAAAGATGCTATCCGTTATAGATTCTTCCGTCAACCTGATGCGGGAAAGACATAAAAAAGGCGAACTCTATTATTGGATTCTCTATTATTCGTATCTCTCCCCTCATCGTTACGAAAACACCAATGAAATCCTATATGTTCTCGATGACAAAGGTTTCCCACTTTCTCTTCGCACTTATTACAGCCGTCGCGAAGAAGCTCTTAGCATTCTCAGTTCTGTTCTCTGGGGCTATACTTCCATGGAATGTAATGATATCCTCGATTTGCTCATTATTGACTAAAAGGAGTTCTGTGTGTCGAAAAATCCTTCTGATAATACGCAAATTGACGCCCAGATTCTCCCCACTATCAAAGATCCACAAATTGATTCCGCTTACATAAATCAATTCGCGAAGTTTATTCTTCCTTATATCCAAAGGGATTATGAACGAGGGATGTCAAAATAAAGCGCTCCATAAGATTCAATCATTTTAAACTATCCCTATATTCAAAAAGAGTGCAGCCATTTATGGCCGCGCTCTTGCTCTTTTTGAAACAATTTTTTACCAATGTCCTATTCAATTTCTCCATAGGCATAGCTAATATTATTAATCTCTACTGTATGAACTGCCACACATTTAAATAGAGATTCATCAAAAACAGCAACATTTATACCTTCTGTTCCCATAGTGCTTGTATATGCAACCCCTGCATATCCATTACTCTTAATAAATTCCGTAATAAATTGTGTTGGCAAGTATGCAAGTGTACTATCATTTCTTCTAAGTGGCTTCGCTATTTCATTTGCTATATCCCTAAATATTTTTGTATTTGCAGAAAGTGATTCTATGTTGCTCGAATATAAGACGGGGCTGATTTTATTTAATTCCGAAATATTTACAACTCTAATTTCCTTTTTTAATTGAAATGTTCCAATCGTCACATAATCAAATGTCCCCGCCCTTACCTCGCTCAGTGCTGTTTGCTCATCAGATGTCAAATACAGAACACCTATGCCTTCAGGATTTACCCGCCCTGCCTTTCTTAAATGTGCTGGCGGTGCGCCCATTTCACTTATTTGAAATCCTTTTTCATCATTGCAAATTCGTGCGCGGTACAATTCCGTTCCTTTTGGATATTTTTTTATTGAATATCCTAAAAACGGTGAGAATCGATCAGCCTTAAAATAATTATTATGGAATCGGTTTTTACTCTTTATTGCATTAGAAAATTCGTCCCATGTATGTCCCGAAAAGACACCATATTCTTCGCGTTGTGCTTTAGGGATTTCTACATAAACATTGTGATTTTCTTTACCATCATCATATATGGTAGAGCAAAAAGCCTCTATCAGTTTATTAGAGGATGGAATATCTTTTCGAAAAATATTCCAATCCTCGATTATTGCGCTAAAAAGAGGTCTTCCTTGTTTATTTTCTTCATAGACACTCAAAACGTCCGATATCAAGTCCGATATATCCGTTGCCTCGTCAACACTACAAACCTGGGTATCCTTTTCCCCACAAAAATCACAATTTCCGGTATGGCCATTGTCTGCAATAATCTTTTTTATTTGCTCATCTGAAAAACAGTTGGCACAACAATTCATTACTTTTTTTCTCCATCCAAATATCGACCGACAAGTTCAAGATGATGCATCACAGAAAGTTTCTTCAAGGTAGGCAATCCTGGATATGTTTTATTATGATAATGGTCTAGCAATGTTTTCAGCCCCACTGTTAACTGGCGCTCTTGTCCCTCCGTTGTATACCACTTATGAAGTTTCGATACCGCTTCATAAAATTTTCCTGCAGCATCAGTTATATCATCATTAGAATCTGAAACAAAATGACGAATTCTCAGCGAAGCATCATTTGCAAAATAGACTATATGAATCGCCACTGCATATGGCGCAAAGCCAGATTCATTATATTCTTTTCCTATAATAGAATAATCTCCAAATCCAACAAACTTGTTACCACCAAATGCAATTTCACTAAAGTCCAAATGATCTCTAGAAAAAGGTTCGTCTTCTGGATAATCTGCGTTCCTACTTCTTTTTCTGAATTTATCTTCAAAAAGGACTCCGTTTTTTATCGACATTTGCATTACGTATCTATCAAACGGGCAAAGCGTATATCGAGCACAATTCAAGCCCATATTTTCATACACCTGTCGCTTGTCTTGATCATCCACTATAGTTAACAACGATTCCTGATTAAATTTTTCCTTATCAAGTTCTTTAAGTGCTGATTGTGTGTCATCATTAATTAGAATTCCTGGGAATGCTGTGCTTTGATATGTTGACAAAATCGAACAGATTTCATTCGATTTTCCAACAAGACCTCCTACCTCCGGATTCACAATAATTCCAATTGGCAACCCTGTATCATTAAAAGCTTTCAATGCATTCTTTAGCGCAGGAATCTGCTTTATCGGTTCTACAATAGGGATAATCGATTCAGAAATCAATTTTTGAGATGCAAGTTCTTTTAGCGCGAGGAGTTCATATTGTCTTCCGCGAAAATAAGGGAAATACATGGTATTACTACCTCCTGTATGGTGTATCCAGTAATTGATTAAGAATCGTTGTTTGTTTCTCTAAACTCGAAAAATATACTACAGCTTTCAATTCTGGTCGTATCTTTCCAAATTGCTCGACTGTAATTTTGCTACGCTTTTTCATTTCCTGCAACGCCAAATGTTGTGCCTCTAAGATTGGAATTTCTTCAAATTTTTCTAAGCATACGCGGAAACGAAATACAGGCTCCGCTTCTGGAACGAAACCAAAATACTCTTTTAATAAATTTTCATATTCTTTTTTTCTTAAAAGCTTAAATATGCTAGAATGCCTAAGATTTGCATTATATTCTACAGGTTCTCTGCTTCGTTCCTTACTAAATATCGTTCCTTGCTCTGATAGCACATAAATTCCAACTGCATTTCCCATTTCTCCAAAAGAAGATAAAACGTCTCGTACTTTTTCTTGCTCATGTATGGATGCAAGAACTGATACTTTGTTAAATGCGCAGAAATAATCCTGCAATTGATTATGAAGTCTACTAAAATTGTCGAGATCTGATTTTATCTCATATACGCGTCCTTCTCCATTTATCATAACAAAGTCCGCAATCGAATGTTCTATTCTAACTTGAGAAAACGCCGCTGTTGTATTCACATTATGAATTCCGCAAAGCAACTTATTTAACAATGTATTCATATAAAAATACTCATTGCGTTGTTGCTGATTAAGCCTCGCATATATTTCACTTATTAGTTGGCCATGAGTCTTTTCCGAAGGATTTTCAACATAACGCTTCACAACGTAATCAAACACATCGCTTTTTCCATCTTGTACCAGATCGCTGATAACTTTTCGCGTGAAAACACGATTAATCGCTCTACTATTATCAGCCATCTTAATCACCTACCCAGACCGACTCTAAAAAATACAAATTATCTAACGATACGTTTTTACATTACAATAATTAACGTATCTATATATTTAATATACCACAATTACTCTTTAATGTAAACAAAAAATCAACTTTGCATCACTGCACATCCACATCTTAAGCTGAAATCTATAAGTATAAAAGTGGCAGTAGTCGTTTTCAAACTACCGCCACTTTTTGCGCGCTACTTCGCATATAGCTCGCTAATACAAAAACAAAATCCGAACCCATTCTCATAGAGAATCAAGTTCGGATTATGCTGTCTTGGTGACCCGTGCGGGAATCGAACCCACGTTAACGGCGTGAGAGGCCGCTGTCTTAACCGCTTGACCAACGGGCCATGACCGCAAAAGATTGCCTGTATAATATACCAGATGAAACGCGGTTTGTCAACATATTTTTCAGGGCGAATGGGATAAAATGGAGAGAGATTTTTGGCCGGCAGCGTTATTCGGAAAATGTACGGTAGGTCACTGCGCCCGCAGTCGAACTTCAGAGGCCAACCAGACCGCTGATTCGGCTCTTGAACCGGAATAAGCCGTTCCCTACAGAGCTTTTTATAATAGGCAGCAGGCAATGCAAGCAATCTGTAGGGTGGGATGCCCTCATCCCGCCGTGGAGAAACCTTTATCGACTGTGGCAAGCACTGCAAATGATTTGTAGGATCCGATGCTCGCATCGGGCTGTTGCCGCTCACCAAACTATACCTGCCAATTCCGCAAGGTTGCTGCGGGCTGATGACAAGCATCTGCCCCTACAAACAAAATCAAGGGCAATACCGCATAATTCTAAGTGCCGATACGGCGAGCGAGGTGCGGCAGAT
>OHUI01000247.1_pt1 | contig 36159 bp, 36 predicted proteins | sample 1579231 | NCBI WGS metagenome assembly OHUI01 (sample SAMEA3882509, study PRJEB24775) | human gut metagenome | biome: human-associated habitat; feature: intestine environment; material: feces | place: Netherlands | collected 2009/2010 | reverse complement strand
CGGGGGTCAACGCTATTTGGCGAAAGGGGTCAACATATTATGGATTTTCCACCGACACTTACCTAAAAGCCTTTTTTACAGCCCTGTCGCCGTATTTTGCTCTTTTTCTATCTTTACCTGCATTTTTTTGAATAAAAATCGAAAAAATATTCACCAATAGCATTTTACACCTTATTTTATTATATAAAGAACAAAAAACATTCTCATTATTTTTTATTTCATATCGAATATAGTACCTTTGTAGTCAACAATCAATGTGTTATTATACAACAAATCCACAAACTATGATACAAATCTTACAAGTAGCTAAAGATACTACCAATGTAACCAAGGAAGTTGTTTCGGCTATTGCATCCGGACATACAGACCTCATTATTGAGAAATTGATAGATATGTGTATTTCCGCCGGAAAAAACATTTTGATTGCTATTATCGTTTACATTGTAGGACGTTTTCTTATCTCACTTATCCAACGCGTAATGGGCAATATGCTATCACGCCGGAAAGTAGAAATCAGTATTCAAACTTTTCTCAAAAGTTTAGTTAGTATATTGCTCAATGTTTTATTGATCGTTTCTGTTGTAGGAGCATTAGGAATCAATACAACCTCATTTGCCGCACTATTGGCATCTGCCGGCGTAGCTATCGGTATGGCACTCTCTGGCAACTTGCAAAATTTTGCCGGAGGTCTTATCATTCTTTTCTTCAAACCTTATAAGGTAGGAGACTGGATTGAAGCACAAAACGTTTCGGGAAGTGTAACGGCCATACAAATCATGCATACTTTAGTCACTACGGCCGATAACAAAGTAGTTTACATCCCTAACGGAGCCATGAGTAGTGGCGTTATTACAAATTATAGCCGTTTGGACACAAGACGCGTAGAATGGATTGTGGGGGTTGATTACGGAGAAGACATCGACAAGGTGAAAAGTGTAGTAAACGAACTCATCCAAAAAGATAATCGCATCTTAAAAGAACCTGCTCCCGTCATTGCCTTACATGCGCTCGATTCCAGTAGTGTTAATGTAACAATAAGAGCATGGGTGGCAAACGGTGACTATTGGAATGTATATTTCGAGATGAACAAAAACATTTACGACGAATTCAACAGACAGGGTATTGATTTCCCATTCCCGCAAATGACTATCCATCAGGCTTAATATATAAGAACAGGAATGATTCAACAAGTAGAAATCATATTACGTGAACGACCGCGGGGTTTTCACCTCGTCACACGGGAGATTTCGGAACAGCTTCCGTCTTTGCCTCAAACCGGTTTGCTGAACCTGTTTATCAAGCACACGAGTTGTGCGCTCTCCATCAACGAGAACGCCGACCCGGACGTGCGTACCGACATGACCAAAATATACGACCGTCTCATCAAAGAAAACGACCCTTATTACGACCACGTCCTCGAAGGTGCCGACGACATGCCGGCCCATGCCAAATGTAGCCTGACAGGCGTCAGCCTCAATATCCCCATATCCAAAGGCAAATTGAATTTGGGCACATGGCAAGGAATCTATCTTTGTGAGTTCCGCGACTACGGCGGAAGACGCAAACTCACAGCCACCATCATAGGAGAATGATCGAATGATAGACAGAGCTACGGTAGACCGGATTATGGATGCGACCCAGATTGTGGATGTCGTATCGGATTTTGTGACTTTACGAAAAGCGGGGGTCAACTACAAAGGCTTATGTCCTTTCCACGACGACCGTACTCCTTCGTTCGTGGTATCCCCATCCAAAGGCCTCTGCAAATGTTTCGCATGTGGAAAAGGCGGCAATGCCGTACACTTCATCATGGAGCACGAACAACTGTCCTATCCCGATGCCCTACGTTATTTGGCTCGTAAATACAATATAGAAATCAAAGAACGGGAACTGACAGAAGAGGAAAAGCAGGCCCAGGATGAACGGGAAAGCATGTTCGTCGTCAACGAATGGGCATGCCAGTTTTTTCAAGACCAGCTCTACAACACAGTAGACGGACGAGCCATCGGAATGACCTATTTTCGTTCACGAGGCTTCCGGGACGATATCATAAAAAAATTCCAGTTAGGATACAGTCCTTCGCAAAGAGACGCTTGTGCCCGCGAAGCGAAAGCCAAAGGTTACAAAGAAGAGTTCCTGCTCTCTACCGGCTTATGTTACAAACGTGACAACGGACAATTACAAGACCGCTTTTTCGGGCGTGTCATTTTTCCGGTACACACGTTAAGCGGGAAAGTAGTGGCTTTCGGAGGACGTGTATTAGACGCAGCCACCAAAGGAGTCAATGTCAAATACCAAAACTCTCCGGAATCCACCATTTATTCCAAGAAAAAAGAGTTGTATGGATTGTTTTTGGCCAAACAAGCTATCGTCAAACATGACCTTTGCTTTTTAGTGGAAGGCTACACCGATGTTATTTCCATGCATCAGATGGGGGTGGAAAATGTGGTTTCTTCTTCCGGAACGGCACTCACCACCGAACAAATCCGTATGATTCATCGTTTTACGGAAAACATCACCGTGCTTTACGACGGAGATGCCGCCGGCATCAAAGCTTCCGAACGAGGCATCGACATGCTATTGGCCGAGGGTATGAACGTCAAATTACTACTTCTTCCGGACGGAGACGACCCGGACAGTTTTGCCCGTAAGCACAACGCCACCGAATATCAAGCTTATCTGAACGAACATCAGGTAGATTTCATTAAATATAAAACCGACTTATTACTGCATGAGGCACAAGGGGACCCCATCAAACTTTCCCGTCTCATCAGTAGTATCGTACATACCATTTCCGTCATTCCGGATGAAATTACACGTTCCGTATACACCCGGGAAACAGCAACTATGCTGAACATGGAAGAACGAATGTTGGTGGCAGCCATTTCAAAAGAGATGGCCCAAGCTAAAGAGGAAAAGCAAAAACAGCGTGAAAATGAACGAAACCGTAAAAACGCACAGTTGCCATCCTCCGGACAAGCACTCTCTTCCTTAAATCAAGATAGTCTTCCTCCCCCGGCTCCATTCCCACCCTCTGAAGAAGGCATTCCCCTTATTCCGGACGACGGAACGCCGACAGACACTCCTGTCCCCAATACTTCGTCCGGCAATAATCCAGCTATAACAGAGAATGTATCCACCCTCTCCTACATTCCCGGCAAGGGAGCCGAAGCCATGCTGTTCTACCGGAAAGAGCTGTTGTTAGTACAAGTCCTCATTCGTTACGGAGAGAAAATTATATGTTACGCCGAAAACGAACAAGGAGAAGAAGTCCCGGTCAGTGTGGCCGAGTTCATCGACTATGCGTTGCAAGAAGACGGTTTGTTATTCCACAACACCCTTCATAAGCGTATCCTGCAAGAAGCCATCGACCATATACATGAGAAAGACTTCTCGTCAGAACGCTATTTTCTGAACCATCCGGACAATCATATCAGCATGCTGGCTTTTGAATTGAGTGGTGACAAATATCAACTGAGCAAATACCATTCCAAACATCAGAAAATCGCTAGCGATGAAGAGAGGTTGACCGAATTGGTCCCCCACCTGATTTCCGACTTCAAACTGGCCATTGTAGACGAAGAACTGAAACAAATCCTCCTGAAATTGCGCCAACCCGATATTCTTTCACGCAAGGAAGAATATATGGAAATCATGAAGCATTATAAAGAGATGAAGGACATAGAACGTACCCTGGCACGGGAACGAGGCGACCGAGTCATCACTTAATACGGACAGCTTATGGTCATCTTGATTACGGGCGCGACCCATTGTGACAGAACCCTTCTGCCCCAGAGACTTTTGGAGAAGTACAAATATCCTTATTGGTCCATTGACTTATTAAAAACGGGACTTATCAGAAACGGATATTCCTGCCGGGCTGTCTCCACGCCCGCATACTCCTTCCAAGGTTTTTCAGAAAACAGCCTTCATCTTTCAGGATGCACGCCAACCTATTGTCATATAGCGCGTTATGGGATGAAAGACAGTAAGGCCGTCTTTCAGTTGCCTTTCATTGCAGAAAGCGGTAAAAAGTCCTGCGCCGAACGGCATTTCAATCTCAGCCGAATGATTTATCAATCTCAGGCAAACGATTTTCCAATCTCTACCGGACAAAATGAAGCTTGCCTGAAGGATGGCTGAAACATCCTTCAGGCTGTAACATCAATATTATGAACGGATTATCATGAAACCTGAAAGATGAAGACTCTTTTTGTAAAACCCCAGTGTAGAGATATGTCCATCCTGTAGGAAGAACAATGTCCCCCTATGATTGCCCGCTGTTCCCAAATCCCCACTGAATTTCTACTGCTCCCGGATTTTCCCCTGCCCCAAATATCGGAGAAACGGTTGTAGAACTGGTTATGCAGCCGTACATTGTACCCGCATCCAGCGGTGGAAGTGGCGGAAACAACAACGACAGGGAATGGAGGGATGATGATAAAGAAAAAGAACATATCCCTTATAAACGAAGAAGGTAAATTATAGTTTCTTTATGTAAATAGATACACTACCGCCCACAATTTTAGTGAACGGTAGAAAAACTATCCGTTAAATTAACGGCGAGATGTTTTTTCCAACAACTCGATAAGCCGTTGTGCATGTTCCTCCGATGCAATCTTCTGCTGTTCGATGAGTTCGATCGAAGTACGGTTGCCATAACTCACGCCACCTGTATATACATATCCGGAAAATTCCATCTGGCAAAGCCGACAGGTTGCCTTGTAACAGTGTAGGAAATCTTCGATATCATAGCCCATTGCTCCTTCATGGCTATACATCGCTTCGGGCGCACCCGTGGTAAAAGACAGTATGAGCTTCTTGCCTTTCAGTTTGTCGCCCGTGCTGCCGTGGGAGAAACCGTGCCGGAAGGTTTCTTCCATCCAACGCTCCAGAATGGAGGGCGCGGAGTACCAGAACACGGGAAACTGCAACACGATGATGTCGGCACGGATCAAGCGTTGCTGTTCGGCTTCTACATTGATTTTGAAGTCAGGGTAAAGCTCGTCAAGTTTTACGATTTCTGCTTTCGGCAAGCGGTTGGCGAGCGTCTCGAGTATGGTCTTGTTGGCCACTGACGTTGCAAGGTCTGTGTGACCGCTGATGATTAAAACATTCTTCATATTTATTCGGATTTTTATTATTGTTTATTATGTACCTACGCCACCGTCCACTTTATAGTCGGATCCGGTGACGAAACTTGCTTCGTCGCTCGTCAGGAAAGCAACCACGGCCGCCACTTCTTCGGGTTGCCCCATGCGACCGAGAGGCACACTTCTCGCCACCATGTCCTTATGTGTTTTCGCTGCTTCGGCCGAGAGTTCGGTCTTGCCGTAAATAGGCGTTTCGATAGGCCCCACGCCAAGCGAATTGACACGCACACCGTCGCGTGCAAGCTCCTTTGCCCATGCACGGGTCATGGTATATACAGCCGATTTCGAAGCGGCATAGTTCGCCATCGTTGCGATAGGATTGGTCGTCATCGTGGTGGTGATGTTCAGAATGTTTCCTTTCGCCGCCTTTATCATCGGCAGGCAGGCTTGGGTAAGTATCACGACGGCACGCACGTTGATGGCGAACACCTTGTCGTATTCCTCAATCTTCATTTCGGCAAACGGTGTGACGGGTGCCCACCCGGCATTGTTGACAAGAATGTCAAGACGGCCATACCGCTCGCCAACGACTTGAACCACCGTCTGTATTCCGGCTTCCGATTCAAGGTCGGTTGTCAGGTAAGTTATCCGTTCGTTGCAGGCGGCAGTTTCCTTCAGGGTGCTCGCCGTGCGCCCTACAATCATCACGTATGCGCCTTCGTCTGCCAGACGCTGTGCAATGGCCCGTCCGATACCTGTTCCAGCTCCGGTGACGAGGGCGACTTTGTTGTTTAAGGATTCGTACATAATTATTGTTTGATAATTGGTTTGCTTAATCATTCGTTCTCATCGCTCCGCCTTTGCCACTTTCTGTTGGTTTCCCTCAATAGTGCCCAACTTGGCGATGTCTTCGTCCGTCCGATTTCCATGTATGGTGATATGAGCCAAGGCCTCGTTCATGGCGGCGTATTCGGCATCGGTAAGCATCACTTCCGCCGCTCCGAGGTTTTCGAGGATGCGGGCATCGGTGCGCATACCGGGGATGGGGACTACGTGTGCAGAGTGCATCACCCAAGCCAGCGACACTTGTGCGGCGGTGCAATGCTTCGCTTCGGCATAGCGGTTGATAAGGTCGAGCAAAACCGCGTTGGCCTGCATGTTTTCCTCCGTATAGCGGGTGATGACGCGACGCACGTCGTCGCCCTCGAAAGCGGCATGGCGATACTTGCCGCTCAGGAAACCGCCTGCCATCGGCGAATAGGCTACGAAACCGATACCGTTCTTTCGGCAGAAGGGAATCACGTCGGCCTCCCACTTGCGTTCCATGATGGAATATTCGCTCTGCACGGCGGCAACTGGTGTAACGGCATGAGCTGCTTTGAGTTGTTCGAGCGTAGGCTCGGATTGTCCCCATGCACGGATTTTGCCTTCCCGTATCAGTTCGCCCATCCAATAGGCCACTTCTGCGGGGTCGCTTTCTTTTGGTACGCGATGTTCCGTATAAAGGTCGATGTAGTCGGTCTGTAACCGCCGTAGCGATCCTTCCACCGCCTGCCGGATTCCTGCTCGGCTTAATTTGCCTTCCGCCCTTTCCTGTCCGGGCAGAGTTGAAGGAGTGAATTTGGTGGAAATTACCACCTTGTCTCGGAACAGTCTGAGTGCTTTTCCAACAAGCTCTTCGTTCTTGTAACAACTGTATATTTCCGCCGTGTCGAAGAAAGTACATCCTTCCTCGTATGCCTTGCGGATAAGACGGACAGATTCTTCTTCACTCGGACAAGTACCGTAACCGTGCGTGAAGCCCATGCAGCCGAGACCGATTGCCGATACTTCCAAGCTGCCAAGTTTTCTTGTTTTCATGTTCTTCTCTTTTAGTATTTATCTTACGAGCTTAAAGCCCCAATCCATATTCCCCGTGGCATTCAGGGCTGCCACCCAGAACGCACCGAGCATTTCGGTATAGCGCGACATGCTTATGCCGCCCAAATCAAGGGTATCCGCCCAACCGAAATCCTTTAACAGAGCCGCCACTTCGGCTTTTGCGTCAGCATCATTGCCACAATAGAAACCTGTAATGGAAGCGGGTAAGCAGTCGGGGCAGACCATCAGGTGATTGCAGAGATAGTTCAGTGTCTTTACGACTTTTGTATCCGGCAGAAGGTTTTGTGTTTCTTCTCCCAAGCTGGTCGTTCCGCTCCACCTCGAATCGAGCGCGATATGCCCGTCTTTGTAGATGTATGGATTTGCTAAATCAATCAACAATTTCCCGTTCAGATTTTCTTTTCCGGCAGCGTTCAGAGCTTCGAGCGAGTGGATGCCCTGCACGCAGTTGAATACTCTTTCACCGAATCGGGCAGCATCGGCAAAAGTGCCGTTAAAAGCCCGTTCACCATTGCTTTTTGCCCAACTTAAAGCTTTTTCATTGGTAACACTGCGTGCCCCCATCATGACTTCGTGACCGAGTCCGATCAATTTCGTGGCGATAGCATGAGCCACATCTCCCGTTCCCAAAATTCCATATCTCATGCGTTTATTTTTTGTTGTTCGGGTTAAACTGTTTGCCGTAATTCAATAGAAACTTCACCAATTCCGGGTTACGGTGCGACCAACGGAAGTCGGCAGGTTTGTCGAGCGGACGGATGCTTTCCATATCCTCCGGCGTAAGCGAGAAATCGAATACATCCAGATTCTGTTTCATACGCTCGATATGCGTAGTTTTCGGAATGGCAATAATACCGCGTTGTACCAAGTAACGCAGGGCGACCTGCTGCGCCGTTTTACCGTATTTTTCCGCAAGACCTACCATCACGGGATGAGTGGTCAAGTCGGGGTCTCCCTGCGCAAGCGGCCCCCAAGCCATGATACGGGTTCCGTAAGGATTCATTTCCGCTTCCGCATCCCACTGCTGGCTGAATACGTTCGTTTTCATTTGGTTCACGGCAGGTTTGATTTCGGCGTATTCCGCCATATCCACAAAGCGGTCGGGATAGAAGTTCGAGAGACCGATGGCACGTACCTTTCCGTCCCGCACGGCTTTCTCCATAGCCCGCCACGTGCCCGGATAGTCGCTAAATGGCTGGTGGATAAGCAGCAGGTCGACGTAGTCGGTGCGCAACTTGCGGAGCGATTCATCGATGCTACGGGCGGCTTTTTCCTCTCCGGCATTGGTAATCCATATTTTCGTCGTGAGGAACAGTTCGCTGCGAGGCACACCGCATTTGGCGATGGCTGTGCCCACGCCCTCCTCATTGTAATACGCCTGCGCCGTGTCAATCAGCCGATAACCTGCGCTGACAGCGTCAAGTACGCAACGCTCGCATTCCTCGGGTGATACTTGAAACACTCCGTATCCCAATATCGGCATTTCGATGCCGTTGTTCAATTTTACAGTTTTCATATAATTCTGTTTTATGGGTTATATTCTATTTGGGCAATGTCGGCACTCTGCATATCGAAAGCCTCTCCGGCTTTTTCCGCAATGCCACTGTGCGTCCGACTGTGGAGCAGTGTATCAAAAGCCGCCCTGTCTTTCAAGTCGATAACCATCATTACGGCATCGAGCCGTCCGAACAATCCGCGCGTGCGGCCTACCGTAATGTCTTCGATTACCGTTTCCTTTTCTTTCATGGCACGCATTTCGGCCATCTTTCGTTCTACCATGTCATCGGGAATCCCTTTCTTGACATTGATGATAAATACATGACGTAACATATTCTTCTATTTTACCGGTTCTGCTATTATTTTCTATTCATGGATTCTATGCAGTCCTATCCCTTTCACGGTAGGCAAGTCCATGTCGTCGTAAATGGGGCTTTTCCCCGTTTCCAACAGGGCGATAGCATCCATTTCTTCTTCGGACAGTGTAAAGTCGAGAATGTTGAAGTTCTCTACCATCCGTGCCTTGCGTACGGTCTTGGGAATGACCACGATGTTGCGTTGATTGAGCCAACGGAGTATGACCGTTCCCACGCCTTTGCCATGCCGTGTGGCGATTTCTTTCAGTACCGGATGGTTGAAAATGTCGTTCTGCCCTTCGGCAAACGGTGCCCATGCTTCATGCTGGATTCCCTCTTGTTGCAAGAAGGCATTGGCGGCCTGTTGTTGGAAAAACGGATGTGTTTCAAGCTGGTTTACGGCAGGTTTTATTTCGTTGTGCAGAAACAGGTCTTGCAACCGTTCGTTGGAAAAACTCGTAACTCCGATAGCCCGGATGCGCCCCTCTTTATAGAGGCGTTCCATTGCCCGCCATGCCGCATAATAATTCCCGTAGGGTTTGTGCATCAGATAGAGGTCAAGATAATCTAATCCAAGCTTCTTCATCGAAAGGTCGAACGCCTTCAGCGTATCGTCATACTCGTAGTCCTGCACCCACAATTTGGTGGCGATGAAGAACTCCTCACGCTTGATACCGCTTTGCCGGATAGCGTTGCCCACCTGTTCTTCATTGAAATAGGCGGCTGCCGTATCTATCAGCCGGTATCCCGTTTCAATGGCATCGGTCACGACCCGTTCCGTTTCGTTTTCAGGAATCTGGAAAACGCCGAAGCCTATGGCCGGCATCATCACTCCGTTGTTCAGTCTTACATCCTTCATCTCTTTTATAGTTTTAATTTCTGATGCAAAATTACGGGATACCTATTATTTAGTTGTTACATAATTCGAGGAGGAATTTTCACTTTTCGTGGTTTTTGGTTATTTTTGCAACAAAAGAAAGAGCGTTATGGAACAGACAGGCTTCGATGGGATTGCTTTTGCCGACACATTGCAGGATTTCAATACTTTGCACTATGCAGGACAGATAGTACATATCTTATGTTGCGACGGAAGTATGGGATTTACTTTTCAAGATACGCGCTACAACATCTCTGTGAATGATTATGTCATCCTGCCCAATGCTGAACTCGGCTCCGGATTCTCCGCATCCAATGATTTCAGAGGTATCTTAATGAGCCTTTCGGAAGCATTTGTCGCTTCCATCGCCATTCGGAGCAATTACGGCATCATCGGGCATCTGTCTCTCCTGCAGAATCCCGTAATGAAACTCTCTGCCCGTGATTTCCGGATATGCGAAGCTGCCCTGCGGTACCTCCGCATGCGCATGGAAGAAAAAGAGCACCTGTTCCGCGAGGAATTATTGGGCAGTCTGCTGACCGCACATATCCTCGACCTTTACGACATCCATGCCCGTTGCCGGAACGCATCGTCACTGTCGGAGCACACCGCCTCGCTGTTGAGGAGCTTTATCGAACTGCTGTACAACGGTGAATACATGCGTAACCGCGACCTCGATTTCTATGCCACTCATCTCTGCATCACTCCGCACTACTTGTCGGAAATATGCCGGAAGGCAAGCGGTCGTCCGGCTACCTATTGGATAGACCGCTTCACCATTCAGGAAATCACTCGCCTGCTTCGCCAAAAGGAACTGTCGCTGACAACGATTGCCGAACGGATGAACTTCTCGTCCGTTCCCTATTTCAGCCGTTACGTGCAAAAACGGATAGGAGTGCCGCCGTCGGAGTACAGGAACAATCTTACATCAAAGCCATTCAAATTTTGACATCAGTTTATCTTGTCGGGGCAATATCACATCTTATTAATACAGACAGCTTATGGTCATCTTGATTACGGGCGCAACCCACTGTGGCAAAAACACTCCTGGCTCAAAGACTTTTGGAAAAGTACAAATATCCTTATTTGTCCATTGACTTATTAAAAATGGGACTTATCAGAAGCGGCTGCACCTCCCTTTCTCCCGAGGAAGACTCAGAATTGACCCGTTACCTTTGGCCTATTCTCAGGGAAATAATCAAAACGGCTCTCGAAAACCAACAAAACCTCATCATCGAGGGAGCCTACATTCCTTCCCAATGGACAAAAGACTTCGACAATGACCAACTGAAACAAATCTGTTTTTGTGGTTTAGTCATATCTCCTTCATATATTGAAAATCATTTCCAAGACATAAAAAAGCATGCCAATGCCATCGAGAAGCGTATGAACGACGACTGGTACACCCAAGAATACCTTATCGAAGAGAATTTAAATTATCTGAGGATATGCCGGAAATACGGTTATCAGTATATTCTGATAGACCATGCATATCCAACCGATTTGGATTCTCTTTTTCAGCAAGCTTCCGACAACCTTATACATTGGGCTGCTTCTGAAAAAGATTAACCGGTTTTGCCCTTTTTTACTCATAAATCACTATTTTTGTAAAAACATCCAATGACACGCCTGATGAATCATTTAGAAACAGAACGACTGATATTACGTCCTTTCACGGAACAAGACGCGGAAGCCCTGTTCGCCATACTTAGTGACAGAGACGTAAACACTTTCCTGCCGATGTTTCCGCTTAAGAATCTGGAAGAAGCAAAGGCATACATCAAGGACAAGCATGCGGCAGTACATGCAGGAGAAACCCTGTTATACTACGCCATCTGCCGGAAAGAAGCTCCTGCTCCGATAGGTTATGTGCACGTAAGCGGAAATGACAGCCATGACTTAGGATACGGGCTGAAGAAAGAATTCTGGCACAAAGGGTTCTGTACTGAAGCATGTCAAGCCGTCATCGGGCAACTGAAACAAACCGGAATCCCTTATATTACGGCCACCCATGACGTAAACAATCCTCGAAGCGGCAAGGTCATGCAGGCCCTCGGCATGAAATACCAATACTCATACGAAGAATTATGGCAACCCAAAAACTTCTTGGTAACCTTTCGGATGTACCAACTCAACTTCGACAAAGAAAAAGACAGGGTGTATAGAAAATACTGGGATAAATATCCCATCCACTTCATAGAAGACCTGACTCCCGGTGCAGAACTCCCTTCTATATAAAACTATTCAAAAAATTCACATTCAAAATCATTCTTATGAAACGTTTGACCCGATATTTATGGCCCATTGCCCTTTGCATGTCAGTAGGTTTTTCCGCCTCACTATTTCAGCGGGAAGCCATCGCGGAATGGTATCCTTTCCTGAATAAACCCGTACTCACCCCTCCCAATGGAGCGTTCCCTATCGTATGGGGCATCCTTTACATCCTGATAGGAATCTCCTTAGGACGAATCTGGGGCAAAGGCCTGAAAGTATCCCAACGTGAATGGTGGATACAGTTGGCCCTGAACTTCTGCTGGAGCATCGCCTTCTTCTTTTTGCGGGAACCCTTATGGGGCATGGGCATCATCCTGATACTCGATGTGGTGGTACTGGACTATATCCTTATCACATTCAAAAAGGACAAGTTTGCAGCCGCCTGTTTCATCCCCTATATCCTGTGGCTGTTATGGGCAACTTACCTGAACGCCTACATTTATATCTTCAATTAACGCAGCGAACGTCCGCAACGGTTTCCGCTTATCGTCACGTCCTTGCAATCCTCCGTACGGAAGAACGCATCCGGAGATACGGAACCGTCTCCAGCCACTGAGATATAATTATCCCGGATGATCAGGCCATCCGTAGCCCGGGCAGATACCGCCTCGCCCCCCTGGCGAATCACAAAACGATTGGCCTCTATACGGACATTGCGATGGACAGCACCTTCGTAACGGTCATTTTCCGGCATCACGGCAATTACGGGAGAACCGCATTCCATGAACAAGTTGCGGCGTATCGTGACATCGCGTACAGGACCGGATTCATACCACCCCCGCGCATCGTCGGAAACCAGTACCCCACTCATCGGGATGCGATAGAATACGTTATCTTCTATCACGACCTTCCGGCGTGTCGTCACCAGAATCCCCCGGGTAGGAATACGAGAGAAATAATTATTTCGTATTTCCACTTCGGGTGTCCATGTCACATTCTCCACCGACACATTCTCCCCCGTCTTTACATTGTCGTTCACAGCCCGGTCCAACGTCAGCAGGATTTCATAATCGTCTATCCGTTCCACAGCCTTCACGCGTGCCGGTTGCAAGCAACGCAAAGAATGGGCATCCACGAACTCCACCTCATCCCCTTTATAAAAAGCCTCAAAACCGTATGACTGCCCGTGCATGAAACGCACCTTCACCTGCTTCTCCGAAACATATTCCATGACTTTCAGATGCGTGCCGTGTATATTGATCGGGTCGTCATGCGCCCCTTCAAAATAAGAATCAAGAATGCGTATTTTCCCTTTGCACCCTGACATCTGGACAAAATCGGCAAACCCGGCACAAGTACGTCCCGAGCCCCATTCCGGCGCACAATATAACTTCTCATAAGTCAGGTTTTCGGAATACTGCCCTACAATCCCGAAATTACCCAAGAAATGAAATTTGATATTTTCGAGCTTCACATCTTTGCTCTGATGTATAAAACCGCATGCTTCAGTCCGAAAAGAATGACGCATTTGGTAAACCTCTCCCGTTTTGAATCCGGGCGTACGGTCGTAATTAAAACGCACCAGTCCCTCGTCCAGTTCTATGGCTTTCGTCACGCCGGTCAATGGGGATTCGCACCGATTGGTCACGTTGGTTTGCGGATAGAACACCTGAGCGATACCTCCGCCGAAACGCCATCCCTCGCCTTTCCAATAAAACGTCCCGTCCTCTATCTCATAATTCGAGCCGGCAGTAACCCGGGCTGTGATGGAATTTGCATCGGTTGAAACCACGGTCATTTCAGGTACGGACGGATCGGCAGCCACCAATGAGAAATTCTTCATGGTGACATTCTCGCATCCGTCAATCACGAAAGGAGTCATTTCGCCATGGGTTACGAAACGGGCGCCTCCTCCATCTACCGTAATATTCTTCATGTCCTTGAGCCATATCCCTATATGTTTTGTCGGGTCAGGATTCTCTTCCACCGAAGCCGTATTGGATATATAATATAGGTAAGGAGAAGAAGAGGTACGATAAATATGGTAATCTCCTTGTTGCAACCGAATCAATACCGCCCGTCCTTTATAAGAAGAAGCTTGTTCTATGGCTCTTCGCAACACCGGTGTCGCATCCCCGTCCGGCACAGGCACATCCAATACCACGGGAGCAGCCATCCCCGTCATAACAAAACAACAACAAACACTCAGGATCATCAAAAGCTTTCTCATGGTTCTTTCCACATTAAATTAGTTTATGGCAAAGTTAGCCTGTTTCATTCCCAGCATCAATGTAGAATTGAGGCAAAAAATAACAAAATTAACGCGAATATATCCTTTTTTCTTTTACCTTTGCACTTAACATTACCTACATCAATTCAAACCAATGAAAATCATGACACGACTTAAAACCAAGTTATCCGCCCTTCTTCCCTTCATCGGGCTTCTTTGCGCCCAAGCACAACGCGACATGAAAACCATCAACGACGGTTGGTTTTTCAGAAAAGCTTCCACAGAAAACTGGCAACCCGTAAATGTTCCCCATACGTATAACCTGGATGCCTATTCGCAAAGGAACTATTATATGGGGAAAGCATTTTACCGGAAATCGTTCGTCTTACCGGAAGTTCCGCAAGGCAAACGTTGTTTTCTAAAAATAGATGCAGCCAGCAAAGCGGCAGACCTTACGCTGAACGGACAAAAGATAGGCAGCCATGCAGGCGGGTACAGTGCTTTTACATTCGATATCACCCCCTATATCCAGAAGAACAACACGATAGAAATCACGGTAGACAACGGCCGGAAAGATATTACTCCCATATCGGCCGACTTCACATTTTGGGGTGGCATATACCGTGATGTATGGCTTATCACTACCTCCGAACAACATTTCAATCTTTTGAATCATGGTTCCGATGGTATCTTCATCAGTACCCCGCATGTAGATGAGAAGGAAGCTACAATAGAAATACGTAGTGAAATCACGAACGATGCCACAGAAAAGGCTACCCTCGAAGTAATCCATCAAATCTATGACCCGCAGGGCAAATTGCAGCAAACCCTGAAACAACGACTTTCCGTCAAAGCCGGCGAAACCCAAACGGTACGTAAAACCTCCACTATCGGGCAACCCCAATTATGGAGTCCGGAAAGTCCACTATTATACGAAATCGTCACCACACTTCGCAACCCCAAGACGGGTATGGAACTGGACAGAAGTACGCATAAGACAGGATTCCGCTGGTTTAGTTTCGATGGTGAAAAAGGATTCAGCCTGAACGGAAAACCTTATAAATTACGCGGAGTCAACCGCCACCAAGACCAAGCACCGGTAGGCGTGGCACTGGACGACGAAGCACACCGGAGAGACATACGGCTCATCAAAGAAATGGGGTGTAACTTCATTCGCATTGCCCACTATCCGCAGGATGATGCGTTAGTGGAGGCTTGTGACGAAATGGGATTGCTGGCCTGGGAGGAAATCCCTATCATCAATATCGTACCCGACACACCGGGATATGACGACAACTGTGAAACCAATCTGACCGAAATGATTCGTCAGCATTACAACCATCCCAGCATCATCGCATGGGGTTACATGAACGAGATCCTGCTCACGGCTCCCGGTCCCGACCGTCCGGAATGGCCTGCCTGTAGGGAACGTACGGTAAAACTGGCACAAAGACTCGAAAAGACATTAAAACAAGAAGACCCATACCGGGCCAGTGTCATGGCTTTCAACATGACGAACTTATATAATGAAATCGGCCTGGACCTCGTGGACGTATCCGGATGGAACCTTTACCACGGTTGGTATGTAGGACAGTTAAACGACTTTAACCGATGGATGGAAGACCAACACGCGCGTTACCCGAAACGCCCCACCATCATTAGCGAATGGGGAGCAGGTTCCGACCGCCGCCTTCATTCCAGGCACCCGAAAGCCTTCGACTTCAGCATAGAATACCAACAAACGTACGTAGAACACTACTTGCCTTTCATCGAAGGTACAGAATATATCAGCGGATGCACTTATTGGAATTTCATAGACTTCAATGTGGCTGCCCGACAAGAATCCATGCCGAGGGTAAACAACAAGGGACTGTTCTACAACGACCGTACACCCAAAGACGTGTCTTACTATTTTAAAGCCATGTGGCGTAAGGACACGCCTGTATTGCACATTGCCAGCCGGGACTGGCCCGTACGGACAGGAGACAAAAACGAAAAGCATCCCGTCAAAATCTATACGAACCTGGACGAAGTGGAACTCATCATTAACGGAAAATCCATCGGAAAGCAGCGTCCCGCCAACTGCCATACGGTCTTCAACGTGACATTGCCCTACGGGACATCTACCCTCAAAGCACAGGGATACAAAAACGGACAGATGGTGGAGGACGTCATGGTCCTGCGTCTGGATGCGATGCCCGACTTGGCGAAGGGAGATGAGCTGGCCATCAATGTAGGAAGCGACTGTGCCTTTACTTCGGATGTCAGCGGACTTACATGGCTGCCAGACCAACCATACTCCAAAGGCAGTTGGGGATACATAGAAGGAAAGGCACGCAGTACGACTTCCGAAATAGAGAATACCACAGACGGACCTTTGTACCAAACATGGCGCGAAAACCTACGTGCCTATCAAATCGACGCACCGTCCGGCACATACGAGGTGGAACTGCTCATGGCAGACGTGAGCCGTTCACGGCCGCAATTGGCCAACTTGTTAGGACGGGGAGACGACGGACAGGCCATAGCCGACAGCCGGTTCAACATCACCATCTGCGGTCGTCGGGTGGAAACCGACTTTTCACCTGCCGACGGCGGACATTACCGCCAGGCTTTCCGCCGACGTTATATCATTCAGAACAAGGAAAACAAAATCGATGTGCTTTTCGAAACCCTGAAAGGCAAATGCCATCTGGCCGGAATAAAAATAAGAAAGCTGTAAGCACTATCAAACCGTCATGACCTTATACATACAGAAGACCTCTCCCATCTGCAAGAACGGGAGAGGTCTTCTATAATAAAATCCAAAACAAAGAATCTCATTCCATGCTGACCGCCGTACCGCTACATGTCACCATCAGCATACTGCCGCTTGCCCCTACCGTTTCATAATCCAAATCGATTCCAATGACCGCGTTGGCACCCAGCCGGGCCGCTTCCTCTCCCATCTCTTGCAAAGCCGTGTCTTTGGCCTTGCGCAAAACCTCTTCATACGAACCTGAACGCCCGCCGAAAAAATCCCGCAATCCGGCAAAAAGGTCGCGCACCACGTTCGCACCGATGATTGCCTCGCCCGTCACCACACCATGATATTTCGTAATATGTCTGCCCTCCACAAGGGCCGTAGTCGTCATCAACATATATATACTATTTTGAAAGTTAAGTTATCGCCTCCTTTTTCCGCTGTTCGTCATCCAATGGTCTACCGAATATTTACCCGGTCCGGCCATATACATCAGAATGAACACAACCAGATAGACAAAAGCCAATTCACCTCCCGTTATACTTCCACCATGGGCAAAGAAAAAAGCCACAGCCATCGTTACTATCATCGGAATCATGCTCAAACGATACAAGAAACCGAACACAAAGGCTACTGAACAAAACAGTTCACCGAAAATGGCCAGCATCAGAGAGTAACGATTCCCGATTCCGAATGGGTCGGGGAAAGAAGCAGACATGGCGGCAAAACCCATCAGTTTGGCATAGCCGTGAGTCATCAGTAACGAGCCGAACAGCAGACGCATGGACAACAGGAAAAGGGAAAAGTTCGTTTGGTTCGCTTTACGCGGAAACAATAAAGTATTATATTTCATATTCATCATTATTTAATAGTAAAAAATACAAGATAAAGCTGCTGTAGATACAAAAAAACCTTATCTGAAGCCAAATATACGAATAAGATTCGTCTTCCGGCCCCTTTTTACATTTAATAACTACCTTACAACCGTTTTATCCGTATTTTTATCTGTCCGGGTCAGACCTGAATGCCATACACCTGCTTGACCTCATCCATCACGAAGGTGGACTCCATGGAACCGAGACTCTCGATTGTCCCCAACACATTGAGAAGCAACTCCTGATAATACTTCATATCGGGTGCATGAATCTTGAGCAGGTAATCGTAACTACCGGAGATGTTATAGCACTCCGTCACTTCCGGTATTTCCCGGATAATACCCGTGAACTCTTCTGCGATTTCTTTGTTCAACCGGCGCAGCTTCACCCGGCAAAATACTAAAAAACCGCGATTGAGCTTTTCGGCATCCAACACCGCGATATACTTCTTGATGTATCCTTGCGCTTCCAGTCTCTTCAGGCGTTCAAAAACAGGAGTCGTAGAAAGATGTACGTGCGCGGCCAGTTCTTTTGTCGTCAAACGGGCATTATCTTGCAAAGTACGCAGAATTTGCAAGTCTATATGATCTAAACTTTCCATAGAAAAAACGTCTATAAACAGAGCTGTAGCCCCCTTAAATCAGGCTGTATATTCTGTTTTTGAATACAAAAATAGATATTTTTCCCGTATTTCTCTCACTTCTTGTTTGATTATTCCAAAAACCATAACTTTGCCATCATCGAAACAAGAAACAGTCAAGAACTCAATAACAGAAACATCATGGACAGAACAAAACTACACTTCGAGACCCTGCAACTTCATGTAGGACAAGAGCAGGCAGACCCGGCTACGGATGCCCGCGCGGTACCCATTTACCAGACCACCTCATACGTGTTCCACAACGCGGACGATGCCGCCGCACGCTTCGGCCTGCAAGCCCCCGGCAACATCTACGGACGGCTGACCAACAGCACGCAAGGAGTGTTCGAGGAACGCGTAGCCGCCCTGGAAGGAGGAATAGCCGGATTAGCTGTAGCTTCGGGAGCAGCCGCCATCAGTTATGCTTTCGAAAACATCACGCGTGCAGGTGACCACATCGTAGCCGCCAAAACCATTTACGGTGGCAGCTACAACCTTTTGGCCCACACCCTGCCGGCATACGGCATCACCACTACATTCGTCGACCCTGAAAACCTCGACAATTTCGAACAAGCCATACAGGAAAACACCAAAGCCGTATTCATCGAAACATTGGGAAACCCCAACTGCAACATCATAGACATTGATGCCGTGGCCGACATCGCGCACCGCCACCGGATTCCACTCATCATAGACAATACGTTCGGCACGCCATACCTCATCCGCCCGATTGAACACGGGGCAGACATCGTCGTACATTCGGCCACGAAGTTCATCGGCGGACACGGCTCTTCACTGGGAGGCGTCATCGTGGACTCCGGGAAATTCGACTGGAAAGCCTCCGGGAAATTCCCGCAACTCACCCAACCGGACGCCAGCTACCACGGCATTTGCTTCACCGACGCAGCAGGCGCGGCAGCCTACGTCACCCGCATCCGCGCCACACTGTTGCGCGACACGGGAGCTACCATCAGTCCGTTCAATGCCTTCATCCTTCTTCAGGGGTTGGAAACCTTGTCCCTACGGGTGGAACGCCACGTGGAGAACACCCTGAAAATTCTGGATTTCCTCTCCACACACCCTAAGGTAAAGAAAGTCAACCATCCGGCATTGCCCGGACACCCCGACCATAAACTATATGAAACGTACTTCCCGAAAGGAGCCGGTTCCATCTTCACCTTCGAAATCAAGGGAGGACGTGAAGAAGCGTTCCGCTTCATCGACAGCCTGGAGATATTCTCTCTTTTGGCCAACGTGGCCGATGTCAAATCGCTGGTCATCCACCCGGCCAGTACCACCCACTCCCAACTCAATGAAACGGAACTGGCCGAGCAAGGCATCACGCAAGCCACGATACGTCTCTCCATCGGCACGGAACATATCGACGACTTGCTCTCCGACCTGACGCAAGCCTTCGCCCAAGTCTGAATACCCAAGAACTACGTAATACATATACATTCGACAAACGCTAAAAAGAAAAGATTATGGAAAAGATTTATCATTCGCTGACCGAACTTATCGGACGTACACCTTTATTGGAAATCAGCCACATAGAGAAGAAAGAACAACTGAAAGCCAGGGTTCTGGTCAAACTGGAAAGTTTCAATCCCGGAGGAAGCGTGAAAGACCGCGCAGCCTTTTATATGATAGAAGCTGCAGAAAAAGAAGGCCTGCTGCATTCCGGCAGCCTCATCATAGAGCCTACCAGCGGAAACACGGGCATCGGACTTGCCTGGATTGCCTCGGTCAAAGGTTACCGGCTCACGCTCACCATGCCTGAAACCATGAGCCTCGAACGCCGCAATCTCCTGAAAGCATTAGGTGCCACACTGGTACTCACTCCGGGCAGCGAAGGCATGAAGGGAGCCATCCGCAAGGCCGAAGAACTGAAGGCGGCTCATCCCAGAGCCTTCATTCCGGGACAATTCGACAATCCGGCCAATCCGGAAGCACACGTACAAACCACAGCAGAAGAAATATGGAACGACACAGACGGAAAAGTGGACTTCTTCGTAGCCGGCGTAGGTACGGGAGGTACCATCAGCGGAACGGCTAAAGGATTGAAAAAGCACAACCCGTCCGTGCAAGCCATAGCCGTAGAACCGGACGCCTCGCCCGTTCTCTCCGGAGGCACCCCCGGACCTCATAAAATACAAGGTATAGGCGCCGGATTCGTTCCCGAGAATTTCGACCGCCGTCTGGTGGATGAAATCATCCGGGTCGCAGACGAAGATGCCGTCCGTGCCTCCCGCATGCTGGCCAGCCACGAGGGGGTGCTCGCGGGCATCTCATCCGGCGCGGCCCTGCACGCCGCCCTGCAAATCGCACGCCGCCCGGAGAACGAGGGCAAAACGATTGTCGTGCTGCTTCCCGACACAGGCGAACGCTACCTGTCTACCGTACTGTATGCCTTCGAAGACTTCCCACTGTAAAGAGCCTCAGCCTAAAATGTATGCTTTTCTGCTTACATCACCTTACGGAACAGGCGTTTTCATAAATCGTTCATAATTAACGATGTAAATAAGCAGAGCCATTCCAAAAATCAATTGCCGCAGATTCATATTTTGTTCTGCGGCAATTGATTTTTCAATCTAAGCCAAACGAATTTCCGTTTGGCGCACAAAAATTTCACGCTCCCCGCCCGCAAAATTTTTCAATCGGGAATCCCTGTAGTGACATTCCCGTCATTGAAAACAGAACTTCGTATGGCTCACATTGCATCCTCTTAAAGATTGAGGAAGAACTTCTTGCACGAATCCTGCTTTTTTCCTATTTTTGCCGACAAGAACAAAAACAAACATGCCTATGATGTAATTATCGAACAAAGACATAAGATAAAGAAGCGTTAGCTTTATTCTTGCTATCTGAAATCGCCAAATTGAAGAAGCACACAAGAGTAAAAGTTGATGCTCACGCCTATGGCGTGGGCTTTTACTCGTATATGTGTGCATGGTGTTTGGCGATACCGAGATAGCATAAACGAAGTTTCAGTCCACGTTTTTTTATTGTCTATACTCCGGATTTTGGACTACAAAAGAATCATTCAACAAAGAATTTAACACAAAAGGAAAACAATGAAAACTTTAAGATATGTAGGGATGGCCGTCTTGGCCATCATGTTATGCGTAAATTTCACAGCTTGCTCGGACGACGACGACGAGGAAAAACAACCGACTACGCCTCCGGAGGAACCCCCGACGCCACCACAAGAAGAAACACCGGCAACTCCGGCCACATTGGCAGGAACGACCTGGAAAATCACTTCAAGCACCGACGACGGCGTTTTCCCGGGCATATCACTTACATTCCATGAAGACAAAACGGTTACGACGGACTCTCCCGACTTCACGGTAGGCCTGACTTATGAAGTGAAAGGCAACACTTTGAAAATCGTATGGCTTTGGGGAGGCGCATACAATGAATACATGGAAGGACCTCTGACCATCGAAGGCAATACTGCCACCTACACATTCAATTGGTTCAACATGGACGGCTCATGTAACACCATTGATGACCCGAGAACCCTGACGTTACAAAAACAATAATGCCATAATGGCGAGCCATAGCTTATCCCGGAAGGGGAAGTATATGGCTCTTTTCCTCTTATCCCGGTGCTGTCCACCGGTTGGGGCGAACGTCCGCACCACGGACCGCAACGGTCAATGACTTGCTCTGAAGAATTTCAAGAAAAACAAGATTTGATAATCGATGGAATTGCTCCAATATTCACCCGTATGCGCTCCGGGACGCACAATAAAGTCGTGCATGACGCCTCGTTCCAACAACTTTTGATGGAAGGCTTGGTTGACTTCAAAGAAGAAATCATCATAGCCGCAATCAAAAATAATCCGTAGGACACCATCCTTGAGTTTGCCCGTCTGGTTGATGACGGTATAATCGTCCCAATCGCACACCCCGGCATCTTTTGCCCCGATTTGTTCCTTCATGTCCCAGTTGTCCGGAAAAGGCAGGATGTCCAGTCCGCCGCTCGTACTGCCCGCCGCTCCGAAAACATCCTGATGGCGTATGGCCAACCATAGGGCACCATGGCCGCCCATACTCAATCCGGTAATGGCCCGCTTCTCGCGAGACGGCAGCGTACGGTAATGTCCGTCCACGTAAGACACCAGTTCCCGGCTGACGAACGTCTCAAACTGGGAATCTTCATTGAGCGGACTGTCCCAATACCAACTGTTTTCTCCATTCGGACATACGAAAATCAAATTCTCACGGTCGGCATAGTCTTTGAGTTCCGGTTTCAAACCGGGCCATGTGGTTTCATTTCCGCCATAACCGTGCAACAGATAAACCACAGCCGCTCCCTTGCCTTCTGTCTTTTCGGGAGAAATCACTATGGTACGCACCGCACGTCCCATCTTCCGACTGTGCACCTCCACCGTATCCACTTTCGCGGCACGGACAGCCACCGCCGACCAGCAAAGCAAACTTGCCAAACAGCAAAACACACTCTTTTTCATTTCGTATCTATTTATGGGGTTAAAGTTCGATGATATAAGACTGCATCGTACGCAAATCTATCGTCCACAAGCGGCCGTCCAGCACGTCGCCGTAACCGCAAACCAGTTTCATCACCTCGTGAGCCTGCACACTGCCTACTATCGCCGGGGTCATGCCCACAACGCCTTTAAAAGCCGGAGGCAACTGACACGCGTCCTTTTCGTCCGGATACAAATCCCGATAGCTCTTCGCTTCCGCAGTACGACAAAAAACGGACACTTGGCCACAGAACCCTTCAATGGCACCGTAAACGTATGGCTTGCCTTGCGCCCTGCAAATATCGTTCAAAAGATAACGGGTCGGATAATTGTCACAAGCATCCACCACAATATCATAGTCTTGAATCATACCGGCGGCATTATCCGGCGTCAGACGACAAGCGTACGACTTCACGTCCACATCGCTGTTCAATGCACGCAACCGACGGGCAGCCAACACCACTTTGGGCAGCCCTACTTCCGCCTCCGCATAAAGAACCTGGCGGTGCAAATTGGTCGTACTCACCGTGTCATCATCCACCAACCCGATGTGCCCTATTCCGGCACCGGCCAGATAGAGCGAGACGGGGGAGCCTAACCCGCCCGTCCCGACGACCAACACCCGCGCCGCGCGCAAGCGTTCCTGCCCTCCGGTACGGATTTCCGGCAACATGGTCTGACGCTCGTACCGCCCTAACTTTTTATCCTCCATCTCGGACATGGTCAGCATTTTACATAAGATTTGGATAAATCGCTCTCGCTCGGCAGAGGCAAGCGAGCTTTCCTCTGCTCTCGCTTACCCACGGTTTTCAAATCGAAACTGGCATCCCAATCCTTCCATACCGGTTCACGACCGGCTTTTCTCAATGCCTTCTCCACCTCCACGGCTGTGCGTTCGTCGCTCACATGGAACTGCTCCAACGCCTGCGGATAGGTATAATATCCTCCCGGCTCCGTCTTGCTTTCCGCACTCATCGTGGTCACGCCCAACGTGGCCATGTGGTCACGGATGGCCGCCGGTTCGCGTGTGGAATAGGAAATGTCCACATCGTGGTCGAAAATACGCATGGCAAAAGTGACCTGGGCCAGTTCACGGTCGCTCATGACGACATTCGGCTGGAAGCCTCCGTTCTCGGAGGGCCGCATACGGGGGAAGTTCACACTGTATTTCGTCCGCCAATAATGCTTCTGCAAATAACGTAAATGATAAGCCATCATCGTAATGTCCGTACGCCATTCTTTCTCCAGGCCAATGAGGACTCCCATCCCGATGGAATGCACCCCGGCTTGTCCCATGCGGTCGAAACCGTTGACACGCCACTCGAATTTCGACTTCATGCCCCGAGGATGGTAGATATTGTAGTTTGCCTTGTGGTACGTTTCCTGGAAGCAAATGACTCCGTTCATCCCGTGTGCCTTCAGTTCTTCATACTCTTCGGTCTTGAGCGGCATCACTTCTATCTTCAGGTTACTGAAGTAGGGTTTGGCCAAATCCAAGGCACGCGCCAGATAAGGCACGCCGGCTTTGGCCGGATTCTCTCCTGTCACTATCAAGAGGTTCTCGAAAGGCGCAAGCTTCTTGATGGCCTTGTATTCGTTTTCTATCTCCTCCTCCGTCAGAATGGTGCGGCGCATCGGGTTGCTGATATGGAAACCGCAATACACACAGGAGTTGGTGCAGGAGTTGGTAATATACAAAGGTATGAACATGGACATGGTCTTGCCGAAACGCTCTTCGGTATATTTACGGCTCAACCGCGCCATCGTCTCCAAATAGGGAGCGGCTGCCGGAGACACCAAAGCCATGAAATCGTCCACGTCACAATGTTCTTTCGAGAGGGCACGGCGCACGTCGGCTTCCGTCTTGGCATTGATCCGCGCCGTGGTTTCCTCCCATGAAATCTTTTCCAATTCGTCCGAAAACATATCTTCTTCCCATTTAATCGTTCAAAAATGCCGTCAGGGGCGAACTGGCCTCTGCCACGAAACTGTCTGTCTGCAATCCCAATCCGGCTTCGTATGCCATACGTCCGGCTTCCACTGCCTGCTTGAAAGCCACGGCCATCGCCACCGGGTCGCCAGCCACGGCTATGGCCGTATTCACCAAACAGGCGGAAGCTCCCATCTCCATGGCCTCGGCAGCATGACTGGGCGCTCCGATACCGGCATCCACGACTACCGGCACGTTGGCCTGCTCGATGATGATGCGCAGGAAATCACGGGTCTGCAATCCCTTGTTTGTCCCGATGGGTGCTCCTAAAGGCATGACTGTGGCCGCTCCGGCTTCTTCCAGATGTTTGCAAAGCGTAGGATCGGCCTGACAATAAGGCAATACGACAAAGCCCAACTTCACCAACTGCTCCGTCGCCTTCAGAGTCTCCGTGGAATCGGGCAACAAATAACGCGGGTCGGGATGAATTTCCAACTTCAACCAATTCGTACCGAATGCCTCGCGTGCCATCTGGGCGGCGAACACGGCTTCTTCGGCATTCCGGACACCCGACGTGTTCGGCAATAATTGTATCTCGGGACGCACGATATGCTTCAGCATGTCGTCCTCCTTGTCTTCCAGTTCGATACGCTTCATGGCTACCGTCACCATTTCCGTTCCGGAAGCTATGATGGAACGGGCCATCAGGTCGTTGGAATCAAACTTACCTGTACCTAAAAACAAACGGGACGTAAACTCCCGTCCTGCTATGACTAATTTTTCCATATTTTTGCTGTCTTATTGGATTGAATGACTAAATGCTATCCGCCGCACGCCGCTTTGATGATGACAATGTTCATCCCCTCGGCCAACGCATAACCGTCCCACGCGGTACGGGGCACCAAACGGTTCTCTACAGCCACGGCTATCCCCTGAAGCGGAAGCGATAGTTCTTCCACCAATTCAGAAATCGAAACGGCTGCTGTCTCCACTTCTTTGTTATTCACCGAAATTTTCATTTCATCTACTTTTAATTATTACTGAAAAAGATAAGTACAAAGAAGCACCGCAAACGGCGGTATGGAAAGAAAATAAAATCCAATCCCTACGGCAGTACGAACTGCATCAGGTTCGAGGGTATAATCTCAGCCCCTTTCCGGGCACCCCTTTATCTTTACGTGGGCAAAGATACACAAAAAAGGGAAAGAATACCATTCTGGTGCAATATTTTTATCCATTTTTATGCCACACAAGCCTTATCCTTTTTCACAAACCATCCATAAATAATAAACAATAGGACTTACACTCTTAAAAAAAAGCATTCCACCCAAAACACGAGTGGAATGCCAAAACCAGTTTGAGACACGATGCCCAAACTTAACGCACAATAATGCGGCTATTTTCCACCACACGCCCCTTCTCGGTCAGCGTGAAGTTATATACTCCTGATGGTATCCGCTGTATGGGAATTTGAACGGTGCGCACTCCGGCCTCCACAGACATCCGTGTCACCGTACGCCCGTCCACCGAAGTCACACACACCTCACGCTGGCTTGCCTTATCTTCCGCAATAGGAATTTCCATCGTAACCACCTCCCCCTTCCGAGCCGGATTAGGATAAGCACGCACACAACTTGAACGCTTGAGTTCCTTTATCGTATTGGCCTTTGAATCTATAAGATAGATAGTATATGAACGAAATCTTTCTTCCGAGCCGTCCATATAGCCATTTTCTTCGATTACCAAATACGTTTTCCCACCTACACGGTAAAGCATGGCCTCCGTACCCATGACATTATTCAAATCTGCATAATCATGCCGGAACAACACCGTCCCGTCATCTTGCCGGATTTCCAAACCGGATTCCACAGCCGAATAGAACCTTGTAACTTCATCTGTCACCCCGTCACCGTCCCTGTCCCTTTCATATTTGGAGGTTTCCTTCACCTCTATCGTCTCAAACAAATACTCGAACTTGTCATCCTCATTAAACAAAGTTTGAGTCAAGAACAACCGTTGGTTTTCGAAAGCCTCGGCAATACCATGATTAACTTCCGTACACAAGCCCAAAGACCTGCAACAGCGCCACTGATAATCATCTTCTTCTCGTGTAGTCTCCCATTCTCCTGTATAAGTTACAACTCCCGTAAACGGATCAGTCACAGCCGCACGCCTACTTACCAAAGTATATGTTTTACACGTTTCCTCCGGAACGGAAATTTTCTTCACTTCCTCAAAATCGGCATCATAGACTGTAAAATCTCCGTTTGAAAGACTTTCATTGTCATACCTTCCCCCCTCTACCGTGAAAAATAGCACCTTTCCACCTTGCGTGTAAGCTGTGGGAATAAAATTAGGCACATATGGCAACACACTTGCCTCATGGATTTCCTGTGCCTTAACATTGGTCGAAAAAAACAGCAAAACAGCCAACGGAAAAAGTAAATTACGTTTCATCTCCTCTTCAATATACTTACCTTGACTCCCCCAAATCAGGTTGGTTTAAAATATTTTAAAAACGTCTCTTATTCCAGCCTATATAACAAAAAAGCGTGGAACTGCAATATATGTTTTAATATGAGTTCGTGAAACTATAAAATGAAAACAAAAGCATAACAACTGCAAATATAAACGCTAATATACAGCGTTTTATATGGTATCAGATTCGGGATTGACATCTTAATTTGTTTTTAATCCGTTTCAAGTTTCTTCGGGATATATGGGAACATATACGGGAATTATTGTACCTTTGCATCGTGAATCAAAAACGCATTGCCGATGAAAGTTTCCGTATATCTGAAAAAGAGCGATTCCCGAGCCTCGAACATCTGTTTCCGGGTCAGGGAGAAGAACGTGGACATAAAGGTCGTTTCGCCCCTTACCGTATATGCCAAGTACTGGGATGCCGATACCTTCTGTTACAAGCGCACGACGGTTGTTCCGGTTGCAGAACAGAAACGCCTGCCCGAACAGATAGCCGCCATCATCGAGAGGGTGGGAAAGACCTTTTCGGACAAGGCGGACAGCAAGTGGCTGAAACAGGTCATAGAGGATGTGCTGTACCCTGCCCGTGCTTTCGAGCGCAACCATCCGAACCTGCTCTGCCGCATCCGTGAATATCTGGAGAAATTTGACGGTGCGGAGAGAACCAAGGAACACATCAAACGTTTCGAGCACAAGATGTCACGTTACCATGACTACCAACGGGAAATACTGGGCAACGCTGATTTCACCCTCTTTGTGGAAACCGTTACTTTGGAACAGATGAACGATTTCCGTGATTATGTCGTGAATGAATACCTGCTTCGTCAGGAACATCCCGACTTCTATGCTCCCCGTATGCTCATCAACCACAAGCCCAAGCCGCTTTCCAATACGACCGTCATCAACATCATGAACCTTTTCTGCACCTTCCTGCACTGGTGCAAGAGGATGAAGTATTGCGACAACGAGGTCTATGTCCTCTATGGCTGCAAGGAACCGACCTACGGCGACCCGTTCTACCTTACATCGGAGGAAAGGAACATTTTGTACGATGCGGACTTGACAGACAATCCCAAACTGGCAGTCATCCGGGACATATTCGTGTTCCATTGCTATATCGGCTGCCGTGTCAGCGACCTTTTCCGGCTGACAAGGGATAATATCAGAGACGGTTTTATAGAATACATGCCGCAGAAGACAAAAAAGTGTCAGGCAAAGACCGTCAGAGTGCCTTTGCATGAAAAGGCCTTGAAGATACTGGAACGTTATGATGCAAATGCAGGCAAATTGCTTCCGTTCAAGCCTATAAATACCTATAATCTTGGCATAAGGGAACTGCTGAAGCATTGCGGCATAGACCGTATGGTCACCATCCTTGACACACACGGCTACAATACCGTACAAAGACCCTTGTACGAGGTGGCCAGCAGCCATACGGCACGGAAGACCTTTGTAGGTAACCTGTACAAACAGGTGCCCGACCCGAACCTGATAGCCTCCATGTCGGGGCACGTGGAGGGAAGCCGGGCGTTCAGGCGTTACCGCACCATTGATGACGACATGAAGCGCAAGCTGGTAAAAATGATAAATTAGGAAATATTAAAAGGATACATATATGAAAGTAACGGCATTCATCAGGAAGACATCGGCCAAGAACAACGTGACGGATCTGGCACGTGTCTATTTCCGTGTCCGGGACATTGGCGGAGTAGACATCAAGGCTGCAAGCGAACTGTCCATCAACCCCAACCACTGGAGCGCGGAGAAACAGGGGTACAAGCCCCGTGTGGCTCTGGTATCGGAAGAGAAGCGGATGAACTTTGACAGGGACATCCAGCAGATAACCCACCTTATCACCAAGGAATACCACCGTGGCGTGGACGGCAACTGGCTGAAAGGGCTGATAGAGGAATACCACCATCCCAACATCAACGCGAGGGGCGGCAACAAGGCAGACGAATACCTGCTGTCGTACCAGATTCAGAAATATATCGAAGAAACTCCGCTTGCGCATGACAGCATGAAGCACCATCAGGACAATCTCAACAAGGTGCTGCGCTACGAACGCTTCCGGCACGAGGTCATGCACCAGCGCGGATTCCACCTCTGCATCGACTCCATTACGGCAGACGACATAAGGGACTTCAAGTTCTGGATGCAGGAGGAATACAGGTATGTGGAGATGTATCCGGTATTCTATCAGAATGAACCGCGCCGCAATGTCGAGCAGAAACGTTCCGAGAACAGTATGTCGGGAAGCCTCTACCGCATCCGTACCGTCATCAAGTGGTGCATCAGGCGCGGACTGACAAGAAACAATCCGTTTGACCAGTACCAGATAACCCAGCCCATGTATGGCGACCCGTTCTATCTTACCCTTGAAGAGAGGGACAAGGTGTACTATGCCGATTTGAGCGGAATGGGTGCCACTTATCCGGTCTATCGTGACATATTCATGTTCCAGTGCCTTATCGGTTGTCGTGTGAGTGATTTGAATAAATTGACCAAGGCAAATATCGTTGAGGGCTGTGTGGAGTATATCCCACAGAAGACCAAACTGGAACACGCGGGCACGGTACGGGTTCCGCTCAACCAGAAGGCACTGGATATATTGGAACGGTACAAGGATCTGGAAGATGCACTGCTCCCAAGGTTCTCGCACTTCGGCTACAACAGGAAGATAAAGGAAATCCTCAAGTATGTGGGCATCGACCGCATGGTCAGGGTGCTTGACCCAAAGACACGCGAGGATGTGGCACGGCCTCTATACGAGGTGGCAACCACCCACACGGCACGGAAGACCTTTATTGGCAACCTCTACAAGCAGGTCAAAGACCCGAACCTGATAGCCTCCATGTCGGGTCATTCGGAAGGCAGCAGGGCTTTCGCACGATACCGCAAGATTGATGACGAGATGAAGAAGGAGCTGGTAAACCTGCTGGATTGATTGGATTGTTTCCCTCATTTTCTATACCTTTTATATTTAACCCGATAATACAGCATGAATATGGATGAGCATAAATTGACATACGAACAGTTCAAGGCGGACATTCTCCGGTGGAAGAACGCACACAGGGAGGAATACAGCCGTTTCGCACGTCTGATGACAAACGGTGACGAGAAGCAATACCTTGCCATCTGCCGGGCCATATTCAGGCAGTTGCCCAAAATCAAAACTGAATGGGAACTGTGCTGGAACGATGACAGCACGGAAGGTTTTGACAATATAGACCTGCAGTTCAAGGAGAATGCAGTGCCCGGACAGATAGTGGAGCTGTACAGGAAACAGAGGGAAGAGAGTTCCCCTCTGCCTGATACACCTCCTACCACACTTTGGGGCAGAATGAAATCCTTTTTTGGCGGAAAGTCCAAAGAGCCGGGTATAACCCTTTCGGCACCGCTTGTGTTGAGCTGGCTGTATTACGGCAAGAGCTTCGAGGCAATGGTCAGCATGGTAGACAGGCAGATAAAGAACCCGAAAGCCGACAAGGCGGACAAAATGAGTTGTTCTTTTGTCATCAGACAAATTATAGATGTGTCCATCAAGAGCGGCTTCCGCACCCAAGCCGACTGGGACAGATACTTTTCCATGAACGAAGCCATTGAAGAGGGCAATGTCGGAGAATGGGCGTTGCAGTCCGTGGCAGAGGAAATGGCCATAGACAATGGCAACAATGAAAATACTGCGGATGTGGTCACTGATACCGATGAAACACCAACAGTACAGCGCACAGCCGGAAAGAAAAAGATACAGGAACGGCTACTTGCAACATATCTTGACTGCGAGAACAAGGAAGCGGTTATAAGTTGCATCCGCAATTTTATTACCGTCAACACGAGTGCCGTCCACCAGGCACTGCCGTTCTATGTGTTGAAGGATTTGCGACTGGTAGCCGGTATGCATACAGCCAAGGAATACAGCACAGGACTGGCCTTGCAGTTTCCGGATTTGCTGACACTGAAAAGCGAGAGTGCCATACGGCAGGCGGTCGGATTCCTGAAAACGGCAAGGCATGTCATCAAGGACGGCAAAGACCAGTCGGCACTGCTTATCGAAAGTGACGAAAACCGGGAGTTGTTCCAGACATTAGCGGGGTCAATCAGAAATATTATCGGCACGGATAAAGAAACAGATATGGCAGAATAGGGTAAAATAAAGCCGTTTTATATGGTCATACAGACTTGAATTGTCATGACAATTTAAGACAATCCACTATATATCAATCTGTTTTAATTCATATATACTTTTGCACCGTCAATCCTTTTCCCGAGGGTCGGCGGTGCTTCTCTTTTATAAGCCATCGGAAGCGGAGCATCAGGGAACTTTTGAAGATGGTCGTCAAAACTTCAAAAGAAGATATTTATGATTACGATTGAAAATCTGGTCGAGCAGGGAGCAAATGTGAAACTGGAAGTCACTCCCACCGACCTTAAAATGTTTGCGGAATCCATCGTCCAGCGTACCATCACCGCACAGCAGGAAGAACAGAAAGCTGCCATGCAGCGTGAAGCGGAAGAAGGTTGGCTGAATACGAAACAAGTCCGTGAGTTGCTGAATGTATGCGAGGGTACGCTCAACCTGTGGGCGAAGCGTGGCTATCTTGTCCCGGTCAAAGTCGGGAACAAGAACATGTATGCCAAGTCCGATGTGCGCCGCGTGCAGACGGGAGCCAAGTCAGAGAGTGTAACATCCTATTGCAAGAAGAGAAATGGCTGAGATGAAGAACACCCGGCTTGAACTGTGCAACCGGATTCGCATGGAGGCGGAGCATACCGAAGACACGGGCTTCCCCTTGGATGTGTTTCCGCAGATCGTGCAGTCAATCATACTCGACATGGCTACATACGAGAACTACAAGGCGGAGTTCATCGCAACGTCCATGCTGTCGGCCGTGTCCGCTGCCTTGGGCGGAACATACCGCATCCGAATCAAGGGCGACTGGCAGAGCAACGGTGCGTTGTACATCATTCTGGTAGGCAGACCCGGACTGGGCAAGACACCACCGCTGGAGGCGGCATACCGCCCGATCCGGAAACACGACTATGCCCTGTTCAAGGCGTATGCGGCAGAAATGGAAACATGGAAAGCGGCAGGAGAAAACGGAAAGAGACCTGTTCTGAAACGTACCATCGTGTCCGACTTCACTCCCGAATCGCTCTTGCTAACGCATAACAACAATCCGAGAAGCGTGGTCATCTTGGTGGACGAGATTATGGGCATGTTCAATTCTGCCAACCGCTATGCGAACGGGCAGCTCATCGAACAGTTGCTTACCGCATGGAGTGGCGGGGCTTTGGACGTGACAAGGGTAAGCAATGCCGTTCCCGTCCATATAGAACATCCGTGTATCAACATCATCGGGAGTACGCAGACCAAACGTGTGCATGAGCTTCTCAGGAAAGGATTCGAGGAAAACGGACTGCTTGACCGCATCCTGTTCGTATTGCCCAAGTCGCCCCAAATGTCAGAATGGATAAACCGGGACGATGACGGGGAGATGACATCCTTGGCAGCCACACGCTGGGAGCGTATATTGGACAAGGTGCTTGCCTTGGACTATAATACCGAAGCGGAAGAGAAAATACCCTATGTGCTGTCTATGGACAGGGAGGCCAAGGAATACTTCTTCGCATGGTGGAACAGGAAAGTGGAGCGTATTAACAGTATCGAGGATGATGCCAAGGTGGACAGCCGTGAGATGAAACATCCTGCTCATGTGGCACGGTTGGCTCTGATAATTCAGGTTCTGCGGTATGCTTCCGATGAAAGCCATTTACAGTTTGTTGATATGGCATCGGTGAAAGCCGCCATACGTCTGAATGACTATTTCGAGGATTCATATACCCGCATCCGTTCCTTTGTGGCGAACGACACCTGTGAAGAGCCACCGAAGGTACTGCTGTCATTGCTGCCTGACACTTTTGATACAAAGACGGCCATTGCCATAGGCAAGGAGCTGCAGGGTGTCAGCGAGCGCACCGTAATGAATTATCTTAAGGAGCTATGCCACAGCCGGCTTCTTCGGAAAGCCAAGGCCGGGCATTACGAGAAAGTCATGTATGAATCCGGCAAATATTTCATACATGAAAATGAATAACCAACCAAAGACTGCAAAGAAATGCCCCCTGTTGCAGCTTGCAGTTTCTTCAGTCTTGCAGTTTCTGGGCATTGGAAATGGGAAATTCCTGCAAAACTGCAAGGACTGCACACTGCAAATGGTGTTTCAGTTTGCAGGAATTATAAAGAGATAGTTATGAGTGAATACAGATTCCACCTTCAAAAATACAGTCCGGGCAGCAAGACCATCTGCCCCAAATGCGGCAGGATAGCCTGTTTTACCCGGTACATTGACGCAAAAGGGCAGGTTTTGTTTCCCGACAATGTGGGAAAGTGCGACCACATCAACAGTTGTGGCCACCATTATACACCAAAGGAATATTTTCATGACAACCCTGTTGTCAAGGAGACTTTGACCGGGCAAGACGGGTATGGCAATGTTACATCAACAGTCATAAAACCGACAGTAAAGCCATTACCTAAGCCGCAGCCACAGATTTCTTTTCTTCCCTATGTTTGGGTGGAACAGTCCATGCAGAGGTTTGACATCAACCCTTTATATCGATATCTTACCATGGTAGCAGGCAAAGAGAAAACGGACAGGCTGTTCAGTCTCTACAAGGTCGGCACATCCAAGATGTGGAACGGTGCGACTGTGTTCTGGCAGATAGATCGGAACGGAAATGTGCGGGCAGGTAAGATTATGGGCTATGATGCCAAGACCGGGCACCGTATCAAAGAACCATTCAATCAGGTTAGCTGGGTACATTCGGTGAGAAAGATGCCGGACTTCCATATGAAGCAATGCCTGTTCGGAGAGCATCTGCTGGCTGACGCTTCATTCTCGGCAAGAACCGTCGGCATTGTAGAAAGCGAAAAGACGGCACTGGTTGCAGCACTGTTCATTCCCGATTTGGTTTGGCTCGCAACCGGAGGGATGCACGGCAGTTTCAACAGCGAGGCCATGCAGGTGCTGAGTGGGCGTGAAGTCGTTCTCTTTCCCGACCTCAAGGCTACGGATGAATGGCAACGTAAAGCCAAGATGCTTCAATCCTTTTGTAAATCTGTCTCCTGTTCCGGTTTGTTGGAAGAAATGGCGACCGATGAACAGTGCGAAGCAGGACTGGACATCGCCGACTTTCTCCTGATGGAAGATACGCCGCAGATGATTCTCCAGAAGATGATACAGCGCAATCCTGTGCTGCAAACCTTGATTGATACATTGGATTTGGAACTGGTAGGTGTAGAGAAGATATGATTCAGTATATGAATTGGACAGCTTGCTGTCTATGTAAAAAGGGGTTGTAAAATCCCGTAGCTTATTAGGGCATTTTCACCGCTTTCACTCTCCGAGTGGCAGTCAAAAAGCCCATAAGCGGAGGGGCACCCTCTCGACACCCATGTCTGCCTGTGGCACTTGGACGGGATTTTACAACCATATCAGAGAAATAATAATCGCAAAAACGCAAAAGATATGAGCAATACACAATATGCAGTCTGCCACCTGCAACGTGGCAGTGGCAATGACAGTGGAATGTCATGCCATATAGAAAGAAAGGATGCCAAGGGAAAGGTTTATGTTCCTGACAATGCCGATGCAAATCGGACACTGCTCAATCGGGAACTGATTACATTACCGGATGGGGTGAAGAACCGGACGGATGCCATACAGTACCGCATTGACAATGCAGGACTGCACCGAAAGGTGGCCAAGAACCAGACGAAAGCCATTCGCCTCATCCTAACTGGAACACATGAACAGATGATGAAACTTGTCGAAGACGGCAAGCTGGACAATTGGATCGATGCCAACCTGAAATGGCTCCGGGAGACTTTCGGAAGCGAAAACCTCGTTTCCTGCGTACTGCACATGGATGAGAAAACCCCGCACCTGCATGCCACTATCGTACCTATTGTTACTACGGAACGTCTGCGAAAGAAACGCGAAGGAGAGAAGAAGTACGAGACAAAATCCGGTCCGCGCCTGTCTGCGGATGACATGATGCGGCGTACCAGACTGCATGAATATCAGAATAGCTATGCAACGGCCATGAAACCGTTCGGATTGCAGCGTGGCATTGTAGGCTCTACCGCCAAACATCAGGCTAATTCGGAATACTATAAACAACAAGTAACCCAATACGAAGAAGATATTGCCAGACTGCAAGCTGATATAGAGAAAGCGCAGGAAGGCAAGAGCACCATCCTCTCATGGTTTGGCAAAGGCGATTTGGCCAAAGCGAAAAAGGAGCTTGCAGAAAAGGACGAGCTGATAGCCAAACTGAAAAGCCGGCTCCAGACACTCAAAGCAGAGAAAGCACAATTACAGGCACAACATAAAACGGAAGTCGAACAATTACGGAACGGTTATCAGAAAGAGATAGACAAGGCTATCAGCCGGGCGGAAGCGGCAGAGCGACAGTCAAAAGAAAAGGATTCTGTTATAGAGAGGCAGAAACTATGCATCGACCAACTTGACCGCAAGGCCAATTCCCAACGCTATAGCCTGTCATCCGGGGCAGAACTCATCCATCACTTCATCCCCAATTATAACCATCCCAGCCTGCATATCTGGACTAAGGTCGGCAATGAGGAATATGATGACTCAAAGTCCGTTGACTGGCTCAGCCCCATCTGGGACAGTTTTACCAAAGGTGAAGCGTAAGCATTCGGTAAACCCCGTCTCACGAGGTCTTTAAAGATATTGAGATGTCTCTTAAGAATTCCGACTTTTCTCTGAAAAAGTTCCAGTTTTTAAGAGACATCTCTTACTTTTTAGGAGATT
>OHUI01000126.1_pt1 | contig 55406 bp, 93 predicted proteins | sample 1579231 | NCBI WGS metagenome assembly OHUI01 (sample SAMEA3882509, study PRJEB24775) | human gut metagenome | biome: human-associated habitat; feature: intestine environment; material: feces | place: Netherlands | collected 2009/2010 | reverse complement strand
GGTGACATTTTCGGATTTGAGCACATGGAACCAGGATAAGACCATTATCAACGGCGGAAACATCACGACCGGACAGATTCACAATCTCAAGTACAGCACTGTGTACGACTTGGACAACGCCTACATTCGCATGGGCACAGAATCCGGGGAGCGCGTGTACATTGACAATAGGCACATCGCCTGGTATGCCACCATCAACACGGGGACAATCGGGCTAACTGGTGTGTTGTACTCAGAGGCGGGCAGCAGCTACATCGGCGCGTGCAGCAAGTACGCCAAATACGGCTGGGTGAATGGACTTGACCCCACATCTTACGTTGGGATGCAGATCACCTACAACCGCAGCGATGACAGCGATGCCGATTTTAACACATCTCGGGTGGGTATTTCCGGCAAGCTGAATGTACACAATCTGGACGTTTGGGGCAGCAAATCCCGCGTGGTGCCTACCAGCTTCGGCGCGCTGAAAATGGCCGCCTTTGAGACGCCGGTGCCAACCTTTGCGGACTGGGGCAAGGGCCAGTGCGGTCCCGAAGGCTGGTGCCTGATTGCCCTTGACCCGCGCTATGCGGAGACCATCGCCCAGCACGGGCAGCCCGCCTGGCTGCTGACGGATTGCGATGGAACCGGCCACCTGTGGGCCGAAAACTGCGGCCAGTATGCCATTGTACACGGCGCACCGAGGCAGCAGTTTGTGTGGCTCTGCATGGCCGCCCAGCGCGGCTATGAGGGCAGCTATGCCGACCGCAGTGACAGCAGCTACCCCGCGGGCGACCCGGCAGGCATTGATCTGGCCGCCAGCACCGCCGCCCGCGCCCAGGACGAAAGCACCACCGCCGCAGATGACCTGTTGGCTATGGACACCGGCGCGAACGAAACCGCAGACATTCTATTGGATGAATCGGAGGAATTAGCATGAAGAAATTATCCGGCGTGGCAATCGTAACGACCGCTGAGGGCGAACGCGTGAGCTACACATACACCGAATTGGACAGTGATGGCAATATCACCAGCCAGAACAACAGGGCCTCTTTCGTGGCTCTGGATGAGGATCTGTTGGCCGCCATTGCCACGCTGAAAAATGCCGTGAACGCGCGGCTGTAAGGAGGAAAAGACCATGACCGATACCAAACGCATTAAAGAGTGCAAACGCAAGATTATTGCCGCGATCAATGAAGCGAAAATCCCCTTTGCGGTATCTGAGCTGGTTTTGGAGAACGTACTTGCCACCGTGCGGGAGAACATGGCGGCGGAGGAAATGGCAGCGGAGAACCAGCCGAGCCAGGAGAAAAACGAATGAAACAGGGAACGCAATTTGCGCTGCCCGTGGAAATCGGGATGGATTTGGACGATGTGAGCCGGATAGAATTTGTATTTAAACAAAAAAATTATAATGGCTTCCCGGCCATTAAATCCAACGTCTGGCCGGATGACTGCACCCGGCAGGAAGGGCAGAACATCATCCTTATCCCCTGGACGCGGGAAGAAACGTACAAATTCCTGGGCGGCGAAGCATTGTGCATGGACACCCGCATCACGTTGCGGGACAGCACTGACCAGCCGCAGACGGAGATTTTGACGCTCAAAATGAGCCCGACCTTATTCCAGGAGGTTGATGGTGCATGATCCAGGTGCGAGTGGCTCAACAGAGCGCCGTATCGGTGCGCATTGCCGGAGCGGCACCCGTGCGGGTGGACGTGACCGGCACCGCAGTGGTTAGTGCGCCGGAGTATAGCGGGCCGTATGACATCACGCCGTTGTTTACGGCGCAGGTTTTGCCCACGGCGAAAAAACTGATGCAGAAAGACGTGACAATCCGCAAGATACCGCAGTACGAGGTATCCAACGATTCAAGCGGCTACACACTGATAATAGGAGATGAATACTACAATGCCCAATAAATACGTAAACAAGGTTGTTATCGGCAAGGAAACGAAACTTGACCTTACCGCAGATACCATTACCCCGGACAAGCTGGCAAAAGGTATCACGGCACACGATAAGTCCGGCGCGCCCATTACCGGCACCAGCACAAAAGACGCGGATACCAGCGATGCTACCGCAGCTGTGGCGGAGGTTTTGAACGGGAAAACATTCTACGCGCGTGGCGCTAAAATGACCGGCACAATGCCCAACAACGGCGAAGTCAACGGTGAAATCAGCACCGTTTCTGGTAAGTACACCATTCCCATGGGCTTTCATGATGGCGCGGGCGGAGTGACTATCGCGGCGACCGAACAGGCCAAGCTGGTGCCCACAAATATCCGCGAGGGCGTTACAGTCCTGGGCGTGAAAGGCTCTATGAGCGGCAGCGAAGGTATGAAGCCGCAGGCCAAGAGCGTTACACCGACCTTTGAGCAGCAGGTTGTGCTACCCGACAAAGCGTATAACTGCCTGTCGCAGGTCACCGTGGCGGCTATCCCGGCCACATACGTTGATAACGCCGCGGGCGGGCAAACCCTGACGATCGGAGGCTGATATGGCGGTCAACAAGGTTGTTATCAATGATGAAGTTGTCCTCGACCTGACCGGTGATACGGTGCAGGCTGCCGACCTGCCGAAAGGGGTAATTGCCCACAGTGCCGCAGGGGCCAAAGTCACCGGAACCACAAACTATGCCGGCTCCAGCAACGCAGGCGGCTCCGCAACGAGCGCCGAAAAACTAAATAACAGCCTGACCATCAAACTGAACGGAACCAGTCAGGGCGCATGGGACGGCAGCAGCGCAAAAACCATTGACATAACGGCAACCAGTGTTGGCGCGACAAACGTTACGCTCAGAAGGTGGTGACAGTTGCATGGGTGTGTATTTAGGAAGTACGCAGGTAGATATGCAGGGCGGCTTTGTGACGGGTGGTGCCAGTGGGGCGAGTTTGCAGAGCAAGACCGTAAGCCCCAGTGAGAGCGCACAGACGGTTAAGGCCGACAATGGCTATGATGGTTTGAGCCAGGTTACAGTGAATGCAGTATCAAAAACTTATGTGGGAAGCGGCGTGACGAAAAAAAGTGCTGCGACTTATACGCCGGGAACGAGTGACCAGAGCATTGCATCCGGCCAGTATTTGAATGGAACCCAGACGATTAAGGGTGACAGCAATTTGACTGCGGCCAATATTAAGAGCGGCGTAAAGATTTTTAATGTGACAGGCAGTTATGCCGGGAGCAGCAGTGGCGGAAACACGCCAAGCTTGCAGACCAAAACGGTTACGCCCAGCGAGAGCACCCAGACGGTAAGCCCGGACAGCGGATATGACGGACTGAGCAAAGTGACCGTGAATGCGATATCGAGCACTTATATTGGCAGTGATGTGACCAAAAAAAGCGCAGCAACTTACATCCCGAAGACAACCGACCAGAGCATTGCATCTGGGCAATACCTGAGCGGGACACAGACAATCAAGGGCGATGCAAACCTGGTGGCCGGGAACATTAAGAGCGGTGTGAGCATTTTTGGTGTGACAGGAACTTATGCCGGCGGCGGGAGTTCCGGCGGCAGTGGCAATAACAATGTGGAAGCATACGCCATCACGAACACCAACCCCAGCGTTAGTTTTAAGCGCACTGACGGGGCAATCAAGATTTGGGGCTACGGCACCATGACCAGTTCCAGCGGCTGGGGCGGACAGTCTACGAGCCTGATCGCGTTTGAGGGCGATAAGTACCACAAGAGCGCCATGTACGGCGGCCCAAGCAGCACCAACCTGAGCCTAAGCATCAGCAACGGTAAACTGACTGGGCTGCCGAGCGGATTATCCGCAATCAGTGCGATTGTAACGAGAGGTATATGATTATGGCTACTGATACAAAGCTGGACAGTTTTGTAATTAACTACCTGACACAAAGCCAGTATGATGCGGCTAAGACAAATGGAAAACTGAACGCAAACCAGATTTATATGACACCGGCAAGTAGTACGAGTTATACACTGCCGACAGGTAATGCTTCGACTTTGGGCGGTGTGAAATTGAGTGATTCGACCAGTTCAACAAGTTCGACCAATGGTGGTGTTGCGGCAACGCCGGTGGCGGTAAAAGCAGCCATCGCGGAAGCAAAACTTGCGGCCTGGCCGATTGGCAGCATTTACATGAGCGTAAGCAGTACAAGCCCGGCAAATCTATTTGGCGGTACCTGGGAAAGAATTTCTGACCGCTTTTTGCTTGGTGCTTCCAGCAGTTATCCCGCAGGTAGCACTGGGGGCGAATTCACCCATAAGCTTACACAAAGCGAGCTACCGGATTATTCGCTGTCTGTGGCCAACGGAAGCAACGTAATACGCTCCAAAACCGGAAGCTCTGCGGATGCGTATGTCCAAACGCAATCAAGTGGCTGGGGTATTCCGAACTGGGAATCCAAAACCGTAACAGTCGCCTCCGGCGGTTCCGGGGCAGCCCACAACAACATGCCGCCTTATTTATCGGTATGGATATGGAAGAGGACAAAATAAGGAGGATAAAAATGCGGCTGAAGAATGAAGAAGCCCTGCTGCATTGGCCCCTGGCCCAACACATTATCACCGCAGGCTGGCTCTACAATGACGGCAGCCTGCACCGGGCGCTGGACTTCCGCGCGGCGGTGGGCACGCCGGTATACGCCGCAGAGGGCGGCACAGTGGAGACGGCCTACCGCTGGAACGGCAAGCGCACCCAGGGGGACATCAACAGCTATGGCAACATGGTCAAGCTGCGCCACACGACCTACAAGTATGGCACACTCGAAACTCTGTATGCCCACCTGAGCAAGCTCTGCGTGACTCAGGGGCAGCAAGTGCGGGAAGGCCAGCTGATCGGCTACAGCGGCGATACCGGCAACTGCTATGGAGCACACCTGCATTTTGAAGTGCGCTGGAAAGGCCAGCGTACCAACCCGCTGAACTGGCTGGATGCTGATTTCAGCACGGCCAGCAGTGCGGTCAAGCTGGGCAGTTACAGCAGCATACAACACACAGAGGAAGTGAAGCGCATGTATTATGCAATCGACGTATCGAAACACCAAAACAAATTTGATTGGCAGGCAGCCTACAGCAAGGGCATCCGCCACGCCATGCTGCGCGCCGGGTATGGCCGTTACAGCAGTCAGGTTGACCCGCAGTTTGAGCGCAACGCAGCTGAGTGTGCCCGCCTGGGCATCCAGTACGGTGTGTACTGGTACAGCTACGCCAGTACCCCGGCGGAAGCCCGCCAGGAGGCCCGCTGCTGCCTGGCCGCGATCAAGGGCAAGCACCTGTGCCTGCCGGTGGCGTATGACATCGAGTATGAGCCGTGCATCCTGCGCCTGACCAACGCGCAGCGCACGGCACTGGTGGAAGCGTTCCTGGGCGAAATCGAGGCGGCTGGATACTACGGCATCCTGTATGCCAGCTGCGATTTTATCCGCAACCGCTTGGACTACAAGGCGCTGTCCAAGTATGATATCTGGGTGGCCCAGTACGGCAGCGCCTGCACCTGCCCGCTGCCGTATGGCATCTGGCAGTATTCCAGCCGCAACGCCCTGGGCATCCCCGGCTACGGCACTAGCCTGGACTGCAACCGGGTCTACAAGGATTATGAGCAGCTGATGATTCAGGCGGGCTTGCAGGGCCACACCGCGCCCACCCCGGAGGATACCACCCCCAACAAGCTGGACAAGCAGCGGATTACCATTGGCCATATTTCCAGCGGAGACCGCGCAACCATCCGCACCCTGTGCGAGGGGCTGGGGCTGATCGCGGCGGGCCTGTACCGCGAAACCTGTGCGGATGGCAACCAGTGGATGCTGGACGTTGGGCCGGTATCCAGCGGCGATGCCTGGTACATTATGCGCAAGTGCGCAGAGCTGCAGCTGATTGATGCAGGGCTGTATAAGGCTGAGTATGTGGAGTAAAGCTATGAAAAAATTGTTTATCTCCCAGCCGATGCGCGGCAAGACCGACGAGGAAATCCTCAAAGAGCGCAAGGCGCTGATGGCCGACGTGTATATGAAAACCCATGAGGAAATCGAGGTCATCAAATCCTTTTTCGAGAGCGCCCCGACTGACGCAACGCCGCTGTGGTATCTGGGCGAAAGCCTCAAGCTGCTGGGCACCGCTGATTTTGCGGTGTTTGCCCCTGGCTGGCAGGACTATCGCGGGTGCCGTATTGAGCATGACGCTGCTGTAGCCTATGGAATTCCCATCGTGGAGGTGTGATGCCAATGCAGCATGTATTTTCGTTTACGATCGCTGACGCATGGGCATTTTTGCTTTACATGGCGGGGGCTGCTGCCGGACTGTATGCCGGGGGCGTGGCTATCAGCAAAGTAATCACCGCAGTGAAAAAGCCTAAAGCCGACCAGGACAAACGCATTACACAGTTGGAGGGCCGCGTTTCAGCGGTTGAGGGATTCTTGAAAAACGACAAACACCGGCTTGACCGCATGGATGAAGGGCAGCACGTGACCATGCAGGCACTGCTTGCCCTGCTTGACCACAACCTTGACGGAAACAACATTGACCAGATGCAGAAAGCAAAGGAAGCCTTGCAGAAGCATCTGATCGGCTAAAAAAAGGAGAAAGCACGATGGATATTTCTTTTCTGTCCGAATATATGATCCCCGTGATTGTTGGCATCTGCCTGTGCGTGGGCTGGATTGTCAAGCAGTGGATTAAGGATGTTGACAACCGGTATATCCCCACGATTTGCGCGGCGCTTGGTGTCGCACTGGCATGCTGGATGAATTGGCCTGAAATTACCGCTACCGTGATTTTGTCCGGCCTTGCAAGTGGGCTGGCATCCACTGGTCTACATCAGGCGTTCAAGCAGATTCTTGAGGGCTTTGGCAATGGGAAGTAAGTTTGATTTCCGAATGAGCCGCAGTGACTATGATGACCTCTGTTTTGACCTGACCGATGACGAACACGCCGTGTTGGATTTGCGGCGGCGCGGGATGCACAATGCCGACATTGCGGCAGAGCTGTATTGCAGCGAAAGGACGGTTAATCGGAGAGTTAAAGCGATAAAAAGTAAAATAAGGTAAGAAAAGCCCCCGTTTGTGATTGAATGCATCACAAACGGGGGCTTTCTTGTTTTTATTGCTTCGATACATATACAATCGCGCTACGAATTGCAGTTGATATCGAAATGTTTTTTCCAGACTGCATTGACATTGTGCTGACAATGTTTTGTAATACAGCATATTCGTCAAAGTGTAAGGCTATGTCAATTCTTTTTCTATAGTAAAATGCGATATCAGAACGTTGTGGAAGTGGATACACTGGCAATTTACATTTTAAGATACAATACCTTGCCGCATCCGAAAGACTTTCAAGTTTCATCCTTTTTTGCAAGTTTGAAAGTGCGGATAGCTCGTTCGGAAGAAGGTATGCAGTAACCATTTTTGATGGTAACGGGGGCAACGATTTCATTTCATTGCCCCTCCTCGTCTTTTGCCTTTTGATTTTGCCTCGAATTCCTTGTCGGGCGCTTGATATAAGGCTCATTTTCGTCTATGAGCCAGTCACGGCCCATTTTGTGCGCGGTCTTAAATCCTCCGCGCAAAACTTTCTGCCGCACGGTTGCGGGGGTTCTGCCGTGTCGAAAAGCGTATTCCTTGAGAGTAATGTCCATCTTGATGCCTCCTGCATCCTTAGATGCTTCCAAAAGTCTCCTCAATAGCGCGAGTGGTCATGTAAATGGGCTTCTCGTTGCTGTGCTCTGCATTCCAATTCCGTGCAACATCGTTTGCGGTTAGTGTTGCAGAAAAAATCTGAATGCTATCTCTGCTACCAAAAAGCTTGTTGCAGATAGCAACAGCATCTGCGCGGCTCATATCCTTGAACCAAGTCTTGATGATAACTTTATAAATCAGGTCGGTTTCTGCGGCCTTGACAGCTGCTGCCATCTCTTCGTCATCATTCAATCCGCTGCGCTGTGCACCGCCAAAAAGAAAAGCCATGTCATTCGCTATAAAGCTATCTCCGTTACCCCACATTTGCTGATAGGTGTTAACGATGCGCTCGGTTTCGGCCTTGTTCGCTTCGTTTGCCTTGCTGATGATATCTGCGTTGATGCTGTTAATAATGGTGTTAGTCATTTTGTTTTCCTCCTGTTATAATTGTGTGTTTATTTCTTATCTTGCTTATATTATACTACTCTAAAGTAGCATTGTAAATAGACTTTTGAAAAATATTTTGTATAAACTTGGCGTAAAACTGTCGCGTTCGTGTCGCACGTTTTTACGTCTATTTTTTTATAATTAAGCTAGAGGAAACAAAAATGGCCTATAAAAATTTCAATCTCAACCCAGCAGGCAGGAACACAGAAGATTGCGCTGTCAGAGCGATGGCGGCGGCATTAAATATGTCCTGGAAAGAAATTTACACAGGTTTATGTGAACAAGGATTTTGGCTTTGTGACATGCCATGCGCCAACCGAGTGTGGAAAACATATCTGATTGGAAAGGGGTGGAAAAGGAACAGAATTCCAAGTATACCCCAAAGGCAATGCACAGTTAAACAGTTCGCGGATGACAACTGCAAGGGAACGTTTCTCCTTGAAATGTCAACGCATATTGTTTGCGTAAAAAATGGAGATTGGATAGATACATGGGACTGCGGTGATGAAGTCCCAAAAGCTTATTGGGAGGGCAGCAATGAACGTGCCGTATTATAACCCATACCCACAGTTTTATGGGCAGCCTATGCCGGACCAGCTTGCCCAGTTGCGTCAAGGCGTATTTCAACCACCACAACAGCAAATGCCTACGCAGCAAACAACACAATCTTGTGAGGTTGTATGGGTATCTGGCGAGGGTGAAGCGAATGGCTATATGGTTGCACCCGGAAGTAAAGTCATTTTAATGGATCGGGACACACAGACATTCTATGTAAAATGCCGTGATATAAACAATATGCCTTATCCGATGGAAGTTTATGACTACCACAAACGGGAATCGAAATCGGAAGCAAACCCCAAAAGAGAAAATTTTGTCACACGATCAGAATTTGATGCTCTTGCGACCGCATTTAATGAATTGAAAAACCAAATGCAATCAAAACCGCAAAAGACAGTAAAGGAGGCAACAAATGCCAAACCCGCTTTACAACAGACTTAATGAAAACCAACAGGGAAACATGATGCAGCAATTCCAGCAGTTTATGAAGCAGATGCAGGGCAAAAACCCAAATGAAATGATAGAACAGATTGTAGCTTCCGGGCAATTAAGTCAGCAGCAGTTAAATTCTATCCAACAGCAAGCCAAAAATATGGAACAGCAGTTTTCTACAATGCGTTCTATGTTCGGATTTTGAATAAATGCGGCCGCATTTAGAATAAAAATTTTGAAAAGGAGATAACCAATGGCAGTTTATAACGATATGACTCCTGCCGATATTGCCGCTGTTACCGGAAACAATAACCGCAACAATGGCATGTGGGGCGGCGATTGGGCGGCATGGATCGTGCTGTTTCTAATCTTCGGTATATTCGGTTGGGGTGGCATGGGCTTTGGCGGCTTCGGTGGCTTTGGCGGCGGCATTCGCGGCGCTAATTCCCCCGGTTTCCAGGGCTATGCAACCCGTGCCGATATCAATGAGGGCTTTGCCCTTAATGGTATTGACAACGGCATTCGCTCTATCCAGAATGGCATTTGCGACAGCACTTATGCCATTAACACCGGCATGCTGAACGGGTTTAATAACCTGAACAACAGCATTCAGCAGGGCTTTAACGCAACCAATGTTGCACTGCTTCAGGGCCAGAATGCACTTGGTGCCCAGCTTGCGGATTGTTGTTGCAAGACCCAGAGCGGCATCCAGGGCGTGAATTACACGATTGCTACCCAGGAGTGTGATACACGCAACCAGATGCAGCAGGGATTCAACGCAATGCAGAACACGATGAACTTTAACACTCGTGACATTGTGGAGAACCAGAACACCAACACCCGCGCAATCCTGGATTACCTGTGCAAGGACAAGATTGAAACCTTGCAGAGCGAAAACCAGGCGCTGCGCCTGGCTGCATCTCAGTCCGATCAGAACTCCGCGCTTCGTGCGGCAATCGATGCAAGTACTAATGAAATCCTGCGCCGTGCTGCACCGCTTCCGGTGCCTGCTTACGCGGTCGCAAACCCGTATACTGGCAATTATGGTTACGGGTGCTGCGGTTACGCCAACAGCTGTGCAGGCTAAGTAAAATATGGCAACTTGTGAGGGTTTCTTACATGTTCAGCCCTGAGCTGATTTTGCAAAAAAGGCGGCGGGGCAATAGTCCTGCCGTTTATTCTTAGAAGAAAGGATTGTTTTTATGGCAGAGTACACTTCGGCAGCTGTTCAGACTGTGGCAGCTGGACAAAATGTTTTGCTTACAGAAACAGTAGTAGCTGGTAAACCTTGCATTGTTCACCGTGCCGGGTCTGGTATTGTAACGCTGCGCGGTTTGACGAATCAGTGCAAGGCACGATTCAAAATTTCGTTTGGGGCGAATATCGCAATTCCAACTGGAGGAACAGTTGAAGCGATTTCAGCTTCTCTTGCAATCAATGGTGAGCCGCTGAATAGCGCCACAGCAACCGTGACACCTGCGGCAGTTGAGAATTTCTTCAATATTTACATTGCTGCATTTATCGAGGTCCCTCGTGGATGCTGCGTAACAATAGCGGTGGAAAATAGCAGCACGCAGGCAATTTCCGTATCCAACAGCAATCTGATTGTTGAACGCGAAAGTTAAGAAAGGGGAAAATAACAATGAGCATGAAAGCAATGAATGACATCCGGGAAATGCTTTGTGATGAACTGGATGAAGTTTCCCGTCACGGCACTTTGAATGTTCGTGATCTTGACGTGGTTTACAAGGTCACGCAGAGCATTGCCAACCTTGATGACATTATGGAAGAAGAGGGTTACAGCCATGATGGCGGTTGGGAAGCAAAAATGCGCGGCACTTATGGCAATGATATGCGCCGTGACCGCCGTTATGCGGATGACACGCGCCGCCGGATGGATACTGACCAAGATGACCGTGAACCTAAACACCGCTATTCGGAGGATATGCGCTGAACAGGGAGGTGTAAAGCTTGAAAGAGCTTACATATAAAGACTTTGAAGACTATGAGCAGCGGCTCAAAGAAGAAGCCTATTATTGTATGGGAGATGTAATTTCACCCAAAAGCAGGGAAGGCTTTGAAAGCGTTGTACGCTGCTATATGGCCATGAAGGACTTTGAAAAGGCGTTGCATATTAAACAGGATTCCGGCGACTTGAAGCAGTGGGTACATAAAATGGAAAACGCTGACGGTTCGTATGGCGAACACTGGACGGTTGACCAGACTTCCACCTATATGACTTCACGCGGAATGGACAGCACAAAGGAAGAATTTTATGCAGCCATGAACATGATGTTTAGTGACTACTACCCGGTAGCCAAAAAGCACAATGTAAACACTCCTGAATTTTATGCAGACCTCGCAGCGGCTTTTATCAATGATAAAGACGCATCCAAAGATAAGGTGGAAAAATATTACGAGTGTGTTGTGGAATGAGTGAATTTTTGGAAACTATGAAAAGCGCAGACTCCGGCCATGCTTGGCGTGTACTGGATGAATTCATGGACGCACTAAAGGAAGCAAAACCGGAAACGTATGCAGGATTGATGCACGATTTGAAAAGAACTAAATAAAAGTTTTGTCCATTATTATAGGGTGAGATTTGCAATACCAAATATAGGGCTGCAAAGTTTTCCGTCAAATTGCACAGGTGCAATTTTGGTGCACATACAGTATTTTATACGATAATACGTTAATGTAATAGAGTTCGACTCTCGCCACTCGGACCAAAATGAATACGGTTGTTGCACCGACAAAAAAACCGCTAAGTGACGATGCTTAGCGGTTTTTTCTTTGTTCAAATCTGTTCAAAAACGTTCAAAAATGTATATTATTCATGGTGCATTCATGGTGCAAGAATTTTATACATTGTTTTGCAATCCGTGTTATCGGGATTTTGGTGCGGATTTGGTGCAAAAAAATGCGCCGAAGTGGTTGAACCACCGCAGCGCATAAATTTTTTTTGCAACATTAAGTAGGGACAGCCCTTAATTAACATTTGACAAAATAACTTCAAGCTTTTTCCGTGCTTCCTCAATCATTTGGGGCTTAAGGGCTAAATAAACTTCATGAATCATTTTGGCGTTTGCATGGCCCACAAGCTGAATTGCAATCTCTTCCGGCACACCGGCCATTGCAAGCATGCAGACATATTCGTGCCGGAATTGGTGCCCACACACAGGAACTTTCCAATCAGTATATGCAACGGTTACATTCTTGCCGTGCTTTACAACGCTTTTGGTTCTGGGAACCGGCTTTGCCACGCCGTATTTTCGCCAGAACTTTTGCCACATACGATCATAGCGGCTTTTGCTTACAGGCTTTGTATCAAGGCCAATAATGTATGTGTCTTTTGGCATTTTGCGGATTGGCTGTAAGGCTTCTTTCAGCATGGAAAGCAGCGGCACTTGCCGGATTGCTGCCGGGGTTTTGCCATAATCCCTTATCACAGCGGCATTGCCCTTGTGCTCTATAGTTTTTGTGATGTGGATGATGTTTTTATCAAAGTCAATATCACGCAGCTGTATGGCGCACATTTCGCCCTTGCGCTCGCCAGTGCAAAGATAAGCCACCGCAGGGAGCGCATCGGGGTCAAGGTAATGTTCCTTTACCACTGCCACTTGCTCGTTTGTAGGTGGCTGTCGTTTGCCCTTATGCAGGCCGCGCGGCATTTTGGTTTGCGTTGCCGGGTTTACATCTCCGCGCCACTTTGGACTGTCAATCCAATACTGGAAGATGTTGTTTATCACAGTCTTTTGGTTTGATACCGTTGTGGCAGCCCGCCCGGCCATTTCAGGCCCGCGCAGAAATTCCGCGATCATGTAAGGCTCAATTTCCCGCATGTGGTATTCGCCAAACTCGTCAGTAGCCCGCTTAACGGCAGGCAGGTAGCTTTTTTGCGTTCCGCTTTTCATGCCCTGCACAACGCGGATATATTCTTTTGCAATTTCGCTGAACAGCGGCCCAGCATTTGAACGCTCTTCTTCAATTCGTTCCTTTTCTTCCTGCTCTTCTTTGGCATCCTCAACCTTTTCCCAAACCTCTGCTGGCGTATTGGCAGAAAATGTTTTCCAAACGCCACCTATCATCTCTTTGCGCTGGTATCTTCCGTCTTTTCGGTGAAAGAGCCCAACTGTCAAATCCTTTTTCATCTTGCAGCCCTCCAAAAAATGTTTTATAATAAAACCGTCAACTTTTTATGTTGACGGCCCTTTATCCCTTGCTGGTGCGTCACCACCGGCAGGGGATTTTTTATTTTTCCCTTGCGTTATATTCGCCGTTGCCTGCCAGAACGGCAGCTTCTCCGGCTTGCAGGCATATTTGCAGGCGGTCAAAGTCCGGCTTGGTGCTTTTTGGGCAGGGGTCATTCCCAGTTGCGGTATCTATCCGGTAGTTCTGTATCACGGCCTGACAGACGCGTACACGGCTTTGCATGGACGTATGAGCGTTAGCGCATAACAAGTCTATCTGGCCCGCCCAATCGCTCCCATGCGCCCCACAAAGGATATATAGCAGGCGGCGCTTGTACAGGCCCGGCATCTGGGCAATATAATCAGAAAGTGCCTTGTCTACCTGCTCGTCCGTCCAGTTTGGAGTATCGGTATCGCTGAATGCAGACGGCATCCAGATGCGCTGCAGCCAGCGCCAGGGGGATTGTTTGCAGACGGCGAACCACATCAACAGATCATCGTTTCGGATAGGGGAAAGCCCTTCTTCCCAGTTGCGCACCGTGCGGATGTTCACATCCATCTGCCGGGCTACATATTCTTGCGAAAGCCCGGATTCCAACCGGCACTGCGAAAGAATAAGTCCTTCACGTTCTCTGAAATCAGCTCTACTTTCCATTTCATCACCCTCAATTTTTTACATGTTTTGCGCTCTAAATGCGGTAAGATTTTTATACAACAACAGTTAAGGAAATATAAAGAAAAAAATATTCAAAAAATGCCATGGAAATAAATGGAAGCCATGGCATAAAAAACATGTTAAGATTCTTACTGTAGTCAAAAAACACAGGAGGAATCAACAATGAATAACGTGGAACGTCTAAAGAATTACCAAAACCGTAATGCGGCAACCATTGAAGCCTTGTATCGCGCTGTGCTGCAAGACCGAGCACGGAGGGAAAACAGCCATGAAACTGCCTGATTTAACCACCCCACCAAAGCACGGACGCAAAAGGCCGAAAAAACGGACAGTAAAGCGCAAAACCTGAAATTTGTGCGTTTTGCTAATTGACCGTTACGGCAATCTGTAATAAGATGTAAGTACAACACAAAGTTGTCAAAATGACAACTTACAACTGATGTGGGGAAGAACAATGACTGACATAGAAAAGCAAATATCAGCAACCAAACTGGCAATACAACTCTGTGACAAGCTGGGGATTGATTATACATATGGCGATAGGGGATGTACATTAAATGGAGAACCTGTTCCCGATGCCGGATTGTTATTCCCCGTAAAAATCTTTTATAAAGGCTATACTACAACGCCGGAATACGACCCATATGATAAAATCTATTACGGCAAGATTGATGGTATCAAAGATTTGGTTGACTATCACGCAGAAACCGTTGACGGCATCGGGCAAGCGATCATTGACTGCGTTGATGAATACATCACATTTTGCAAAGAGATCGGGAAAAAACCGGATGCCCCAGACGAAAAAATCTGAACGGAGGATATAAAGTATGCTACTTATTGTATTACTTGCGATTTTAACCATCGTCTTTGGCTGGATTTCATATGCGCTGCTCGATGCGTTTGGAGAACAAATCGTTTTCTTCGTGGCGCTTGTGCTTGCAATAGCATCCGGCGTTTGCGCTGTGGTTTTCGGCACAATGGCGCTCGCTTACCGAATAGGATACAAAGCGGACAAAATCAGCGCTGAAACACGTTATCAGGGAATCATCCACCAGATTGAAACTGTTAAATATACGGATGATATCGCGAAAGAACGCCTGTATGAACAAATCATTGCATGGAATCAGGATGTAGAGCATGGAAAAGCCGTTTCTAAAGACCTCTGGATTAGCTGGAGCGTTTCACCCGTCTACAATGATTTGCAGTGTATTGAATATCCGGATTGGGAAGGCAAATAATACAACCCCACTCAATAGAGAAACACACACTAGGAGGCACCTAACTCACCACTCCACCTTATCCCCCTTGCTTCTATTGCAGCGCCAGCAGAGGGTTTGCAGGTTGCTTTCAGTTGTCATGCCGCCTTTGGACAGGGGCACAATGTGGTCGATTTCAAGCAGCAGGTGGGGTTCTACCGCAAGGGATGCGCCGCATCGGCGGCAAGTATAATGGTCGCGCTCTTTGATGTGTTCGCGCAGCGCACGGGTCATCAGGGCACGCTGACCGGCAACGCTTTTGGCAAATTCGATTTTATCGGAAAGATAAGCCACAAAGCGGTCAAGGTTGTCAATGTCCATTACAACATCATAGTGAGTGCCGGTATATCCGGCAGGGCTGGTGTACTTAAAAACGTATTTGGGATAGCTGATCGGGCTTAAATCCACAGGCTCAAAGCCAAGCTCCGTTTCCAGCCGAGCGGCATAATGCTTTTTGATAAAGCCTGGCACTTCGTTGTTGATACTCTGCATAATCCCGGCCCGCTGTTCCATCAACAGGCGCTTGCCTTCTTCGGCGGCAGAAAAGTCATTCAGCATAAATTCAAACTTTTCAAGCGTCTTTTCATCTGCTGCAATCCCAAAATACTTGCAGATATACCGGAACGGCGCGTTGCTGGCATTATCGCACACGGTGCGCGAGCAGTGATAGACGTTAGGATCATAGCTCTTATTCAAATCTCGGTGAACATTCCACTGGCTGTCATCGTAATACTGCCCAACGCCATAGTCTGTGCGGTTGATAACAAGGGCTGCATTTTTCAGTTCACCAATATGGATGTTCAGATCATTGCAATCCTTAATGTGGGAAGAAATACGGGATTTCATAGACGCAAATTCTTGGCCATTGAAGTAAAGGTATACGCGGATGTTAAACACGATGAAGTAAGTTGGTATTGCAATAAGGAAGGCGACAGCAAACCAATCTCCCAACAGTATGGAAAGGGCTCCGACCAAAAGAAGCACAACATAAACTTTGGCACACCCCATCAAACAGCCTTTAAGTTTATCCATGAAAACACAACCTTATTAAATATTTAGGAGGAAACATATGCAGAATCTTACAAAAGAAGAAAAAGAATTTTTGCGCTTAGTGCATACTAATCGAGAAGTTCTTTTGGAGCGTCTTGAGAAACTAGGATTGCTCGAAGCTTTTCTTCAGGCAGAGAACGGAACCACTTAATAAGCGCCACATCTTTTTCAGTAATCCCATCGCTTTGTGCGGTGGGATTTTTTGTTTGTTCATCGCCGTGCAATAGGTAATCTGGTGTTACGTCAAAATAATTTGCGATTTTTGTAAGTGATTTTGTTCTTGGTATTGCTCCATTGTGCCAAGCCGTTATTGAACCAGATGGAATTTTTAATTCTGTTGCGACTGCGTTAGGAGATATATTTGCGTTAGCGCAAAGATTTGAAAAAACTGTCCAAAACATACAAATTAGACTCCTTCATTTTGTACTTACCGCCAAACATGAAGAAGATGAGCATTTGCTATTGCAATTATGAAGTAAATGAGATATAATCATAACATACAAACAAGCAAAGCAAAAGCCAAGCCCCATGTTTCAGCGGCTTACCAATGATTTTCGACAATTTCATTATAGATTTATGCCTCTTGTTTGTCAATGAGATAATCTCATTATTTTGCATGTAGGAGGTGAGATAAATGACATTTTTTCAGGCTCGACAGAAAGCGGGCCTTACTCAGTCCCAGGTGGCAAAGGCTCTTGGCGTTGACCAATCGGCAGTTTGCCTTTGGGAGACTGGTAAAACATCCCCCCGCGCAGCGACACTTTCCAAGATTGCCAAACTTTACGGTTGCACGGTAGACGAGCTATTGAAGGAGGTGAAACCCAGTGTTCCCAAACCTATTGATTGAGCTTAAAAAGCAGCGTTGTACGCAGCAAGACCTTGCGCAGCATATTGGAATTTCCCGCGCTACCATGCAGAACAAACTGACCGGGCACTCCCAATTTACCCTGCGCGAGATGAAAGCCATTCAAGGGGCGCTCAAAGGTTGCACGCTGGATTACTTGTTCACTGAATGTAGCACGGAGGTGAAACCTTGATGCAAGACAGCAAAACACCCCCGCCGCTCTCTCCGCCCTGTTGGCGCTGAATCTGCTGTGCGGGCTGTATTTTAAGGAGGAATTCAACCATGAAAAAATTTGAACTGACCGCCGAATTTGTAACGAACGTTTTCGGGAAGAAGCTGTTCCGCATTAAGGCTCTCGTCGCTTTTGGCAACATCGAGAAGGGAGAACTCGGCGGATTTATTGAGAAGGAAGATAACCTTTCCCACGCCGGCAACGCGTGGGTCTACGGCGATGCGTGGGTCTCCGGCGATGCGCAGGTCTCCGGCGATGCGCGGGTCTACGGCAATGCGCGGGTCTCCGGCAACGCGTGGGTCTACGGCGATGCGCAGGTCTACGGCAATGCGCAGGTCTACGGCAACGCGCGGGTCTCCGGCAACGCTGACTATGCCGTCGTCAAAGGGTTTGGCAGATATTTCCGCACGACCACATTTTTTCGCTGCAAGGATAAAATTCTCCGCGTACAGTGTGGTTGCTTTTATGGTGATTTGGCGCAGTTCCGTAAGATCGTCAAGAAAACCCACGGCGATAGCAAATACGCCAAAGAATATCTCGCAATTGCCGACTTGATGGAGCTGCATTTTTCTGATGAGTGTGGAGGTGAACAATGAACAACATACAAATTTTCAAGTACGAAAACAACGATGTGCGCACGGTAGAGATGAACGGCGAACCGTGGTTTGTGTTGAAAGATGTGTGCGGAGTGTTGGGGCTTTCTAATCACAAGGTGACAGCACAGCGGCTTGATAGAGATGAGGTAAGCCAGACTTACCTCACCGATTCCATTGGCCGTAAGCAGGAAACCACAGTCATCAACGAATCCGGACTATACAGCGTCATCCTGCGCAGCGACAAGCCAAAAGCTAAACCGTTCCGCAAATGGGTCACAAGCGAGGTTTTACCAAGCATCCGCAAGAACGGCGGCTACATTGCCGGGCAGGAACAGCTTTCGCCGGAGGAATTGATGGCAAAGGCCCTGCTGGTTGCCAACAAAACGTTAGCTGAACGGGAAGCCAGAATTTCGGAACTGACGGTTCAGAACACCATCATGCAGCCGAAAGCGGAATATTTTGACGAACTGGTTGACCGGAATACACTCACCAATTTCCGCGAGACCGCAAAAGAGCTTGGAATCAGCGAAAAGGCTTTTATCCGCTTCCTGATTGACAAGAAGTACATTTTCCGCAACCAGCGCGGCAAGCTCATGCCGTATGCAGACCGCAGTGATGGCTTGTTTGAAGTCAAGGAATGTTACAACGAAAAGACCAACTGGAGCGGCATCCAAACCCTAGTAACCCCTAAAGGCCGCGAAACCTTCCGGCTGCTGTGTTTGAAAGCTTTGTGAAAGGAGAGAAACATATGAACGATAAAAGCGTAACCAGTTTTGGGAATACCACTGTTACCCAGACGGCACATGAGATTGACCTGAAAGTCGGCCCCGACATCAAGATTCCGCCGGAAGTTACGTTCAAGGACGTAAAAAACGAAACTGTCCTTGGTGACCCGAACAACATGCACATCACAACCGGCCACTTCAATTTGGCCGATTTGAAGAAAAGGAGCGAAACGCATGAGTAAGGAAGATGTGGCGGTGCTCTTATCCGTTCTGGCCCTTGCAATCAGCATTATGGGGGCCGTGAGGTTTTGAAAGGAGGGGAGCATATGCCCCGTGAAAAGCCCCATTACCAAGAAACCCTTGTTGGCATCCGCGCCCGCGCTGCTGAACTTTACCCCGGCCAACTGTTGTTTGGCCCCACAAAGGTTGCTAAGCTTCTTGGCAAATCTCGTGGCTGGGTATGGCAGCATTACGGTAGCTTCCGTGATTTAACCGTTGAACAAATTGCAAGCCTTATCTGCTGATTTCCGACATAAAAGCGTTGGAGATGCGTTGCCAAGCGATGGAACAGATAGGCTATGACACGCTATGGAAATGCGCAGCAAAGGAATTGTTCGGCTGGGAAACGCATGGAAATGCGGAGGAATTGCATACCACAGAGACGAGATGACAAGCCCCGGAATGGCAAGGGTAAGCAACGACTTGAAACCGCAACGGAGTAGCGATGACTGGATTGGCAACGGAATGGATTTGAGAAGAAATGCTTTTGAATGGCGTTGAAATGACCCGCGGTTATATGCAATGCGTGGCAACAGAAAGGCTTTGATTCGATCCGCTTTGGAATTGCATGGAGCAGCCGCGAACGGTAGCGGAGATGAATAGTAAAGAGAAACTGTGAGTCGCTACGAAACGGAACCGCTAAGACGTGATTTGAATTGTTGAGCAGAGGAATCGCCTAGACATGCTCAGATATGCAATGGAGTGGCACCGAACCGATTTGCACTGGAATAGCACGGAGCTGATCTGCACTGGAATAGCGCAGACATGCACTGAAACCGCACCGAAACCGAAATTTTATTACAGGAGGAAAAACTATGAAAGTACGAATTACATTGACCGAAGAAGCGTTGGGCAGCGCCCCAAGCAATGAAGACCTGCTGGCAACCTATATTGCCAGCAAAGCACCCACCAGCGAGCTTTCCGCAGAGGAAATTGACAACATCAAGGCCCAGAATGCGGAAGACCGTATCACGGTGTTTTACAAATCCGCAGACGGTACGCCGTTCCAGTACAATTACCAGGTTAAGGGCATGTTCAAAGATTCCTGCCAGATGCTTGCAAAAGCTGGCAAGGCAGGCTATTCCGGCGGCAAAGCCTGCGCTGCGCTGAAAGCTTATAAGAAAGCCATTGACGGCCTGATTTTTGTTTATCCGCGCGAGATTCATTACGATACGCACGGGTTAAAGATGGGCTACTGTGAGCGTTCTTTGCGGGCACAGACACCGATGGGTGAGCGCATCAGCATTGCCAAAAGCGAAACCGTGCCGGAAGGCAGCACCATTGAATTTGAGGTTGAATGCCTTGACCCGAAATTGGAAGATATGGTGCGTGAATGCCTGAATTACGGCAGAATGCGCGGTATCGGCCAGTGGCGCAACAGCGGCAAGGGTACTTACCTGTGGGATGAACTTGATGACAACGGCAATGTGATCGGCGGAAACAACAAGAAAGGACACTAACATGACTGCAAACAAAAAGAGCCGCCCAGTGTACTGCAATACACTGAACGGCAAAAAACTGAGCATCGCAAAAAGCTCTAACTGCATTCTATCACTGAAACGCGCCGCCGTCAAGCTGGCAATCACCGCAGATTTGGTGCTGCTGCTGGCTGCGCTTGGTTCTCTCAACATCCCCGCCACCCTCGCCGCCCTGCTGGCGCTGAATCTGCTGTGCGGACTGTATTTTAAGGAGGCATCTAGCCATGAAGAAATTTGAACTTACCGCCGAATTTGTAACGAACGTTTTCGGGAAGAAGCTGTTCCGCATTAAGGCTCTCGTCGCTTTTGGCAACATCGAGAAGGGAGAACTCGGCGGATTTATTGAGAAGGAAGATAACCTTTCCCACGCCGGCAACGCGTGGGTCTACGGCGATGCGTGGGTCTCCGGCGATGCGCAGGTCTCCGGCGATGCGCGGGTCTACGGCAATGCGCGGGTCTCCGGCAACGCGTGGGTCTACGGCGATGCGCAGGTCTACGGCAATGCGCAGGTCTACGGCAACGCGCGGGTCTCCGGCAACGCTGACTATGCCGTCGTCAAAGGGTTTGGCAGATATTTCCGCACGACCACATTTTTTCGCTGCAAGGATAAAATTCTCCGCGTACAGTGTGGTTGCTTTTATGGTGATTTGGCGCAGTTCCGTAAGATCGTCAAGAAAACCCACGGCGATAGCAAATACGCCAAAGAATATCTCGCAATTGCCGACTTGATGGAGCTGCACTTTGCGGAGGAGGAAGAAAAGCAGGAGGCAGCCGAATGAATGATCAGCTTTTGGGGCCGCTATTACGCTGCGGGAGGTATTGGCATGAACTCTTTTGACATCGAGATGGCATTTGAATGCAATGACCCGCAAAAATACCAGGTGTTTTTTGAAGCCGTGCAGATTGCAATCCTGGATACGAACAACAGCGAACAATTGAAATACAGTAAGATTTGCGCCGCCTACCGCGCTGCAATGAGCGGCATGGCAAAACGACTTGATGAATTGGAGGAATCGAACATGGTACAAAGCCGAAAACAGAAGACTGGTGCCTGCTGATGACTGATCTTGATTTTCCCGGCTGCGGCGCAGCGGACGAATACGGCCACCCCATTATGTGCGAGGATTGCATTTGGGGCGAAACGTGCATTGATAGCACGGTAAGGGAGGATAACGATGGAACTGAAGAACTATAGCATTGAAGCCACAGGAAGCCTTTACTGCTCGGAAAGCTTTGCAAGCATCTATGTTGATGGGCAATCCTATGACATTGAAAAACTGATCTTCGAGATGATGAAAAGCCCGAAAAAGGAAGGAAATCTCTGCATTGAAACGTGCGGAACACTGAACATCACGTTCACCAGAAAGCCAGAAAAGCTGACTGTGAACGGGACTGTGAAAAAGGAGGAAAAGGCATGAGCGCCCTCAATCTGAAAGGAGAAGCTGTCTGATGTTTAATGAGAAGAAAACGGAGTATTCTACTAAATCTCGGCAGGAGATTCCCGTTATGCAGACCCCCAAATATATTGCAAGCCGTGATAAAGCGTTAAAGGCGATTGCAGATCGCCCATACCTTAAAGAATCTGATTTTTGGATTCTCATGAACGAAACCAAATCCGGGAAGATGGCGTACACAGGCCTGATTATCAACCACAATGCTTGTCTTAAAATCAACGACAATATGCCGGAGAAGGACAAATTCAACCCTGAGTGCGTGTCTGTTGACAAGTCAGGATACGGCAATTCGCTTGTGTACACCTACATAAATAAAGCACAAGGCATTTATGAGGTTGGTGAAGCGTCATCAACGAATTGCAAGAATGCTTATCCTTACGCGATGGCTTATAAGCGGCTGTTTGATCGAACTGTCCTTAAAATCTGCAAGCTGGCATTTGATGGCATTTACTCCGACAGTGAAGCAGATGAATTTAAGGAACGGTACGAAGAAGAGCCACAGCAAGTTACAGCTACACCGGAAGTCACTCTGCAAGCCGTGAAGGACTTGGCTTTGACCGCGCTGAAAGGTTACGCCCAGCGCACAGGCAAAGACAACAAGGCCGTCAACGAGGACGCACGAACCTTCATCGGTAAAGCCTATAAGGACTTCACCGCCGATGACTGGCGCAGCGTTGCAAAGGAGTTTGAGCGCAGAAAATGAGCCATACAATCAACATCGCGGATGTTACCTTGATGGGTGAGATTTTGATGCTTCGTCTTAAAAGCAAGCCGGACATAGAAGAAGCGCAAAACTTTGCAAATGAAGTCAAATCCGGTCCCGGCAAGCTGTTTGCAGGTGTTTTTGGCGAGGTACGGAAAAAGCGCAGCCTGACTTCTAACGCCTACGCTTGGACACTCATGAACCAGCTTGCCGAAAAGCTGAAAAAGCCTGCTGTTGAGATTTACCGCGATCTTGTGCGGGATGTTGCAGGTGCAAGCGATATCGTCACCATCAAGCAGGAAGCAATAGAAGCCTTTAAGCGCGGATGGGAAAGCCAGGGACAGGGCTGGCAGGTTGTTTTGCTAGACACCATGCCTACACCAAACGGCACGTTCTGCACGCTGCAATGCTGGTATGGTTCCAGCGTATACGACAGCAAGCAGATGCACCGCCTGTTGGAACTGATTGTGCAGGAGTGCCAGCAGCAGGGAATCCCCACAATGACACCGGACGAAATTGCAAAGCTGAAAGGACTGACCGGCGAATGAAAAACGAATTTGGCGTTGCGCTTGATTCCAACGGCTATGCGCCATCCATCATGCCAAACAAGAAAGACATGTTCGGCCACCCACAGTGTTATTGCTGCCTTAACGGCCACGCTTTGGTACGGCATGAAGTGCTCTACGGCCAGAACCGGACAAAAAGCAAAGCTCTTGGCCTGTGGATTTTGGTTTGCCCGGATTGCCACAGATGGATTCACGGCGAAGAGCAGTGCTGGCCCAGGGTGGAAGGGCTGGATGCCGGGATGCGGCTTGAACTCAAGAAGACCGCACAGCGCATGGCAATGATGGATTACAGCTGGACAAAGGAAGAGTTTGCCCGGCGGTTTGGAAAGAATTATTTGGAGGATTAAAGACATGTTGAATGTAGTTGCACTTATGGGAAGACTGGTTGCTGACCCTCAGCTGCGCCAGACTACAACAGGTAAAAATGTTGCATCGTTCCGCGTTGCGGTAGACCGGGGACGCAAGGATGCCAACGGCCAGAATCAGGCAGATTTCTTTGACATTGTGGCATGGGACAAGAGCGCAGAATTTGTCTGCCGCTATTTCCAGAAAGGCAGTTTGATCGCCGTTGAGGGCCGTTTGCAGAGCCGGAACTATCAGGACAAGAGCGGAAACAACAGGAACGCCGTAGAGGTGGTTGTAAACAACGTTTCGTTTGCAGGCAATAAAGAACCCGCCCAAAGCCAGAACGTGGCTAATAGGGCCGTTTCTGCGCCTGTGGTAGCAAACAATGAGTACGAGCCGATTGAAGATGACGGTGATCTCCCCTTTTGATTTTTGAGCGAAAGGCAGGTGATGAAATTGGGTTTTGTACATGGGACGCAGTGGACGGACGATATGGTACAAGCACAGGAGTTTTGAAAAATGGCAAACGAAGGGTACATCAAGCTGTACCGCCGCATGATGAAATGGGGGTGGTACACAGACACTCCAACAAAATGTGTGTTCCTGCATCTGCTATTTCTGGCCTGCTATGAACCCTGTTATTACAAGGGGGTTCACTTGGAAACCGGACAGGCAGTTGCATCTATCCGCCAAATTTCAACAGATACCGGCATATCTGTTCAATCTGTGCGCACTGCTTTATGTCATTTAAAATCAACACAAGAAATAACACAGTGTGAACGTGTTTACGGTGAATAATTACAGTGATTACCAATGCACTAACACAGAATCTAACAAACAGGTAACACAGAACCAACACAGTGCTAACACAGACCCTTATATAAAGAATAATAAAGAAGTTAAGAATACCCCCTATACCCCCCAAGGGGTTGACGCGATTTCTCCTCGATTTGACACCTTCTGGTCAGCCTATCCCAGGAAAACAGGCAAGGCAGTTGCACGCAAGAAATTTGAGAAGATTGTTACTAACGAATCTACCTTGTCCGCAATCTTGAAAAGCCTTGAGTATCTCAAGACCACAGAGCAGTGGCAGAAAGATAGCGGCAAGTATATTCCGTATCCTGCTACCTGGCTGAACCAAAAACGTTGGGAAGACGAAACAGCGCAGCCGCCTGCTGAACTCCGCAAGTCTAAAAACCTGATTCCTATCTATGACCGGGAATACACACGTGAGGAACTGATTAACGGAGTTGTTCCAAAGCTCATTGGGTGGAAGGAGGCAGGCAAATGAATACAGCTGTTGCGGAAAAAGCCGTTATCGGCATCATGCTGATAGAACCTGACCGGCAAAGCGAAGCGTTCAAAAGCCTGACAGCGCAGATGTTCAGCATCAAAGACCTGGGTGATATCTTCCTGCTTTGCAAGGAGCTTGATCGCAGAGGGGAACGGGCGGATGCAGTATCGATAATATCACGCTGCAAAGAAAACATCAAGGCGATTGCTTACGAATGCGCCCAGACAGTTCCATCGGTGAGCGGATTTAACACCTACATCAACTGTGTCCTGGATGGATACCGGAAGCGGCTGATGATTGCCAAGATGGGCGAACTTGTGGCATCGGATGCAGACGCGGATGAAATGTTCGGCGCGGTTGCCGCCATGATGGAAAAGCAGCAGCACATCATGGAGCACCAGCGCCAGCGCAGCGCAAAGGACTTTGCTGATGGCATAGAGGACTTCCTGCAATGGCTGAAAAAACCGAATGACAACATCCAAACGGGTTTTGGAACGCTGGATAAGCTGACCGGCGGACTTGTACGAAGCGGCGTAACAGTGATTGCTGCCCGGCCCGGCAAAGGCAAATCTACACTGGCCCTGCAAATGGCGGCGCAGATATCGCAAACCTGCCTGACGCTGTACCAGTCAATGGAAATGAGCCGGGAACAGCTTTACACAGCAATCTTTTCCCGATGGGAACAGATCGACAGCATCCGCATCACAAATCATGCGCTGACCGAAGAGGAAGAAAGCAAGATTGCAGAGGATGCAGAAATCCTGAAAAGGCGGTACAAGCTGATTCTGGATGATTCCAGCCTTACCAGCCTTGCAGACGTTGAACTGACCATCAAGGAGCGAAAACCGGAAGTGGTTGTTATTGACCATCTGGGACTTGTGGCACCACCGAACGCCAAAGAAAAGCGCAATGACGAATTAGCGGCCCTTACACGGGGATTAAAGCAGCTGGCAATGAAATATCATATCTGCATCATTGAGCTTGTACAGGCCGCGAGAGCCGCCGACACGGGACTTATCAAGATGTCCGACATGTTCGGCTCCGCCACCATTGAACACGATGCAGACATGATTCTTGCCATTAACCCGGAACACTACACCAAATTGCGAGAACAGCGGGAAGAAGACCCGCCAAGCGAAAGCGATACCGTAATTGAGATCGTCAAGAACAGGCACGGCGCTTGCGGACAGCTTGATTTTGCGTGGGTGAAGCCGTTCCATCTATTTTGTGAGGTGACAAACATTGACTAACCGAGAAATGTACATGCAGCTTGCACAGACTTGCACAGAAAAAACGATTGAACTTGACCGGGAAATGGAAAAATACGGCGAGAATTTGATGAAGTGCGCTTATGACGTAGCACAATGGAAGCTGAAAGCAGCGGAATTCCGGGCAAAGGCACGGGAGGAAGGCATGTGATCTACAAGTACACCATCCCGTTGCCGCCGGTCACGAAAAAGAACTCACAACGCATTTTGGTGAATCGAAAAACGGGAATGCCGTTCATAGCCCCTAGCAGCGCCTATAAGCGCTACGAAGAGCAAGCCATATACTTTCTTGCCCCAAAGCCGAAAACCCCGCTGGCGGGGCGCTGTCGCGTTGTGACAGTGTTCTACATGAAAACCAGAAGAAAATGTGACGTATCGAACTGCTTGGAAGCTGCCCATGACCTGCTTGTGAAAGGCAGAATCCTTGCGGATGATAATTACACGATCATCGAATCGGTTGACGGAAGCCGGGTGAAGTACGACAAAGACAATCCGCGAACTGAAATAACGATTGAGGAATTGGAGGAATAATAAATGCCGGAAACGAAAAAGAAGGTTGTTCCACTATCTGAAAGAGAAACGATTATTACATACAACGATGCAGAGAAAACCGCCAACGTGTACACGATGAACCGGAAACTATCACGTAAACTTTTGGCTATGGCGCAGGAAAACCCAAGTTTGGTGAAATTCGTGCGCAAATACCCGGATAGCGCAGTCGAATACGAGCTGCCCAAGAAAAGTATCACCGTGAGCAAACCGCGCGTAAAACGCGTTATAAACGTGCCTGAAACACCCAACTATGGGAAAGAGGAATTAGAAAAGCAATCATTTGTGAACTGTATGGAAGCATGGAAAGGTGGAAACATGGAAAGTGAGTGAAATGACATACAAAGTTCTTGTTGCCTGTGAAGAATCCCAGACCGTTTGCAAGGCATTCCGTGCCAGAGGATTTGAAGCGTACAGCTGCGATATTCAAGAGCCATCTGGAGGACATCCTGAATGGCACATTCTCGGCGATGCGCTGGAAGCTGTCCGGGGGGGGGCGAGTCGTAACAATGGACGGCAAAACGCACGATATTGGAAAATGGGATTTGCTGATTGCACACCCACCTTGCACTTACTTGTCGAACGCTGGCGCAAGACACTTATGGAAAGGCCATGAGCTACAGTCCGATAGAGTCATGCTTGGCATTCAAGGCAGGGACTTGTTTATGCGGTTTTGGTGGGCTGACATACCCTTTATATGCGTTGAGAATCCTGTCCCATCAAAAGTGTTCTGCCTGCCGCCGTACACGCAGGCCATTCAGCCGTATCAATTCGGCCATCCTTACACCAAGAAAACCTGCTTGTGGCTCAAAAGACTGCCGCCGCTTGAATCGACAAATGTTGTGGAGCCTGTTGCCACATGGTGTCCGAGCGGGAGCTACAGCCACAAACATGGAGAACAACATAAGGGAATGTTTACTACAGACAGAGCTAAAAACCGTGCAAAAACATTTCCCGGCGTTGCGGATGGAATGGCCGAACAATGGGGAAATTACATTAGGAACGGAGAATAAAAAATGACCGGAACTCTATCCGCCCCATGCGAGCACTGCCCGGAACGCCACACGCTATGTCACAGCACTTGCAGCAGGTATCTTGCATACCGCGCCAAGATGGATGACATCAGCAAGCAGCGCATGCAGGCGCAGGCGTTGAACGAAGCGGATGTGCTTAGGGGAGACAAAATCCGGCGGGATGTGAGGAATCACGGCCTGCCGGGCCACAGGAGGAGATAAACATGAAAGCCAAAATACAGCTCCCGGCCTGTTACAAGAAAGAGGCGGAAGCTTATATTGCAAAGCTTGAAGCTGAATCAATCGCAAGGGTGCATGAGGAAGTGATGAAGGAGCGGCAGGATATTGCCTTGAGATCACTGTATTTATGCCTGCTGGCCTGCTATCAGGTGGGACTGAAGCCGTCCACGCTGGTTAAAATCCAGAATGCCATGAGCGGCCCTGTCACGGAAAAGTATTCCAGCTACCGCGTTGACCAGCTGGCCGACACATGGGCGCAGGTTACGCTACAAAACATCGGGGTTGATGTGGCTGAAACGGGGGAGGAATTATGAGCTTTGAAGCGCCTGAAAATATGGATAAATGTTGCAGAACTTGCAGATGGAATGAACCGTTCAACGGTGTGTGCTACAACGCCGACAGCCCGCATTGCGCCGACTTTTGGGATGATGGATGCGGCGAATGGGAAGGAGTGCCGAATGACTTTGTTCAAGAAGTTGGCTGGTAAAGCATCCGCGCTACTGAATGCAAGCGGTATTTGCGCTAATAACTGCATTGACGGCCATTGCAGCGGGTGCGGCGAATGCTGCGCTGATCTTCTCCCGCTCACGAAAGGCGAAATTAAACGGCTGCGAGATTATGCCAGGAAGCACCACTTGCAGGAAAATAAGCGCTCTTTTTTGGAAACAAAGGGCGGGCCGGATTTAAGCTGCCCATTCCGCAATGAGCACACAAAACAGTGCGATGTTTACTCTGTGCGGCCTTTGATTTGCAAAGAGTATATTTGTTCCCGGCTTTTCCAGAAGCCGATTGCAAAAACCGGCCTTACGAAAGAAAAGCGAGACATTCACTCTTTGCGATGGGAAGTTTTCAAGAATCAGGAATGTGAAAACCTGCTGAATGCTTACGGCAGCTATGCTGTCTCCCCGGCTTGTATTCTCAATCCTAAATTTCTCAATCTGCGCCAGAACATGGCATATGTAGAGGAGGTATCAGAATGAATACAACAATAGGCTGCCCGATTCCGGGCGCAAGCCAGCCGAAAGAACCTGTGCGGTTGATTGACGCTTATGCGCTTAAAAAACGATGCGTAAAGGTAATGTTTCGTGATTGTCCAGAAAGTGGCGAGTTTTACGCAGTTGGAACTGATGACATTGATATTATGCCCACCATCGACCCTGAATCCCTGCGACCTGCGGCAAAATGGATTGAAGCACCGGATGAAGGTGCAGACGGAAGCTGGGAAGCTTGCTCTCGCTGTGCATGGGAATCCAGATGGGCAGCATCAAAGTACAAATATTGCCCCCACTGTGGAGCAAGGATGGTGAACGCAGATGAATAACCAGGTAAAAATCATTGATAAAGCATGTATGAGTTACATAATCGACCACCGAGAGGAGAAAAAAGGATTGTATCTATCTTTGGAAAATTGTGAAGGTGGCGATGTCGTGGTAGCTTGCGACAATAGCACGGGCTTTGCATATATCGAAGAATTTGACAGCGTGAAAGATGCTATCAAGTGGTTGCGGAGGGAAGAATGAACCAAACATTTTTTGACCCAGTAAACAGCAAGTGCATTTCTTTTGACGGCGTGCCGAAGATTGCCGATTTTGGCGATGAAAACGATTTGATTCGGCGCGGTGATGCGTTGAAAGCCATTAGAAAAGCATGTATCAGTGCGCATTTACCGTTCGATTCCGCCACGCCGGAAGGAAAGCGAGTAATGGATGCTCTATATGCGGTATGGAAAGTGAAAAAGAGAGGAAAAGAAGCATGACAGTATTTGACGCAAACTGCATCTACACAATCAAATGCCTTGCTCTGATCTTTGTTGCAGCACCGGGCGCGATGCTTATCGGCGCATTGCTGATCTACCTGTTTGCACTGTACTGCAAAAAGATTTCAGGGCTTTGGAGGCAGCAAAAATGAACATTTTCCTTTCGATTCTTGGCACCGCGATTGTCACAATTTTGATTGCGGGAGCCTATTCCATTGGCTTATCTGTCGGCAGAGCTGCGGCTGAGGAAGATAACCAAGAGCCGGTAATTTACATGGAGCACACGCACGGGGGCGAGTAAATGGTTAAGATTTGCACTGAATGTAAAAAGGAATTTGAGGGAAGCGCAAAAGCCCGACTTTGCCCGGAATGCAAGAAAAAGCATCATGAAGCTGCTGTTGCACTGCAAAACGCAAGACGCAATGAGCAATCGCTTGTCAAATGTGAATGGTGCGGGCGGCTTTTTACCAGAAAAAAGAACGAAAAGAAGTGTGAAGCATGCCGAAAAGAAGGAAGATATGGCAGCCCACAGATGGCGGCACACAGCAAAAGAGAGCCGCCCAAAGTGAGCATCAACGGCGTTCTAAAAATTGCCGATAAAGACGGCACGACTTACGGAAAAGCGGTTCTGGCACACAACATTTAAGGAGGAACATATGAAAAGTATTGGCAACGCGCTTGCACTGACTGCGACTTTGGCATTCATTGCCTATATGGTACGTTCTACTGGCAGCGGAATTTGGGCATGGATGATTTTACCGTGCTTCTCGTTCGCTGCACTTGGGATTGCTGATTAAGGAGGAAACAATGGAAAATAACTGCTGCAAAAGCTGCAATACTGTGTACAAACAGGTTGCTGTTGTGCTGGATGACGGCGCATACATGCCGGAGTACGCACATTTTGGCTGGGATGCAGGTGCAGACCTGAAAAGCCCTGTTGATGTGATGATTCCGGCGAACGGGAGCGCTGTAATTGATACCGGCGTACACATTGACATTCCGCAGGGCTATGCGGGGTTCCTGAAAAGCAAATCCGGCCTGAATGTTAAGCATGATCTGACAAGCGAAGGTGTGATCGATGCAGGATATACCGGGAGCATCTGCGTAAAGCTCTATAATCACGGAAAAACGGATTATAAAGTCCATTCTGGGGATAAAATTTCCCAAATCGTGTTTATAAAGGTGGAATCTTACGACTTTTACCCGTGCAGCAAGATGCCGGAGCGGGAACGCGGCAACGCAGGATTTGGTAGCACCGGCAAATAAAAAAACTTGCATATTAGCGCATAATATGCTATAATATCAATAAGAAATAGCGTGCCAAGTGCTTAATTGCCAAGTGCCAGTTGAACTTGAAAGTTCGGCTGGCACTTTTGCTATATGGAGGGCACATGAAACTATACTGCGCAGACTGCATGGACATCTTGAAGGGGATACCAGAAGGCAGTATAGACATGATTTTATGCGACCTGCCCTATGGTACAACGCGGAACAAATGGGATGTTATCATCCCGCTGGAGCCGCTATGGGCGCAATACAGGCGCATAATCAAAAGCAATGGCGTTATAGCACTGCACAGCGATATGCCATTTACAGCGGCCCTTGTAAGCGCTGGGAAAGACTTGTACCGGTATGAGCTGATATGGGTAAAGGAAAACGGTAGCGACTTTCTGAACGCAAACCGCAAGCCCCTGAAAGCGCATGAAAGCATCCAGATATTCTATAAGCACCAGCCGACCTATAACAAGCAATATGTGGACGGAAAGCCCTATAAAAATAGGAGGGGGGCAAAGGAGAAAGGCTTCCCAAAACTGGGGAAAGTTTCGTGATTGGATCTTGACAGACTGTAGTAATGGCAAGCGGAACCCCACAACAATTCTGAAATTCCAAAGGGAAAAGGGATTGCACCCCACCCAAAAGCCTGTAAAGCTGGAAGAATGGCTGATTAAGACGTACACAAACCCAGGCGAGACGGTATTAGACAACTGCATGGGCAGCGGAACAACCGGAGCAGCCTGTATCAACACAAATAGAGACTTCATCGGGATAGAGAAGAACCCCGACTATTATAAAACGGCCATAAGCCGGATAAAGGAGGCACAGGACAATGGGAAGCAGGGCAACCAAAAGAAACAGCCCGATCATGATTGATAATGACCCTGATAATGTGCCGGAAGGGAACCAAAGGCGCATTGAATTTCTGCTTGTGATATCCCAGCTTCCCAAAATAAGCACAAACGACCTGCCAGCTCTCAGAAAACGCTTTTATGACTATCTTGATCTATGTGTCAAGTATAACATGAAAGTGGGCAACATGGCGGCGTATGCGGCTATGGGAGTAGATAAAAACACTGTAAACGACTGGGAAAGCGGGAGACGGCGCGGATCGCAAAAGGAATACCAGGAATTCGCGCGAGAAATAAAGCGTGTATGCGGAATGTACCGGGAAATGCTGATGCAGGATGGCGCAATCAACCCGGTAACAGGGCTGTTCTGGCAGAAAAACTTTGACGGCTTCCAGGATCAGCAAGAGATTATAACCGCAACAAAAGACCCGTTAGGCGAAAACATGTCCCGCAAGGAAATAGAAGACAGATTCAGTGCCGACTTTGTAGAGATAGACGACTTTAAGGAAGTCAAAGAGCCGGAGCAACTGATAGAACCGGTTCAAACAAAGCCACGCCGGGAAAAGAAACAAGCAAAAGAAACTGAATAAACGGAAACAGAGCATCTAGCAGTATAGAAACAAACTGCCGGGTGCTCTTTTATTATGCCTATAACCACGCAAAGAAGCACGCTATCCGCTTAAACGCCATAGTAAAGCCTAAAATCAGCGCGGAAATGCCTGGTAAAGGCAAGGGCAAACCTAGAAAAGCGGGGAAACCAAAGACGAAGGGAAGAAAATAAGGGGGGATAAACGAAGCGGCAAGCGGTCATCATTAAAAAGTATCCTTTAACATGAAACAAATATCCATGCGAAATGGTCAAAAACACGGGGATTATACCAAAATGATGCAACAAAAATACATAACATGAGAAAATCACCCGACTTTTAGACCAATTCGACTTTGAACCCGTTCGACTTTATCAGCCGCAAACCCCTGAACCCTGTCCGGCTTTGGATGGAATGCCCTTGCTTGCAACAATACTACATGCAGAATAGTCAAAAACACGGGGTATATACCTGAATCATGAAACAAAAGTGCATAATGCAAACCCGATTCGACTTTGCCAGAGATTTTTTCGCGCAAAATCATTCGACTTTTAGGTAGGGGATGCCCATTCGACTTTGGTTCGACTTTCAAACCCGTTCGACTTTGGCAGCGGGATGCAGACTGACGCACCCTGACCGCAGCACCTTCCGGCCCGGTGGATGCTCCCTAGGACGGCCCCAGCTGGGCAAAATGTGTCTTTTGGGTGCATGTTTCGCTAAATAATGATTTAGCGAACATAAGATTGACGTTGTAACGCGTATTAAATTTTGGAAGCAGCCTAAAAGCACAAAAGTGCATAAAAAAGCGCCGCCGGGGATGCCGGAAGCGCTGAAATTCATTCGACTTTCAAACCGATTCGACTTTCGTTCGACTTTGCCCGCCGGGTTCCAGATGGGGCATGCACAGCCCCGGCGGGTGATCTGGCGGGGTGTTACTTGCTTGCATCGCGCTCCATGCGCTCCTTGCAGGCCTGCAGAATGTAACTGTTTACACTCTCCCCGGCGGCGGCTGCTGCAATCTGCAACCGCTCGGCGTTTTCTGGTCGTGTGCGTACTGTAATAGTTTTTTGCGTGGCCAAATACCGCGCGTTTCCTGCTCTTTTTGCATCCGTTGACATGGTTGTCCTCCTTATTATTTGCATATTATAAGGATAGTATAACACGGCCCGCCGGAACATGCAAGCATGTAAAAAATTAACTATATTCATGCTATCAAAATTGTGCAATCATACAATGTTCATGCTAGCATGTTGACATATTACATGCTAGCATGTATAATATAGACATCAAAAGAAAACAGCCCAAAGGGCAGGAGGTAACAAAAATGAAAATCACAGACGGCAAGCGCACAGTGGAGATCAACATCATGACCTGGAACGGCGCCGGGTGTGGCCCGGACTGGGCGGGAGAGTATTTCAACGCGGGCGCGCTCCCGTACGATGAGGAGAAGGATGCCTACACGGTGCAAGATGTACAGTATTGCATCGACATGGCAGAGGGCACCGGGGAAGAGGGCGCACGGTGCAAGTATAACGATGATGGGGAGCTTGTGCCAGATGATGATATAGAGGTATTTGTAACCGAGCTATAACCAGCAAGCCGGACACTCTAGCAGGGTTGCACCGTAAAGCAGCCCAGCCCCACTACCAAAGCAAAAACAATATAAAGGAGCGTATAAAAATGAAAAAACTGTATTTTGAAGGCGCGGGCATGTTTGGGTGCCGCGACACTGCCGAAGAGCTGCGCGGGAACTGCCGTCTCCGCACTATGTTTCATGATGACAAGGGCCGCTCGGTGTACCTGGAGATCGGGAGCGGAATGAACAAGACCGCCGGGCGGCTGTATGTAGACAGTTGCCATTATATCGGCAATGATGATTACAACCTGCGGCGGCTCCCTGTAGAGCGTGACAGCAAGCAGCGCGAGTACACCCCGGCGGGCATTCTGGAGTTGCTGGATGAGATCGGGGCACACTTTGACGCGGTGGAGGTTCTGCCCAACCTGGCAGGGTATCGGGTTTTTGCGGATGGGTTCCACAGCGGAGACACCGAAGCCGAGTACATGCGCGGGGATACATTCTCGCCGGACTGGGCAGAGACAGCCCGCCGTGAAGCCGTGTACAAGGCTTTGTGCAATGCAGAGCGGGCCGCCGGGGTCAAATGGCCCTGCGTTAGCCTGTGGCCCTTGCAGGATCGCCCGAACGTGTGCCGGTATCATCTGCCGCGCACCGGAGAGCATGGCGAGATCATCCCGGCGGAGTATCTGGCAGGCAAGCAATAACAACCCGCAAGGCCGACGCATAACGCGCCGCCGGTGCAAGCCCGGCCACCCTGCAAGGGGTGGGTGCTCATGGGTAACAAACACGATCACAAGCCCGGCACAAATTTACAACGCGCACCCATCGCCAACAATGGCCGCCAGCCCGCCGGGGCGCTGGCATAAGTCCAACGGGAGCCGGTACACCTCCCCTCAAAACAGATTGTACCCGCCGCCCCACGAGAGAGGGCAGGAAAACAACAGACAGACAAGGGAGTTATAACATGATCTACCAAGCTAATAAGCGCCAGTTCGGGGCGCTGGAAGGCCTTGCACACTGGTGCGCCGAGTATTACTATACTCTTGAGAGGTTCGGCGCGAATGATGCCGAGATGGCAGCGATCCGCAAGGATGTATCATTCTGCATAGAGCGGTGCGATGCGCTGGGCGTGCCGTACTGGGCGCAAAACGCCGCCCTTGCATGGGCCGAGAATTGGAGGGCCACGAAATCGGAGTATTTTGATGCTGCGATGGCCAGAAGAGGGATCACCTGCAAGGGAGGTGCAACGGCGTGACATTATTGGCAGTCATTATATTGACAATATATTTTGCTTGCAAATATAGCAAGTGAGAGCGGCCCGGCGTTATGCCGGGCTTATTTTTTGCAGGTGCAACCGCCGGTTGCATTGAAACAATAGTGCATACCACCGGAGGGGGATTTTAGCACCGACCGGCGCGCGGGGTTAGTCCCTCCAATCCCGAAAAATCAAAAAAGTCCCTTTCCCCCAATTCCCGGATTCAAAACCAAAAAAATCAAAAAGTCTCTTCAAAAGTTTAAGATCTTCAAAACCTCCAAAGTATACACCCCACATGCCAGCAATTCAACAAAAATCAATCCCATCAACCAAATAACAACCGTGTACACATTCTTGGGTATAACTTTGTACAACCTGCCTATTGTATTTGTACCCATAAATGTGTACAATGAGGTCAATCTAAAAAGCAAATCAGGAGGGAATAAACATGGAAATCAAACCTATGGGTAATACAGAACAGGAAAAAATGTCCAGCTTGTGGGGTTATTTCATCGCGTGCTGCAAAATTCTTGATGATGTTACAATCGAGTATCAAGAACCCTGTGTATCGGATTACTACCTCAATCACATTAGCGCCATGCAAAGCAAAACAATCCTTTCTGGCATGGAAAAATTTCATACCCTTGCTAATGAACGTGTGGTTAAAATGCCCTCTAAACTCTATCCTCAAGGCAAAGCCGTTCTGGACGTAATGACTGCTATTGTTGCCGCCAGCGGAAAATACCAGATCGCCAAAACCAGAATCGCAGATCTGCATGAATTTGAGCTTCTGGCCCGTGCGACAATCGGTACCTGCTGGAGAGAGGGCAATATGCTCAAGGTTGTCCGCAATCTGGAGGGTATCTCCCTACAAAAACTGGCGGAAAAAAGCGGCGTCAGCAAAAACACAATTTTCCGCATTGAGAACAACCAGTCTATCCCGCGCATTGACGTTCTGTGTAAGCTTGCTGATGCTTTGGAAGCCCCTCTGGAACTTGTAGCTATCGGCATTGGCAAAACCGAACCGGAAACAGCCCCAGAAGAAGAAGTTCCTAACCCCAATGCCCCTAAATTGCCGAGCGTTTACGATAGCCAGGATCGTAGCGCCGACGATGAAATCAAAGCTTTTCAAGAATAAAAAGGTAAACCACAATGCCTCAAAAATTAGAAATTGCACCCAACACTGTTTTTGATCAGTGGACCGTCATTGGCCGTTCTAAGGATCCGGCAAAAGCGAAAAAAGGATACCTTGAATGCCGTTGTTCTTGCGGAACTGTTTGTGATGTTTCCGGGCACTCACTCATTAGCGGAAAAAGTAAATCATGCAAAAAATGCGGGTATGCAAGATCGGCGCTTACTAAATTAGAAGCAAACACTAAAAATTCAAAAGAAAAATATGAAGGCAAAACAGTCAACGGTTTTTTTATAAAAAAGATTGTTGATAAAGAAAAAAGCGGCACCTGTACCAGATGTATTGCAATTTGTCCCAAGTGTGGGCGCGAATTCACAACGCGGATGTCAAGCATAAAGAATTTACAATTCTGTGGTCATTGCGAACGAGACAAAAAAGAACTATTGGAAATAACCAGAAAAGTCGTAAACGTAGATGGAACCGACTTGTCAAAAATTCGTTCGCGCATAAACGGAACAGTAAATAAAAACTCTAGAACCGGGGTAAACGGTGTTGCGCTTACCAAAAAAGGCACCTACAAAGCATATATTAACTTTAAGCATAAACGCATTCACCTTGGCTTCTTCACCAATCTAAAAGACGCAGCCGCTGCCAGAAAAGAAGCCGAAGAAATTCTTTACAATAAATTTTTAGACGATAACGCCGGTTGGGAACAGCGCCTGGCAGACGCAATGGCCGAATACAAAAAGAACAAGAAATAACCGGCAAGCGTGAAGACCTTCACGCCAAAGTCCTTTCCGTCTCTGAGCTATAGAAACGAATCACAATAAAACCGCAAAAATTTCAAAATCAAAAAAGGCCCCTACAAAAAACAAAGAATAGTTTGTGCAACCTGCAAATTGAACCTGATAAGGCGAGATGATATAATAACCGCAGGAGGAATGGACGATGAAAAATTTGATTGGCAGGATATTTTTCTTTATTGGGATTTGTATGATCGGGTTTGGCGTTTTGTCAGCTCCCAAATTCATGGATGTGTTCTATTTGTGTGTAATTCCGGGCATCATCCTAGTGGTTCTGTGCTACAAGCCCGCAAAGCGATATGGACAGTGGATGAAAGAGGTTGAAATTGCTGGCAAGGAACGTAGAAGAAAAGCTGCAAATGCTGTCAGGGCGCAGATTATTGGAACTGGGGATAAGCCCAGTACAATTTCGACCTGGGGGCGCGGCGTGGCCGGTACGGCGATTGGAGGCGTGTGGGGCGGTGTTGCAGGTGCGGCTACCGCTAAACGGAAAGGATACACAAAATTCCTTGTAGAATACGAGGACGGCCACAGAGCAAACGAAACAGTGAAAGACAATTCCTTACGGTATAACCAGTTAATTCAGCTTATCGAGTGGTAAATTAAATACCGTGCCAAGTGCCTTGTGCCAAGTGCCTTTTCTCAAATTTGAGGGAGGGCGCTTTTTTATTTTGAAAATTTCTGAAATTGCAAAAAAGAGCACAATGCGAGCCAAGACAGCGGACGGAGCAGTTTATGCGTTTGCTGCAATCCGGGAACTGGAAAAAGAAAACTTCAAGCAGGCGCACAAGCTGAGTGTGGATTTGCATAATAAGCTGGGTACGCTGCCGCGCTGCAATGACCTGATTGAGCTGAACCGGAATCTGCTGCTGTTCAATGCTCCGTATAACTTTGATTCCTTTTGCCAGTACATTGAACTTGATCGTGACCCCAAAAGTCGGTTTTATATGCCGCGCCGAAAGCAGCTGATTCGGATGGTAAACACCCTGCAAAAACTGGAAGATGGGGAACTGGACATTGCAGGAATCATGATGCCGCCCGGCACCGGGAAAAGTACCACTGCCATTTTTTATCTGACATGGCTTGCCGGACGGAACCCCGACATGCCGATTTTAGGCGGCAGCCACAGCAACGCATTTCTGCGCGGTGTGTACGATGAATGCCTGCGAATTATGGCAAAAGGCGGGGAATATTTGTGGCGGGATGTGTTCCCCGGCGTGTGCATTGCCAGAACGAATGCACAGGACATGATGATAGACATGTACAAGCCAAAGCGCTTTGCCACACTGGAATTTTCTTCTATCGGCAGTGGCAATGCGGGCAAGGTGCGTGCGCAAAAGCTGTTATACTGCGATGACCTTGTAAGCGGCATTGAGGAAGCCATGAGCCGGGAACGCATGGATAAGCTGTGGCAGCTGTATACAACGGATTTGCGGCAGCGCAAAATTGGTGAATGCCGGGAACTGCACATTGCCACACCCTGGAGTTTGCATGACCCGATGGACAGGCTGGAACGTAACAACGAAAACAACCCCAGGGCTGAATTTTTGCACATGCCTGCCCTGAACGAGGAAGAAAAAAGCAATTTTGATTATGCAAACGGGGTAGGGTTCAGCACCAAGTTTTATATTGACATGCGGGAATCAATGGATGATGCCAGCTGGCGCGCATTGTTTATGACAAGCCCGATTGAACGGGAAGGGCAGCTGTACCCAGAAGATCAGCTGCGCAGATACTTTGAGTTGCCGGATAAAGCGCCGGAAGCCATTATTGCAGTATGCGATACCAAAGAAAAAGGTTCTGACTATGCGGTTCTGCCCGTTGCATACAAATACGGGGATGATTTTTACATTGAGGAATGTGTTTGCGATAACGGCGCACCGGACGTGGTGGAAACGCGGCTCTGGATGGTTCTTGTGAAACACAAGGTTCAGCTGGCCCAGTTTGAAAGCAACAGCGCAGGCGGCAAAGTAGCAGAAAAATGCCAGCAGGAAGTAAAGGCGCACGGCGGAATAACCAGGATTGTGACCAGGTACACCACCGCAAACAAAGAAACCAAAATCATTGTAAATTCCCCCTGGGTGATGGAACACTGCCTGTTCAAAGATAATTCCGTTATCAAGAATAACAAGGAATACAGGCGTGTTTTGTCGTTTTTAACAGGGTACACAATGGCAGGGAAAAACAGACATGATGACGTGCCGGACGCATTTGCCATGCTTGCACAATACGCTCAAGGCCTAAATGCGGGCAAAGTTGAAATTGGGACAAGAATTTGGTGAAAAAACAACGTTAATGTGCTTGAAAAATGTGAATTTTATAGTATAATAGTAAATGGAAAGGCTTTATAGTTTAGCTTTTTCTTATGAACATTTTGTTCATACCTCCTAGGGTACGGAACCAGCGTCCTGCATATGCGCCGCCCTAAATATGGTTCTCCCGCTGGCTGAAATGCCAGCTATTGTGTCGCTATAGTTTAATGGAAAAACTCCTGGCTCATAACCGGGTGCTTGCAGGTTCAACCCCTGCTGGCGGCACCAGAGTGCGATCTGCGGCGCACAACCGGCACTATGTGGGCCGTTATCAGCCATATAGAGCCTGACAGGGCTTACCTTGTCCGCTGCGCCTGCAAAGCTGTCAAGCACTTTGCAGGTGATATATACCGTATAGCCATATAAGGGCGCTGCGTTCCGAAGCAACGGCGCGGCGGATGGTGCAAGGCCACCATACGGAACCAGACGCAAGGTGGCGCCTTGCTGTGTGGGCGGTGCGGCTTCCCCCACAAACGATGACAAAGCCTGTGAAAAGCAGGAACCGCACATGCTGTTATAGCTCAATGGTAGAGCAGCCGCCTTGTAAGCGGCAGGCTACTGGTTCAAGTCCAGTTGGCAGCTCCAAGGCCGATGATACAGGTAAAAGATTCAGCCGGGGCTGAAGTTCCCTGTTAGGCAATCCCTGCACACCTCTCTTTGATGTGACCCATGCAGGGCTTTTGGTGATAGGTTTCCAACATTTATGCCGGTAAGTTGCGGCTTAGCTTTAAGTTTTACGCAAGGTTGTAAAAATTTAACCGAAAAACGTGAAATTTTAACTTGCTTGCAACTTGCTTATAAGCAGTCATAGCTTAATAACGTTGGAAAAGCAGCGCCTGTGGGTGCCGTTGCAGGTTCGAGACCTGCTGACTGCTATTGTTGGGTCGCTCCCACCGGTGAAAGCCCGGCGCAGGCAAAACGCGATAGATAACCTGAACGCTGTAAGCAAAGCGGCAAGCCGATCAGGAGCGCGGCGCGATAGCAGACCGCAACGGGACTTCGAGAGCCTGAAAAAGTCTGCCCGGCATCTGCTTGTTCGGACTCCGTTACTGACGCAGTTACGCATCGCCGAAACCTATAACATCAAAGCAGAGACCGTAAACCAGCAGACGGTATATAAAACGGGTTGGACGCCGCGGAGTGACTTCCTGCGCGGGATATAAATAGAGGGAATCAAAAAACAGGCGTACCATCACGCGCATAGCACTGGATGCCGCCTGTTACGTTGCAAAGCCTGCTACTTTGCAACGGGTGAGCCCGGCATAGCATAAACCGGGAGGGCGGGAACGGGGTTATTTTTGAAAGAAGGGATAAATTGCGAGTAAGTGTTTACTGCCCGTGCTGCGGTGCGGCAGGAATCAAGCGGAAGCTGATGGAAGTTGATACAGCAGCAAAGGGAACGATTTATCCCTATTGCAAAGCGTGCAAACGGAACATTGAAATTCATTTGCCGCTGAAAAAATAAAAGTGCCAAGTGCCTTGTGCCAAGTGCCAGCTGAACCTTAATTGGTTTGGCTGGCACTTTTTGTTTTTGCGCAAAGGAGAACAGCTTGGAAAGATATCTTGTTGACATCCTGCCGGATGAGGGTTTGCACGGCAGACGGGTCATTACCACAAACGAGCAGGAAATTACAGCAGATAACGTTGTAAATGTGCTGAATACTGCCATTGCCACCCACGACATGAACCGGGGAGAAATCCAGTATTTGTGGGATGTTTACCGGGGCAAGCAGGATATCCGAAAAAAAGAAAAAATTGTCCGTGAGGAAATCAACAACAAAATCACGGTGAACATCGCAAATGAGATTGTGACGTTCAAAACAGCATTTCTACTTTCCGGCCCTGTGCAGTATATCGGTGCAAAAGGCAGCAAGACGGACAACAACAAACTGGTTGATTTGAACCGCTGGATGTCAGATGAGGACAAACAGAGCAAGGACAAAGAAATCGTTGACTGGATGCACATTGCGGGGCTTGGCGTGCGGATGGTTCTGTCTGACCCCGGCTCGGAACAGTCGGGAAGCCCTGCCTGCATTTATACCCTTGACCCGCGTGAAGCGTTCGTCATCTACTACAGCGGCTATACCAAAAAGCCAATGGCAGGTGTGCTGACACAGTACGATGAAAACAATGCCAAGTATTACGGTGTTTACACTGAAAGCGAATACTTTGAAATCAAAAGCGGGAAAATCACCCAGCAGTCTGGGCATCTGTACGGCAGTGTGCCGATTGTGGAATACCCCAACAACAGTGCCAGAATGGGCGCGTTTGAAGTAGTGTTGCCGCTTCTGAATGGTATTAACACGCTGGAAAGCAACCGCGTGGATAACGTGCAGGATTTTGTAAATGCGTATGACGTATTTCAGAACGTTGATTTGGAAGACGGCCAGTACAGCCAGCTTGCCAGCGGCGGTAAGTTTATCAAAATCAAAGATTCCCAGCAGGGGATGCCTGCAAAAATTTATCGCATCAGCAGCGAGATGAACAGTTCTACTGTGCAGACCGCTGTGGATGATTTGCATGATAAGATTTTGACCATCTGTGGCATGCCGAACCGCAACGGCGGTTCTTCCACCAGCGATACCGGGCAAGCAACCATTATGCGCGATGGCTGGAAAGACGCAGAAAGCCGCGCCCAGGACAGTGAAGACATGTTCCGGCGCAGTGAACGGCAGTTCTTGCGTGTGTTCCTGACCATTTGCAACACAACAAATAATCTTGGCCTGAATGTAGGGGATGTGTACGCACAGTTTACCCGCAACAACCTGACTGACATCCAGAGCAAGATGCAGGTATTTATTCAGGGCCTGGGCTGTGAAAAGATCGCGCCGGAAACGGTATACCGCGAACTTGGCCCGTTCCGTGACAATGAAATGGCCTTGCAGGAGGGCATGAAATATTACGAGGAAAAACAGGCAGAGCTTGAAAAAAGCCTGAATGAGGAGCTTGACAATGGACTGGAAACCAACGGACAGCGCAATCAGGCTGCTGAACCGCAGGGCGATACGCAGGTTTGAAAAAGCATCCCGGCAGATAACGCAGTTTGATGAATTGAACGTTATGCCCGCCTGCAAGCAGCTATACCAGTATATTGCCAAAGACAATCAGGAAGTATTTTTAGAACTGGCAAAAAAATGCTACCAGGATGCCGAAGTTCACGGCAAAGAAAAACCCGACAGGGCATGGCTGCTTGCCTTGCTTGCCGGATACAGCGCCGTTACCGGCTATGTGTACGAACACGAGATTGACCGAAAGCGGGCCTACCTGGAAGAGGGGCTTTTGAGCCGGACAAACCATAAGAACGAATTCCGGCGTGCATTGCGGTATTGGAGCGATATGACGTACCAATACGCCGATGACGTGACCGATTCTGCAAGAATCAAGGCATTTACAGATGCCGGAGTAGAACAGGTGCAGTGGCACACTGCCGGGGATGAAAAAGTGTGCCAAGTTTGCCGGGAACGCAACGGAGAGATTTACCCGATTGATAATATCCCCGATAAACCCCACAGGAGATGCAGGTGTTGGCTGACACCTGTTTGATCGTCAGAGAAGACGCTAAAACGCAAAGGTCAGAGAAGACGCTAAAACGCACAAATACGGGCGAGAGAACGCCGACAAAATAACGCGGAGGCACCAATGAAATTTGACACCAGCACCATTGACGGCTTTGAAAACATGAGCGATGCAGACAAGGTGACGGCGCTGCTTGGCGTTGACCTGCCTGACCCGGTGGATACAAAGAACCTTGTAAAAAAAGAAGATTTTGACAAGGTGATGAGCGAAGCCAGCAGTTACAAAAAGCAGTTGAAAGAAAAAATGACTGCCGAAGAAACCGCTACTGCAGAAGCCAAAGCCGCACAGGAAAAGTTGCAGAACGATTATAACGCACTGCTGAAAGAAAACACCATTTCTAAAAACGTTGCCAAGTATATTGCGCTTGGCTACGATGAAAAACTTGCCAAAAGTACGGCAGAAGCCCTTTTTGATGGCGACATGGAAACGGTGTTTGCCAATGCTGCAAAGGCCAATCAGGTACTTGCAGACAAGCTGAAAGCAGACCTTATGCGCAACAGCCCCAGACCCAGCGGCGCTGGTACAAGCACCGAAGAAGAAAGCGAATACATGGCATTTGCCAAGCGCAGCGGCAAGGCAAAAGCACAGGCCAATGAGGCGGCCGCAAAAGTCATGGATTATTACAAGTAAGGAGTGAAAGCATGAAATTCAAGAAAACGGATGTTGCCGGTGCAGTTGAGATTCTGGCCAGCAATGATTTTACCGCAATCCCGTTTACCACAACCACCGCAAAAAAGGCTGGTGAAAAACTGACAGTTGACAGCCGCGTTGGCGTTGTGCTGTATGACGTTGACCCGGATGAAAACCCCAACGGCAGCCTGCTGGTTGCGGGCGTGATTGATGCAGCAAAGGCAAAGGCACACAGCGGTACCGACCTTGCTGCAGAATCTGACCTGCCGGATACCATTATCCTGCGCACCAATACCGGCGTGAACGCATAACGGAGGTGAAAACATGAACCTTACTGAACTTTTTACACCTAAAATCATTGCGGCAAACTATACCGAAGCTGCTTCCAACGCAATCCCGTACCTGGGCAGCGGTTTGTTCCCCTCTGTAAAGCGTGCTGGCCTTGACCTGGCATGGATTAAGGGCCACAAGGGCCTGCCTGTTTCCCTGAAACCCTCTGCTTTTGATGCAAAGGCCACTTTCCGCGACCGTATCGGCGTGAGCAAACTGGAAACCGAGATGCCGTTTTTCCGCGAGGGCTACAAGATCAAGGAAAAAGACCGCCAGGAGATTCTGCGTGCCCAGAGCAGCAATGACCCCTATGCGGCGGATGTCATCAACCGCATTTACGATGACCAGCAGGATTTGATTGCCGGTGCTGACGTTGTGCCGGAACGCATGCGCATGCAGCTGTTGTTCCCCGAAAGCGGCGCAATGGGTATTACCATCAAGGCCAATGGGGTGAACTACACCTACAATTATGACCCGGATGGCGCATGGAAAAAGGCAAACTACACTGCGCTGACTACCACCGACCTGTGGACTGCCACCGCAACCGCTGACCCGTTCAAGCAGATTCAGACCATTAAGGATGCTATGGCAAGCAATTACGGTGTGACCCTTGCTTACATGATTATGAACACCACCACGTTCAACCTGATGAAAGCCACCGATGCCGTAAAGAATCGCTGGCTGACCGTAACTGGCCGCAGCATGGGCTATTTGACCAACGATGAAGCCAAAGATGTGATTGCATCCACTACCGGCATTCAGATTGTGGTTTACGACAAACTGTATGCCGATGAGGGCGGCACAAGCCACAAGTTTGTTCCGGACGGCTATGTGAGCTTTATCCCGGAGGGCGCACTGGGCAAGACCGCTTACGGCACCACCCCGGAGGAAGCCGACCTTGCGGGTTCCGGCAAGGCAGATGTTGCCATTGTGAACACCGGCGTTGCAATTACCGTTGAAACCACCGTGCACCCGGTCAATGTGAACACTTATGCTTCCGAGATCGTGCTGCCAAGCTTTGAGCGCATGGACGAAGTTGCCGTTATGAAGGTGACGGCATGACCTGGCTGATTCCCGAACACGCAGTGTTTTACGGTGGTGAATTTTGCGTAGCAGGGGAAAAAGTGAAGATTGCCGACCAGGACAGCGCCGAAATGGCGAAATATGGGAAAGTAATAACCGAAAAGGCGGAAACACCCCCTGTGGTAGAACACCGACGGGGCAGAAAGCCAAAAGCCTAAATGACGGCGGGTGACAGTATGGAGATCTTTGAGCGATTGCAAAAACGGACAGGCGAAAACGACCTTGACCTGTTAGCGGATTTGCTGGACAGCGCAGAATCCGTGATACTGGCCCGCCGTTTTCCTTTTGGCGGTGGTGAGCTGGAAGAGCGATACCGCGATTTGCAGTTCCGGATTGCATTAGCATTTTATAACAAACTTGGCGCGGAATATGAGACCAGCCACAGCGAAAGCGGTATCAGCCGCACATGGGGCAGTGAGGATGTTCCGCAGCAGCTGTTGGAAGAAATTGTCCCGGTTGGAAAGGTTGGATGCTGATGCGAGACCTTAGAGCCAACCAGAAAACAATTTGGTACCAAAACAGCAACGGTTCTGCCGCAATCAAAGATGAAAACGGCGACCGAACCGGCGAAGAACGGCCAGTTATGGAGCCGCCGGAGCAGTTGCGAATCAGTGTGAGCGGTGCGGCTGGCGCAATGGAAGCCGCTGCATTTGGCGGTTTTACGGATTATAGCCGAACAGCATGCACCGCAAATGTGAATTGCCCGCTGCATGAAGGAACGCTGGTTTGGATTAACCGCGATGCAAGCGAAAGCCCGGATTATGTTGTGACCAAAAAAGCAGATACCATAAACGGCGTATTGTATGCGCTGAAAGAAGTTGTGCCATGAAAATCAAGCTGAATTTAAGCGATGCTGGCATAAAGCAGGCGCAGAAAGAATATGACGAGTGGCGCAAAACGCTGGAAACCCGCATTGAACAGTTTGTAAAAAAGCTTTCCGACACGGGAGCAGAGGTGGCAAAACTGCGTTTTACCTCCGCTGTTTATGACGGTGACATGAGCGATATTGCGGTTGGTGTGGAGCCGGATGGCAAAAAGGCTACTGTTTACGCCACCGGGCAAGCCGTTGCCTTTATTGAATTCGGCACCGGCATTGCGTTTGCAGAGCACCCAAGCGGCATGTATGCGCACGGAACATACGGCAGGGGACAGGGTACAAAACCCAACGGATGGGTTTACAAAGGTGTTCCCGGCCCTACCGCCCAGCCTGTATACAACAGATTGGGCGAGCAAAAGCCGGATGTTTGGCGCACAAAGGGCAACCCGCCCGCATGTGCCATGTGGGAGAGCGCGGCCCAGATGGCTGCAAGTGTAAAAACCGTGTGGGAGGAGGTAATGCGCTAGTGGAAGATTTTCAGCCACAAATTTTTGAAAGCTTTGCACAAAAGCTGGAAACAAAATTTCCGGGAATCAAGGTAAGCAGCGTGATTACTGACCAGCCGCCCAACTTCCCGTGTGTTCAGATTGAACAGCAGGACAGGCCGACAGACCACGACAGCAGCGGCAGAATTCGTTTTGCAATCATTCAGCTGCGAATCCGGGTGTATACATCCGGCAATACCAAATACAGCAATGCCAGAAAGATACAGTATTGCATTGATGAAATTGCAGAAAAACTGAATTTTAGCAGGCAAAGCTATTTTGAAAGCAATTATTTGTACCAGAACAGCGCGTACCGGGCTGAAAGCACATACCGGGCGCGCATAACAGAAACCGGGGTATTGACCCGGACATGATAAGGAGTTGAAAACATGGCAAATGAACATGTAGCTATCAGTACCCAAGGCGTGCAGCTGCTTCGCGGTGATTCCAAGACTACCCTGAAAGAGCTTGCATGGGTAAGCGAGTATCCGGATTTAAGCTCTGCACCCGATACCATTGACGTTACCACCCTGATGCACACCCAGCAGGCAACGATCCCGGCTTTGCCCAAAAGTGATACCATGAGCTTTCCCTGCTTTATGGATTCTGATGCGACCAATTATAAGGCAGTGCAGCAGACCGCAAACACCCCGGCATATTATGCAGTGCGAAGCCGCAGCGGCTGGGGTTGGCTTTGGCACGGGCAGCATACTGTTTCGGTGCCGGGCAAAGGCGTGGATGACGCAATCGCTTTTAATATCGACATTACTTCTGACGGCGAGTTTGAGTTTATGGACACCATCGCGGTATCGGGGGATTAAAACATGAAAATTAAATTTGACGGCAAAGCTTATGAGCTGATGTATACCCGCGAAACTGTAAAGCAGGCGGAAGCGGGCGGTTTTAACCTGAACGCGTTGGAATCACAGCCTGCAACCCAGATGGAAAAGCTGTTTTATGGCGCTTTTACAGCCCGCTGCAAGGGAGTGAAACGCAAGACGGCGGATAACATCTGGAACCACATGACCGTTGAAGAGCGCGTTGAGCTGTGCGGCATTCTGGCCGATATGTACGCTGACGCAATCAACAGCATGGCAGATGACGGAAAAAAGGTGACGTGGGAGACCGAGTAACGGACGATCTCCCCAAAGAAGAAAAAACATGGGGACAAATCTTTGATGAAATGTTCCCGTTTTACTTAAGCATTGGCATGAGCGCAGACGAATACTGGAATCAGAAACCAAAACTTGCCATTGCCTACCGCAAAGCCCATCAACTGCGCATGCAGCGGTGGAACTTTGAAGCGTGGATGGAAAACCAGTACACAATGGCAGCTTTGCAGGCCAGCGTTGGAAATATGTTTATCCAAAAGGGGAAAACACAGTTTAAGTACCCTAGCGAACCCTACCCGCTGACGGAAGAGGAAGCGGAAGAACAGCATAAGCGCAGGCTGGAAAAGCAGGAACAGGAATTTATGGAACGCATGTTTGGGAGGTGAGGTTTTGGCAGAAGTACAGATTGACAAGCTAACAGTAGAAATTGAAGCAGACACCGCGAACGCAACAAAAGGGCTTGACAGACTGAAAAAGGCGATGGACAACCTTTCTTCCAAAAAGGCCGTGAGCGAAACTAACCTTTTGGGCGGTGCGTTCAGTAACTTGCTAAACAAGGCCAAAAGCCTGATTAGCATTGTGGCAATCTCCCAGACGTTGGGCAAGGCGATTGCAAAGTACAGCGAATATGTTGAAGATATCAACTTGTTTTCCGTTGCAATGGGGGATTTTGCAGACAAGGGGGCAGAACTTGCAGACCGCATGCAGGGACTGCTGGGCGTGGACAGCGGACAGGCAATGAAAAACATGGCCTTGTTCCAAAACCTTACCACGAGCTTTGGCGTGGCCGGGGATAGAGCCTATATCTTAAGTTCTAACCTGACCCAGCTGGGCTATGACCTTGCATCGTTCCACAACCTTTCGATTGAAGAATCTTTCCAAAAATTGCAGGCTGCAATCTCTGGCGAACTGGAACCCATCCGCCGCTTGGGTGTGGATATATCCAACGCTCGATTACAGCAGGAACTATATAACCTGGGCATTAACAAAAAGATTAACAGCCTTTCGCAGGCAGACAAAGCCCAACTGCGCTACATTGCCATTATGAAGCAAACCACGAATGCACAGATGGACATGGGCCGCACACTGAATACACCGGCAAACCAGATGCGTATTTTGAAATCGCAGGTGGAACAGCTGGCAAAAGCAATCGGTGCTGTGCTGATACCGGTGGTAAATGCAATTCTGCCGCCAATGATTGCGGTGGTAAAAGTTGTTCAGACGGTAATTTCAGCTATTGCCCGGTTGTTTGGCGCACAGGTAAAGTGGGCTGATTTTAAGAACGAAGCCACCGCAGCTACCGGCGGAGCAAGCGCAGGGCTGAACAATGTGGCAAATTCTGCTGCAAAAGCCGCGAAAAAAACACGTGATTTGATTGGCGGGTTTGATGAACTGAACGTTGCACAGGATAACAGCAGCAGTGGCAGCGGCGGCGGAGATGCCGGAACCGGCGGCAGTGCGCTGGGCGGGATTGACCTTTCCGGCTATGACATGTTTGGCCAGCTTGCGGAAAGCAAGGTGACAGAATGGGTTGACAGGATTAAGAATGCAGCAAAAGCGGTGCTGCCGGTTATTGCAGGCATTGGGGCAGCGTTTTTGGCGTGGAAAGTACCAAACCTTGTCGTTAGTGGCCTAGATAAAGTAAGAAGCGTGATGGACTTGATTATGGGCATTAAAAACAAAATGTCCATGAAAATGCATGTAAACGCTTTGCCTGGGCAATCCGAAATACCTGGCCTATTGGCCGTCTCTATCGCAGTTGCAGTAATTGCAGCGCAATTTACAAATTTACTACTGAACAGCGAAAAATTCCGTGATGGATTGAAAGACGGCTTTGAAATTATTAAAGCTTCTGCGGCTGGTTTTCTGGACGGTTTGATAGAAGGATTGCAGCCAGCAAAAGAAGCACTGATTGAGCTGAAAAACAATATTCTTGATATGCTTCCCGATGATGTCAAAGAAGGAATAAAGAACTTCTTTGAAAAAACACTGCCAGATGTTATTAACCGCTTTAAGACGGCTTTTGGCGCAGCAATAGAAGAACTTGATTTGAATTTGGGAGATCTAATTACAACAGCAGTGGGTCTTGGACTTTTGCTTACTCCAGGCGGTCAGATTGCAGGCATGGCGGTTCTTGGATTTGAAGCAATTAGCGTTGCAGTGCGTGGTTTGGGCTTGCTGACAGATGAACAGACAGCACAAATAAAAGAAGCGTTCAATGCGGCTTTTAAGTGGATTGGCAATTTTGTCGGCGCTATTATTTCAGGCATTGTTGTTACTCTTACTACAGCGTTCACGGGTATTGTAACGTTTTTACATGGTGTTTTTACAAGAAATTGGCGTGAAATTTTTAGTGGATTAAGCCAAATTGTTCAGGGCGTAATTGAAGGGTTCAATACTTTTTTCAAAAAAGCGTTTGGCGTTGACATTATACAAACTCTTAACGATTGGCGTGAAAAAGCGCTTGATGTGATTAAAAGCGTTATAAATGGTGGTATTGACTTAATCAACAATTTTATTGGCTGGCTGAACAGCTTGAAGATTGATATTCCATCGTTCAGCATTGCAGGGCATAAATTGTGGGATGCCGTTACGTTTGACTTTATCCCCAATATATCCGAACTGCCCCACCTTGCCAGCGGCGGTGTTCTGACATCCCCTACACCTGTATTGGCAGGCGAATACGCTAATGCACAGACAAACCCCGAAATTGTGACCCCGCAAAGCCTGATGAAAGCAACCGTGCTGGAAGCAAACGCCGAAAGCGACCGGGAAATGCTGGCTTTGATGCGGCAGATGCTGGCCCAGATGCAGGGCAGCGATACCCGCATTATCATTGACGGCAAAGAAGTGTTCCGCGCAGTCAAAAATCAGGCACAGCGCGAACAAATCAGAACCGGTGTTCCGGCATTTTAAGGTGATGCCATGACATTTAATAAAAAAAGCTCCACATGGGCTGCAAATGGCACAAATTTGTATGAACCGCATGGGGTAAAGATAGAGCACACCAACTATACCGGTTCAAACAGTGGGCGAACCGAAGATGGCGTGATGCACATTGACTGGCTGCGCCGCGACCTGCACAAAGTAAGCTTGACCTACAATGCCATGACCGGAAACGAGCTGAAAGAGCTTGTGGGGATGGTGCAGGGTAAGGAATATACGGCAACTTACGTTGACCAGGGGGAAACCCATACAATGGAAGCCTACACAGGCGATATTTCCTATACAACTTACAACCTGACCATGTGCAAAGAGGACGGCGGATTGTATACAGATGTCAGCTTTGACATGGTAGAAAAGTAAAGAAGGTGGAACCAAATGCTGAATTATTTGCTTGTAAAAGAAGATGGGTCAGAGATTGGTTCCACCATTATTTTATCCTGCACATTAACAACCAGCGTAAACAGCGAAAACGAATTTACACTGGGCAGCGCGTGCACCGATGAAATAGAAGTGGAGTACATTGCCGCAGATGAAAAGCTGATTGCCCAGGGCGACAAGCTAACATTGTATACAGTAGACGATGCAAATACCCGGACAAAAGCAGGCGTGTTCTACTGCGAAAAACCGGAATACCAGGGCATGATGCGTGAGGTATCCGGTTCTAATGCTGTATACAAAGTAGTGGCCTATGACACCATGTCCAAGCTGGATGCGGACTTCTCCGGTTGGCTGCACGCCAATCAGGCACAGTTTCCCAAAACTATCTGGCAGCTGGTTCAGCTGGCCTGCCAGCGGGCGGGGGTTACGCTGGCCAGCAGCAGCCTGCCCATCAATGGCAGCTACAGCGTGCAGGCGTTCTATGCGGATGATTTAACCTGCCGCCAGATTATCTCCTGGGCGGCGGAAGCGGCAGGCTGCTACGCCCACATGAATGCAGACGGCAAGCTGCAATTCTTGACCTACACAGACAAGCGCAGCACTGCTAAAATCACCCCGGACGGTGCCAGCAACAGCACCGCCTATTATGCTGACAGCCTGAGCTACGAGGACTACGCGGTCAAGGCCATTGAGAAAGTCCAGATCCGGCAGTCAGACAGTGACGTGGGGGTCATCTACCCCGACAGCACCACCGCCACCAACACCTATGCAGTGCAGGGCAACCTGCTGCTGACAACCGGCACCGAAGCCAACCTGAAAAGCGTTGTCCAAAACCTGTACAACGTGCTGAAAAACGTGACCTACACCCCCTGCAAAGTATCGGTGCCCAGCAGTTCCGGCCTTGCCTGCGGGCAGATCGTGCACGTTAAGGACGCACGCGGGCGGGAGTTCGACACCTACCTGATGAGCGCCACGATCTCCTCCGGCAAAGCCAGCTTTGAGAGCGTGGGCAGCGCCAGTCGGGAAAGTTCCAGCGCAGTGAACAGCCAGAGCTACAAGAACCTGACCGGCAAGATGCTGGAGATCAAGACCAGCGTGGATGGCCTGGAAGTAAAGGCCAGCGACCTGACCGGCAAGTACACCGACCTGAAAGCAACGGTGGACGGGCTTTCCTCTGAGGTGAAAAAAGACACCAAAATCACCGGCGGCGGCAACCTGATCCTGGGCAGTGAGAGCTTCAAGAATGCCAAGCTGCAAGGCAACGCGGTCAGCGGCAGTTCGGTCACGTACAACGATACCGGAAGCGCGACCGTAATAAACGCAAACTCCAATCGGTATTTTGTTTTCAACACCGTTGGCGCTCGCATTACAAAAGGCGTCACATTATGCCTGTCCGTCATGTACAAGCCAATTTCCGGCACCGACGGGTTGTGCCTGAGCCTTATATATGCCGCCGACAACGGAAATTCTTACTATACCAGCATAACAACCGAAAACCAGATTGAAATTCAGCAGACAGACGGCTGGGTGCTGCGGTATGGCACCTGGACACCCAGCAGCACCGGTATTCTGAAAACGGTCGAGCTTGGCTGCGGCAGCATAAAGGCGGGGGTTGGCGGCAGCTACACCAACAAGTTTTCGATGCTTCACCCCATGCTGCAATACGGCAATGCGCCGACCGCGTGGACAGCTAGCAGCGGGGACTACATAACAGAGAAAAACGCCAAAAGCCTGATCTCCCAATCGGCGGATGAGATCAAGACCGAGGTCACCAAGTCAGTGACTGAAACGGTAACGGCCAACGTGAAGGACACCGCTACCAGAGCTGCCAATGATGCCGTTGACAGCAAGCTGCAGGACTACGCCACCACCGCAACGGTGAACAGCCTGAAAGAGGATGTTTCCAGCATCCGCCAAAAGGCGGACAGCATCAGCACCAAAGTCAGCAGCCTGGAAGAAACCACCACGACCATTTCCAACGACCTGGACAGCACAAAGCGGGAATTCAAGACGGTCAAAGAATCGGTATCCTCTATCGACCAGAAAGCTGACAGCATCACCCAGACGGTAACCCAGCAGATCACCGGCGGCAACAATATTATTGCGGGCACCGATGACTGGAACAATGCGACCCTGGATGCAGGTGGCAATGACCTGAACAAAAAAGGCAGATACACCATTACGGGTGAATCTGTTCGCGTGACCAATAAAGCCCAGAACACCCGGTTTCACTTCGGTGCGGATAAGTCACTGGTTATTGCAAAGGGCATGACCTATTGTGCATCGGTACTGTACAAGCTCAACTCCGGCACGGACAGCCTGTTTTTGCAGTTCGAGACCAAGAACAGCAGCGGCGCAAAAAGTTATTACGGCTCCGCGTTCAAGCAGGCCCAGCAGGACATTGAGCTGGACAACGGCTGGAAGCTGCGCTGGGCAGCCTTTACGGCGACTGCTGACGGCTATGCGGACGGCCTGTTTGTGAGTACCGCGGACGATAACGCCACCGTTACCAACGATCTGACCATTATGCACCCCATGGTGCAGATGGGCAACGCCCCCACTGCCTGGACGGCCAGCACCGGCGACTATCTGACCGCCAACGAAACCAAAACCGAGATCAAGCAGACGGTGGGCGAAATTAAGCTGACGGCTTCCACCAGCGGAACTTCCAGCACCATCAAGCTGACGGCAGGCGGAACAGAGATCACCAGCGCACAGATCAACCTATCCGGCGTGGTGACATTTTCGGATTTGAGTACCTGGAACCAGGATAAGACCATTATCAACGGCGGAAACATTACGACCGGGCAGATTCACAATAAGGCACGCACAACCACTTATGACCTGGACAATGCCTGGATTCGTATGGGCAAAGATGCTGGCACTCGTGTGGACATTGACACGGGGCGCATCCGCTGGTACTGGGAAAACAACCTGACCGGTGTGTTAAGCAGCCGGTACGGCAAATCTTATATTGGCGATAACTCCCGCTACACGTTTTTAGGCTGGTTCTCCACCGGCGACCCCAGCTTTGATTATTCCACCGGCGGGGCCACCAGTGAGTTTGTGGGCATTGCCATTGACCAGGTAGATAAGGTCATCCACTGCAATGCCAGCAAGTTTGAAATCCCCGGCAGAATTGAATGCGGTTCTTTGAGCGTGAACGGGAGGGAGATTTAATGCAGAAATTCATGCAGATTTTGGCCACGTTGGCTTTGCTGTTGGTGCTTGCATTGGTCATCCCGCTTACGCTGGCAGCCTGCGGCGGCACGCGAACCGAAGATACAAGCTATCCGCGCCCGGAATATTCCGGCTCCCCGATGGCAGAAAGGGTGATGAAATGACCACAACCGCAAAAATTGAAGAGCTCCAAAAATCCGTCATCAACGCCATCAACAACAGCTGCCTGCACCCCGCTGTGGTGCGGCTGGTGCTGCTGAACGTGATCTCGATGGTGGAAGCCAGCGAGAGAGAGGTAAACAAAAGAGAAAAAGAGACAGAATCCTGAAAATCTGTTTTTTGTTCCTGCATAATCCACACAAAATATAACACATAAAAACAAGACACCGGGCCAATTACAGGTTCGGTGCCTTGTGGTATTTATGGTGTCAGGATGCCGATCAATCTGCCATCGGCTGATGGTCCGTGATGGTGTGCTCCTGCTGGTACTTGAGCGCAGCAGCGATAAAGCCCTTGAACAGGGGATGTGCGCGGTTGGGGCGGCTCTTGAATTCGGGGTGGAACTGTACGCCCACATGGAAATCACGGCCGGGCAGCTCAACAGCTTCCACCAGGCGGCCATCCGGGCTGGTACCGGAGATCACAAGGCCGTGGTTCTGCATCTCTGCACGGTAGTCGTTGTTGAACTCATAGCGGTGGCGGTGGCGTTCGTCAATTTCTTCTTTGCCATAGCACTCACGCAGCTTGGTGCCCTCGGCGGTAATGCAGGGGTACTTGCCCAGGCGCATGGTGCCGCCCTTCGGGATGTTCCCCTGCTGGTCCGGCATCAGAGCAATAACATTGTGCTCGCCGTCCGGCGTAAACTCGCTGGAGTTGGCATCGGCATAGCCCAGCACATCGCGGGCATATTCCATAACCATAATCTGCATACCCAAGCAGATGCCAAAATACGGGATGTTCTGTTCCCGTGCATAGCGGGCGGCCTGGATCATGCCCTCAATGCCGCGGTCGCCAAAGCCGCCGGGCAGGATGATGCCATCCACACCGGAAAGCTCTTCAGCGCAGCGCTCCTGATCCAGCAGGTTTTCGCTGTCCACCCAGTGGATCTCCACTTTGGACTCATTCTCAAAGCCGGCGTGATACAGGGACTCCATTACACTCAGGTATGCGTCATGCAGCTTGACATATTTGCCAACCAAGGCAATGGTGCAGGTCTTGCTGCGGGTGGCAATGCGGGAGATCAGCTCTTTCCACTCGGTCAGGTCGCTAGCCGGAGTTTCCAAGTGCAGCTGACGGCAAACAACGTTGGTCAGGCCGGCAGCTTCCAGCATCAGCGGGCACTCGTACAGGCTGGGCATGGTCAGGTTTTCAATCACGCAATCAGGGCGCACATTGCAGAACATGCTGATCTTGCGCTTGATGTCGTTGCCTACAGGGCCGTCGGCGC
>OHUI01000065.1_pt1 | contig 82658 bp, 72 predicted proteins | sample 1579231 | NCBI WGS metagenome assembly OHUI01 (sample SAMEA3882509, study PRJEB24775) | human gut metagenome | biome: human-associated habitat; feature: intestine environment; material: feces | place: Netherlands | collected 2009/2010 | reverse complement strand
GAAGCAAACGATACTCCTTGGGCATTGCACAAGGAGGTTCATATTTCCTGCATCGTGAAGCGTGTTGCTGAGAACGGAGTGAACAGTAATAATTTACGCATCCTGTACCTTGATTGCTGTATAAATATTAGAAGATTTTGATTTGGATGGATGGAAGGTAACACACACATAGTCGCCGTATTCCATGCCGCCTGCAGTGAGATCCTGCGCGTTTTCTGTACGGAAGGTATCTATGGCACCGTCATCTGTCTGTACAGTGATGGTGTTGGCAGTACTTCCAATGATCGTGCCGGTTACTGTAAAGGAAATATGTTTGTCATTAATGGTATCAGGATCCTCACCTGTCACAGCAATAATACGGACTTCTTCCAGGGATGTTGTTTCCAGATCTCCGATATAAGTAACATTAACATGAGATCCCGGGGCAATTCCTCCCTTGAAGTAAGCGGGGATTGCTGACATATCCAGATTAAAGGAGGTGTCACTTCCGGCAGGAAGAATCCGGAGGATATTCAGATTTACTCCCTGTACAGTTGCCAGCAGCTGTTTTTCTTTATTTTCTATCTGCTCCGGTGTCTGTGTGAGTTTTGGATCCGGAGTTGGGGTAGGATCCGGTATTTCCAGATCTTTCAGATCAGAAATACTCAGTACTTTCAGGTGACTGGCATTTAAGGATACGGAAGAATCATTGGAGGTATCCGGGAATTTCCCCTTGAATGTAAGGTAAACCCAGTCACCGGCTTTGATTCCGTTCTGATAATATTGTTTTGTTCCTGTGATCGGATAGGTGGCTGTTTTTCCTTTCTTTGATTTTATTGTGATGGTATTGGAAGTCAGGGAAATGACCTGCCCATGCGCAGTGCGCTTTTTCAGCTTATTTTTTTTATGAAATTCATCTACAACCTTCAGAACATGTACACTGCCTGTGTCAGTACCGGAAAGCTGACCTTCGTAAATGATACTGATCTCATCGCCGGTGATCATACCGCCTTTACATTCCAGGGTGGCATTGGAAACATTAAATACATAGGAGGCACTGTCTGTGTTTAGAATAAGCTGGCTTCCTGAAAAATCCTGCAGGGTACCGGAAAGTTCATCCATATAGATACGGTCTTTTGTTTCGGTTTCAGTTGTGGTGTCAGATGAAGAAGTAAGTTCCCGGACGGATGTGTCTCCGGTGGATGTGAATTGTTCCAGTATGGTTTCAGGGCTGCATCCGGCAAAAGAAAAGCTAAGGCCGGCACAGACACATGCAGCAAGCAGTTTTTTCATAATATAGACAGGACCTCCGATAAATCATTCGTTTGAACATGATTCCTGCCGTATGCAATAATTATTTACAGGGAGGGATATTGCTTTCCGGCGGTTCGGGGATAAAATCAAAAATTTTCCGGTAGCTTTCCCATTCGTCATTATCTTTGGCAGGAGTGCATATCAGGCCGGTACATTCCGTACAGGCGTTGGTATTCAGGTAATTATCATAACATATATTATAAGGATTTTGGCAGTTATTTTTACATATTTCTGACATTTTTTACCTCCATGATTATAGCAGACCGAGGCGGGATATCTGTATTCATGTAATTTCTCATTTCTGAAGATGCCGGACTGCTGCATAATGTTATAGTATTAGTATATGCGGCTGTTTTATTCATAGACTTACGAGTGTTTGCAGCAATATTCTCAAGTAAAAAAAGCAGACCATTCGTATAGAATGAACAAAAAACAGCATTCAAATTTGTGAAAATAATAACGGAAAATATATTGCAATTTCTATGGATTGTGTTATAATTTCGATAAATAAATAATAGCGAAGTAGGATTTTATGCGTCAAGTGTTCACAGGCTGGGGAGTCGCCGTGAAACGAAAAGCAGAAAGCGTGCTGCTTACGATATAATTTCCGCACCCGTTGCTACATATGAGAGCATCTCATAATGTGGAGGGATTATTATTTATGTAACTACTCTATTTTTTTAAACACATTATGGAGGTGTTTTTATTATGCAGAAAAAACAATATTGGAACGTAAAAACATTGGTGTTCATGGCTCTTCTGATCGCCATGCATCTGGTACTCACACGAGTTCTGGTCATTGATCTTGGTGCGTACCGTATTTCTGTGGGAAGTGTATGTACAATCCTTGCAGGTCTGTGGCTGGGACCGGTGGCAGGCGGTGTCTGTGGATTATGTGCAGATATTATCGGGTGCTTTATGAAAGGCTATGCTGTAAATCCGTTTATCACAGTTGCAGCAATCCTCTGGGGTGTGCTTCCTGCCCTTGCAAAACCATTATTTGCAAACAGAAAGAAAACAGGAAAGACAGTTGGTATCTGCGTATCTATCGTGGTAACTGCAGTTCTCAGCTCTCTGGTTCTTACAACAGCAGGACTTGTGATCATGCTTGGATATAATTTCTATGCGATCATGCCCGGAAGACTGGTACAGTTTGCAATCATGATCCCGATTTACTGTGTATTAACATGTCTGCTGTATTTCAGCCCGCTGACAGCGATGGTGGTAGGTAATACATCACCTGCAGTGCTGAAAAACAAAACAGTATAATTGAGTTACTGTTCACACACCACTATTCCGCGAGGTGTTTTGGCATGAATATGCCAAAATCCCGAGACATACAAGCCAAAATTCCATTGCCGCAGGCAATCTGGAATGAATTTTGGCTACGTTACTGTGAACGGAGTGAACAGTAACATAATTGAGTCAGAGATAAAATACAGAATAAGACTTGAATATTAAAATTAAAATGATATACAACATAGTTGGCGCGAACTATGTTAAATGAATCAACTGATTCCCCGAAAAAGAAAAGTTAAAATCTATAAAAATTAAGAACTATCTGTAAAAGCAGAAAATGAAAACGCTTTACAGATAGTTCTTTTTATTTCTCAGGTGGGAAATTTCCGTTTTCATCCGGCTGTACGCGGAACCAGTAAGTATAAAGCTGCTGGAATCCAAGTGATCTGTATAATGCCCGGGCATTGTCATTTCCCTCTACAACCTGAAGATATGCATTCTGAGCACCTTTTTTCATTCCTTCTTTCAGAAGTCCTGTGCAGATCTGACGGGCATAGCCATGTTTGCGGTATTCTTCTTTGACATGGATGGCGTAAATACCGATGTAGTCTCTGTCCAGGATACCAAGCCCTGTTGCAATGATCTGCCCGTCTATGCGGATGCAGGCGCAAATGGTTTCTTTGAGGATTGCCTGATACATGGATGGTACAACTTTTCTGTGAATCGGATTTATAGTATTTTTTAGATTGAACAGACTTTCAATCCATTCAGACGGAATGTTATTGTAGAATGTTACATCAGGATATGGAGTATCCAGATGTGCGGCGTTCATGCTCATTGCCATGACATTGGTGGTATGCTGGATGGCATATCCACGGTTTTCCAGAACATAATCAAAGTCAGGAGAGACAAGGGGACTGATCTTAAATACAGCAGGAGTTCCCAGACGTCTATATACACTTTCACAATATGGGATTTTTTCCCGCCAGGTGAGGGTGGAATTGCCGAACTGTTCCACACTGTTGGTTCTGTGTGTATAAAAATAAGAAAATCTCAGGATCCAGCCGTCGTATAATTCCATCTTGTGAGATGGCCAGGCATTCAGAGACATATCTTCAATCTGTTTAATTGTAGTTTCCATAATATAAGGAAGACTCCTTTCCATAATAAGTCCGCAGATATGAGCGAGGACAGTGATTTATTATACAAAGTTCCGGGAAAATGCGCAATAGTTTATCTGTTCAGGGATTGTTATCAATGTTTTGAAGGAGAGGGAACAGTTTCTCGGCCAGAAGCTTATGCCCATACAAAGTAAGATGAATCCCGTCCGTTGTTATGGCATCAAATCCCGATTGAGTTGCTTCCTTATTAAAATAGTTATGCAGAGGCAGAAATGGAAGTCTGAATCTGACAGAGAGCTGTCGGATAATATCAGACATGGTATGGACATAGGGAATCCATGTCTCATATTCTTCCGGATGTGGAAAGATAAAGGGTTCCATAAGGATTACCTGCCTGGCATCTGCAGTAAGCAGATTCAATAATTCATTGTAATGAGTGGCAAACTCTCTCATCATCTGTTCTTTCTGAGAATCCGTCCGGTCTGTGTTCATTATCAGACCGATATCATTGATGCCGATCAGCAGAGTTATAACAGGAGAGTGATGCAAAAAAATACGGTGCTGGCGGATATTTTCAAGGACTCTTGCCACAGTGAAGCCATCTATGCCACAGTTCCTAAAATGTATGGCACCTGTTGATTTATCTGTTAACTGTACAGCGCTTGATGAGCGTCTGACGGTATCTGCGGATATGGAGAAAGAAGGAGTCTGATTACGGAACATTTCTGAGAGTATCTGTACATACCCATTTCCCAGAGGAAAATCTTCAAATAAATGATTACAGTCCGTAATGCTGTCTCCCAGACAAATGATTTGCATAAAAAACCTCCTGTTTGGTATTACCAATATAAGGATTGGTAAGTGCAGAGATATAAAATTTATATAAAAACCATATAAAATAATATCATCTGCTTACAGTTCGGTCAATGAAAATTGCCTTTTTTTCGTGAAAATGCATTAAAAAAATTATGAAAATCTATTTTTCAATCAAAATATCTGGATGAAATGCACAAAAAGAAAATCTATTTTTGCCAGAAATAGTCAAAATAATTGTTGACTTTTTAACGGATTTTAATATAATAATCTCAAAATCTTGAATCGATGGAAAGCTTATGAAATATTTTACAGACATAAGTTTAGGAATCCTGGCTGAGGCATCTGAGGCAGACAGCATAAAAAGCCAGAATATCTTCCGGAGATTTAAATAGAAAAAGGAGGGAAAAGAAACGGGTAATTTAGCAGACACGTTAATGGAAGAACTTCAATGTAAGACAGTTTTTACCATACCGGTGTTTGGAGGAATACCAGTTGCAGAGTCAGTAGCAGTGACATGGGTGATCATGGCAGTGCTTTTAATTTTGTCATTGGTGCTCGTAAGAAACCTGAGTGTGGAAAACCCCGGTAAGAAACAGCTTTTGCTGGAAACCGGTGTCAGTTTTCTTCATAACTTCTTTAAGGATATCCTTGGAGAAGAGGGAAAAATGTATATTCCCTATCTGATGACAGTTGTCATTTACATTGGAATTGCAAACATTTTCGGTGTGTTTGGATTTGTACCGCCTACAAAGGATTTAAACTGTACGATCGGTCTTGCGATCACAAGTATTCTTCTGATCGAGTATGCAGGATTCCATAAGAAAGGTCTGAAAGGCTTTCTTAAAAGCTTCGCAGAGCCGGCACCGATTATGCTGCCGATTAATATTCTGGAGGTCGTTATTCGACCGACATCACTTTGTATGCGACTTTTTGGTAATGTGTTAGGAAGCTATGTGGTTATGAAACTTCTTGAGTTTATATGCCCGGCAGTTCTTCCTATTCCATTCAGCCTGTATTTTGATTTCTTTGACGGATTCATTCAGGCGTATGTATTTGTATTCTTAACTTCTTTATTTATCAAAGAAGCTATTGAATAAAAAAGATTACTGTTCATACAGGAATATGACACCTATATAAGACCTGAGACGCGGGACATAAGGGATAAGACAGCAGTTATGAACAGCACTTAAATGCTGCCCGGATATTCGGTGGGTCATAACGGTCATAAACAACCGTTGGTACAGACATCTGTTGCACAGGCATCAAATGATTTCATCGGAATATCGACAGGATAGCATATTGTGAAGAAAGATTTGTAATATTTAGTTTATTTCAGTTAAACAACAGGAGGAAAAAGTTATGTTAGTAGCTATTGGAGCAGGAATCGCAGTTTTAACAGGTATTGGCGCTGGTATCGGTATTGGTATGGCAACATCCAAAGCAGTAGAAGCAATCGCAAGACAGCCGGAAGCAGAAAGCAAGATCAGCAAATCCCTTCTTTTAGGATGTGCCCTTGCCGAGGCAACAGCTATTTACGGTTTCGTTATCGGTCTTCTGATCGTTATCATGCTTGGCTAATTAATGGATAAAGAATAACTAAGAAAGGCAGGTGGGACAGGTGATCGAGATTAACATCAACCTGGTCTTTACAATTATTAACCTGATTGTTCTTTATCTTTTAATGAAAAAGTTCTTATTTGGTCCGATCCTCAATGTGATGGAGCAGAGAAAAAACATGATCGACCAGCAGTTCGCAAGTGCCAAAGATACAGAAGAACAGGCATATGAACTGAAAGGCAAATATGAAGATGCACTGAAATCTGCGAAAGACGAATCCATGCGTATTGTAAACCAGGCAAAGGATGAGGCAAAAGTACAGGCTGAGCGTATTGTAAAAGATGCAAACACACAGGCTGGTGCAATGCTTGACAAAGCAAAGGCAGATATCAGGACAGAGCAGGAAAATGCTATGAAGGCTATGGAAAGCAGAGTGGCAGAGATCGCGCTGGATGCAGCCTCAAAGATCATGGGAGAGAAAAACAGCAGTCAGCAGGATTTGTCCCTTTATGACCAGTTTATAAAAGAGGCAGGTGATTCCAATGACGGAAACAAGCATTAATTATGCAAAAGCATTATATGAGCTTTCTGTCCCGGAAGAAGCTGTTTTGGAGACAGAAAAGATTTTCAGGAGTACCCCGCAGTTAAAGGGTGCTCTTGAGAATCCGCTGGTTTCTTTAAAAGAAAAAGAACATGTAATTGACAGGGTATTCCCACAGGAGATGAAAAATTTCCTGAAGGTGACCTGTAAATATCAGAAAATCAGCAGCATTTATGATATCCTGGAAGCATATGGCAATTACAGCCGCAAGCAGAAAGGAATCCTGAAAGCTGTTCTCACATATGTAACAAAACCGGAAGAAGCCCAGAAAGAGAAGATGGAAGATTTCCTTCGCAGGGAATTTGGAGCAAAGGAAGTAATCCTTACTCTCAGAGAAGACAAATCTTTGATCGGAGGCTTCATTCTTTCTGCCGGAGACAAAGAGTTCGACTGGAGTCTCCGCGGACGTTATAACAATTTAAGACAGAAATTGACACGGAGGTGAATAAAAGTTGGCTGCAATGAATCCAGATGAAATCATTTCGATTCTGAAAGAAGAAATTAAGAATTATGACGAAATCAGCAAGGACCAGGAAGTAGGAACAGTCATCTCCGTCGGAGATGGTATCGCCACGGTACATGGTATTGATCATGCTATGTATGGCGAGGTTGTAACCTTTGAGAATGGTCTGAAAGGTATGGTTCAGGATATCCGTGCAAACAGCATCGGATGTATCCTGTTCGGTAAAGATACAGGAATCAAAGAAGGAACAAAGGTAGCAAGAACCCAGAAGCAGGCAGGTGTGCCTGTAGGTGACGCTTTTATCGGAAGGATCGTAAACGCTCTGGGAGCGCCGATCGATGGTAAAGGTGAGATCAAGGCAGACGGGTATCGTCCGGTAGAGAATCCGGCACCTGGAATTATTGACAGAAAATCTGTAACAGTTCCTCTGGAAACAGGTATTCTTTCCATTGACTCCATGTTCCCAATCGGCCGTGGCCAGCGTGAGCTGATCATCGGTGACAGACAGACAGGTAAGACTTCTGTTGCACTGGATACCATTCTGAACCAGAAAGGCAAAGATGTAATCTGTATCTATGTTGCAATCGGACAGAAAGCTTCTACAGTAGCTAAGATTGTATCTACTCTGGAGAAACACGGTGCTATGGACTATACAACAGTATTCTCCTCTACAGCCAGTGACTGTGCACCGCTTCAGTATATTGTTCCTTATGCAGGTACTGCACTTGCTGAGTACTTCATGTATAAGGGAAAAGATGTATTAATGGTTTATGATGATTTATCCAAGCATGCAGTTGCATATCGTGCACTGTCATTGCTTCTGGAACGTTCACCGGGACGTGAGGCTTATCCTGGAGATGTATTCTATCTCCATTCCAGATTACTGGAGCGTTCCAGCCGTCTGAATGAAAAGGCTGGCGGTGGTTCTATCACTGCACTTCCTATCATTGAGACACAGGCAGGTGACCTTTCCGCATATATTCCTACAAACGTTATTTCCATCACAGATGGTCAGATCTTCCTGGAGAGTGACCTGTTTAACTCCGGTATGCGTCCGGCGGTTAACGTAGGTCTTTCCGTATCCCGAGTTGGTGGTGCTGCACAGGCAAAAGCCATGAAGAAAGCAGCAGGAAGTGTCCGTATCGATCTGGCTCAGTATCGTGAGATGGAAATCTTTACACAGTTCAGTTCTGATCTGGACGAGGCTACAACTCAGCAGCTGAAATACGGAAGCGGACTTATGGAACTTCTGAAACAGCCGCTTTCAAGCCCGTTAAGTCTTCATGAGCAGGTCATCACTCTTTGTGCGGCAACACACAAGGCAATGATGCACGTGGAAACCAAGAAGATGAAGAAGTATCAGAGAGATATGCTGGACTACTTTGACAGTGCTTATCCGGAAATCGGAAGAGAGATCGAGGAGAAGAGACAGCTTCCGGATGAACTGGCAGAAAAGATCGTGAAAGTGGCAGAAGAATTTGCAGATAAGAGCAGGTAGGTGTTGATATGGGCAGTACGAAAGAGATTCAGACTCGAATGAAAAGCATTCAGGACACCATGAAGATCACCAATGCCATGTATATGATCTCTTCATCCAAGATGCAGAAGGCCAAAAGAATCCTGTCCGATACAGAGCCGTATTACTATAATATGCAGGCAGCAATTTCCCGAATCCTGCGTCATATGCCGGATACAGAGCATCCTTTTTTCAGTATCCGTCATAAGATCGCAGAGGAAGACCGTAAGATCGGCTGTATCGTAGTTACCGGTGATAAAGGTATGGCAGGTGCCTATAACCATAATATCCAGAAAATGACAGAACAGTTTATGGCAGAGCATGAGCACTGCAAGCTTTATGTGCTGGGTATGGTAGGCCGTCAGTATTTCACGAAGAAACATATGGATATCGCAGAGAACTTTCCATATACAGTACAGAAACCGACCATGCACAGAGCGCGTCTGATCTCAGAGGAGATTGTCAGAGCGTTCTTGGACAGAGAACTGGACGAAGTCCGTATTTTCTATACGGAGATGCAGAGTGCAGTTGCCATGGAGCCGGTGAATATGCAGCTTCTTCCATTGAAGAAAGCAGAGTTCCTGCCAAATCAGGCAATGCTTGCGGACATGCCACAGGAGGAAATCGTGCTGTCACCATCAGCCGATGTACTTCTGAATACCATGATCCCAAATTACCTGACTGGTCTGATCTATGGATGTCTTGTAGAAGCCTATGCCAGTGAAAATAATGCCAGAATGATGGCAATGCAGTCCTCTACGGACAGTGCAAAGAAGATGCTCAGGGAGTTATCCATTGAGTATAACCGTGCGCGTCAGGCTGCCATCACACAGGAAATCACTGAGATTGTCAGCGGTGCAAAAGCACAAAAAAGGAAGTGACGACGATGAACAAAGGTAAAATTGTACAGGTTATGGGACCTGTTGTAGACGTTGTTTTTGAAGATGGAAATCTTCCTGAGATCAAGGATGCCCTTGAGGTAGAGAACAACGGTAAAAGATGTGTAATGGAAGTTTCCCATCATCTGGGAAACAATATGGTACGCTGCATTATGCTGAGCGCAAGCGAAGGCTTACAGCGTGACAGAGAAGTCATCGCCACAGGAAGCGGCATTAAGGTTCCTGTAGGTGATAAGACACTGGGACGTTTATTTAACGTACTTGGTGATACAGTAGATGACGGTCCTTCCCTTGAGGGAGAACAGAAATGGGTCATCCACAGAGATCCGCCGGATTTCGAACATCAGAAACCGGCTGTAGAAATCCTGGAAACAGGTATTAAGGTTATCGACCTTCTTGCACCATATGCAAAAGGTGGTAAGATCGGTCTGTTCGGTGGTGCCGGTGTTGGTAAGACAGTCCTGATTCAGGAGCTGATCCAGAACATTGCCACAGAGCATGGCGGATATTCCATTTTCACAGGTGTTGGAGAGCGTTCCCGTGAAGGTAACGACTTATGGTCAGAAATGAAAGAGTCCGGTGTTCTTGAAAAAACAGCCTTAGTGTTCGGACAGATGAACGAGCCACCGGGATCCCGTATGCGTGTTGCTGAAACCGGACTGACAATGGCTGAGTACTTCAGAGATGAGGAACACAGAGATGTGCTTCTTTTCATTGATAATATTTTCCGTTTTGTACAGGCTGGTTCCGAGGTTTCCGCCCTTCTTGGACGTATGCCTTCAGCCGTAGGTTATCAGCCAACACTGGCTACTGAGATGGGTGAACTTCAGGAACGTATCGCTTCTACTAAGGATGGTTCTGTAACATCTGTACAGGCTGTCTATGTACCTGCCGATGACCTGACTGACCCGGCTCCTGCAACTACATTTGCTCATCTGGATGCAACAACCGTTCTTTCCAGAAAGATCGTAGAGCAGGGTATTTATCCGGCCGTTGACCCGTTGGAATCTACTTCCCGTATCCTGGAGCCGGATGTTGTAGGTGAAGAACATTATGAAGTAGCACGTAAAGTACAGGAAATCCTTCAGAAATATAAAGAACTTCAGGACATCATTGCTATTCTTGGTATGGAAGAGCTTTCTGAAGAGGATAAGAGCACTGTATTCCGTGCAAGAAAGATCCAGAAGTTCCTTTCTCAGCCGTTCCATGTAGCTGAGAACTTCACAGGTATCAAGGGTAAATATGTTCCTCTGAAAGAAACCATCCGTGGATTCAAGGCAATCGTTGATGGTGAGATGGATCAGTATCCGGAAAATGCTTTCTTCAATGTTGGTACAATTGAGGATGTCATCGAGAAAGCAAAGACTGAGATGGGTCAGGAATAAGGAGCGGATTTTATGGCAGATACATTTGGTCTTGAGATTTATGCCAGTAATAAGCTGGCGTTTGCAGGACGTGCCAAAACCCTGACAATCCCGGCTGTTGACGGTGAGCAGGCCTTTCTGGCACAGCATGAGAATATTGTTGCTGCTATCATTCCGGGAGAAATGCGTTTCGAGGAAGCTGATGGCACAAAGCATATTCTGGCTGTGAGCAGTGGGTTTGTGGAGATGATCAATAACCGTGTGAAGCTGTTCTGTCTGACGGCAGAGAGTCCTGAGGAGATTGATATCCGCAGGGCGCAGGAAGCGAAGGAGAGAGCAGAAGAGCAGATGAGACAGAAGCAGAGTATTCAGGAGTATCATATGAATCAGCTGGCTCTGTCTAGAGCTATGGCACGACTGAGGGTTACGAGTCATAAAGAAATTTAGCGTTTTGATAAACGGTAGGAAAATCCCAGAGGGGACGCTGCTCAAGCGTCCCCTCTGGACACCCCTTGCGCTTTTTTAGAAGCGCAAGGTTTTTTTGTGTGGAAAGTTATTAACCTGGCTGATTCGCCAGGTTGGGTCAAAAAAGTCACCGCGTGTTCGCGGTGGCTTTTTTCGGTACTGGTGAATTGTGGTATTTTGGAATGTTGAGGAATTTACAGAACAAATTTTTCTGGACGATGTAGAGAGTTGTTGTTAAAATATTTGTATAAAATCTGATTTGGGGTGAGGAAAGTATATGAAGAGGATATGCGGAGCAGTTCAAAGATGCAGACAACATTTGTGGTTGCAGGTTTGCATGATTTTTGGGGTGTCTATAGCTGTAGTTATTATATGCTATCACCAATATATGCGGGCAGAATATTCAGGATTTTTGCTGGAGAAGAACCATCTTATGGAACAAGAAGTTCTGAAAACTATGCAGAAGAATCTGGACTATTCTTTAAAAGAATATATAGATATGGGAGCTTCTATTGCCGTGAATGATGAAGTGTATTCAATTGCGGAGGTTTTAAATAAAAAAGATGAGAACCAGGAAAAAACAGAAATCAGTCTAAAACTGATGTTTGCGGCAATGGCAAGTTTATCAACAAATGTATTAAATATTTCTTTGATTCAGGAAGAGGGAACCGTTTATCAATATGACAGACTTTATAGAGGAACGAAAAAAATGTGGAGAAACAGTGACTCCAGTTTTCTGACAGTGATGTATCAACAGCTTTATAAAAAAGTTCAGGAAAATTCAGTTCCAAGATATATGGTCAGTGCTTATCCGCAAATTCATCCGGTCACTGGGGAAAGAGTCTTTCATATATTTTTCCCATTGATAGGAAATAAACCAAGCTTTTCAAAAATGAACGCTATGATATCAGTGACATTTAGTATGGATATTCTGGCACCACTTTTGGAACTGGTGGAAAATGACGATGATACATATACAAAAGGATATATTACAGATGCTTTTGGAACGATTATTATGCATACTGATGAGGAAAATATAGGTCGTTCTGAAGAAGCATATCTTTCAAATAAATTATTGATTACACTGGATCAGCCATTAAATAAGTTAAACTGGAATTTACATATTGCACTTGATAAAGAAATGCTGAATAAAAGTGTAAGCAAAATTCTTTATAATGGCAACAAAGTATATATTTTTTCCCTGTTGGGGTTAGCGTTGGTATTTTATCTGCTTATTCAGAAATTCACCAGACCGTTGAATAAAATACAAAAAGCGATGGAAGTTACAGGAGCAGGTAAAAAGCGCAAGAAGGTTAAAATTGAAGGTGATAATGAAGTATGGAAACTGGCAGAGGTTTATAACGAGATGTTAGATAAACTTTTGCAGCAGGAACAGGAAACTGAAAAGAGTTATCGTATGTCTCTTATGGCAATTGAACGTCAGCATCAGGCAGAAAGAGAGGCGTTGGAAACCCAGATTAATGCACATTTTTTGTGTAACACTCTCGGAACCATAAATTATGAAGCTATTGAAGCTGGAAATAGAAAGGTCTCTTTATTAATAAAAAAATTGTCTAATATATTAAGATATACGTTTGATCAGAAATGTCAGAATGTTTATATGTCACAGGAATTTGCCTGGATAGAGCAATATTTATATCTTCAGAAAGCAAGATTTGAAGATGCTTTTGATTATGAGATTGATTTGCAAGAAGAGTATGATATGTGGCCATGTTGTAAACTGATGCTCCAACCGTTTGTTGAAAATGCTATTATACATGGATTTAAAGGACGGGAAATCGGAGGAATGTTAAAAATAATGGCAAAAGGTCAGGGTGAATATATCAAAATTGTAATCAACGATAACGGATATGGCATTCCGGAAGAACGTGAAAAAGCAATTCAGGAAATCATAAAAGGAAATGATGTTTCTGATGATCTGCGTATAGGGATAGGAATACGAAATGTAGTGGCAAGAATACATATCTTTTATGGAGATTCTGCACAGATCAGTTTATGGAGCAAAGAAGGAGAAGGAACAAAATTTGAATTTCTTTTACCATATCCGGAGAGAAAAGAGGAATGTATATGAGAATGATGATAATTGAAGATGAACAACGTGCGAGAAGAGGATTAAAAGGATTGCTTCTTGCCGCAGCTGAGGAGCAGGATGAAATAGTGGCTGAAGCATCCAATGGAAAAGATGGTCTGGAATTGATTAAGACACTAAAACCAGATGTTGTATTTACAGATATAGAAATGCCTTATATAAATGGCCTTGAGCTGATTAAGGATGTAAGAAAAGAAGGGCTGACAACCATATTTGTAATTATAAGCGCCTATGCGGAATTTGAATATGCCAGATCAGCTATCAGCCTTGGGGTAACAGAATATCTTGTGAAACCGTTGATTATGGAAGATGTAGAACAGGCACTCGAATCAGTAAAGAAGAGAATGAAAAAAACAGATATGAGGGAAAAACCGAAATCTCTGGCTGAACGATATCCGGGAATTCATCCTGTTATTTTATGTGCACTTCGAAAAATTGAAAAAAACTATGGTTCCTCCTTAAGCCAGAAGGAGCTTGCAGAAGAGTTAGGAATCAGTCAGGAATATTTCAGCAGTCTATTTACGAAGAATATAGGGGAATCATTTGTAAAGTTTCTCAGAAATTACAGAATTGAAATTGCTAAATCGCTTTACAGCAATGGTGGCGCACCAAAAGAAGAAGTTCCATATAGAGTAGGTTTTTCGGATGAAAAATACTTTAACAGAGTATTTAAAGATGTAACGGGTATGAGCGTGGGAGAATATATACGCCAAAATCGTAAAAATGAGCAAAAATCTTAAAATTGTATCTTAAATCAATGTCTAAAAATTAAAATCTTATCTTAAAAAAGGATAGATTTCTTAAATATGTCAGTTCCTTCTTTTGGGGTATTTTTTTATAATGAATACATCAAATGTGATCGATCGCAACAACACGCAAGTTTAAAATCACAGGACTGTCGAGGGTGACAGTCCTCAAAAGGAGGAAATCTAATGAAAAAAATCTCATGGAAAAAATTAGCAGCAGTTACAGGAACCTGCGCTATGGTTGTCGGCTCAATGCCGGCTAACATTGTTCTAGCAAGTGATGGTGATGTAAAAGAAATAACAGTATGGCATTATTTCGAGCATGAAGCAGAGGCATTGGAGAAAGTGGCTGAACAATATAATGAATCTCAGAGCGATGTACATGTAACATGTACATATGTATCCAGAGAAGAATTAATGAATCAGTATACAATTGGTGCGGTTTCCGGGGAACTTCCGGATATTGGTATGGTGGATTCTCCGGATATGGCATCTTACATATCTCTTGGTGTGTTTGAGGATATCGATGATGAGTTACAGGAATGGGGAGAACTTGACAATTTTTATACTGGTCCGTTAAGCAGTTGTCGCGATTCTGAAGGACGTCTTCATGGACTTCCAAACAATTCAAACTGTCTTGCATTATTGTGTAATATGGATATCCTGAATGCAGCAGGATATGATGAACCGCCTACAACATGGGATGAGTTTTATGAAATATGTAAAGCAACAACAAATCCGGATGATTCTGTATATGGATTTTCCATGTGTGCAATTGGAAATGAAGAAGGTACCTTCCAGTTTATTCCCTGGTTATATTCAGCCGGTGGTTCTGTAACTGATTTAGGAAGTGCAGAATCAGCAAATGCACTTAGTTTTCTTGCAAAACTTGTAGATGAAGGTCTGATGAGTAAAGAAGTAGTTAACTGGGGACAGGGAGATGCACTGAATGCTTTTGCAGCAGGAAAAGCAGCCATGATGGAATCTGGAACATGGCATATTGGTCAGTTTGACATGGGAGATGTAACATTAGACTTCAATTATAAATATGCCCTTCTCCCTAAAGATAAAGAATATGCGAGTGTAATTGGTGGAGAAAACTTCGGTGTATGCACTGGCACAGAGTATAAAGAAGAATGTGTTGATTTCCTTGAATACATGATGACTGCAGAAAATAATGCAGACTGGTGTGAGATAGCAGGTAAATTGCCGACCAGATCTGATGCAAATGAATTAAAAGATTTCTGGACAGAAGATGACAGATATGCAGTATTCAGTGAAGAAATGAATTATGCGGTTGCCAGAGGACCTCACGAATCCTGGCCTACTATTTCTGAAGCAATTTATACAGCTGAACAGTCCGCTCTTCTGGGAGAGAAAACAGCAGAAGATGCAATGGCTGAGGCAAACAATGTAGTAGCTCCGATTCTTGAAGAAGTTCCTATTGCAGAAGAATAACAAAGATTTTGAATAAGAACTAAAAATTTATACTGGCATATCTGATAAGGATATGCCAGTATAGAAGATTCGATATATGAGGATAGGGAGGAAGCAAATTGTCAAAAAAAATGTCAATGGCAGCCAAGAAAAGAATGGAAGGCTATTGCTTTATACTTCCAGGATTTTTATATGTAGTACTTGTGCTTGGATATCCGCTGGTTTATAACATAATACTTAGTTTTAAGGATACAAATGTAAAAAATTTTGCCAAGGGTACTTCTGTTTTTGTTGGCTTTCAAAATTATATATCACTGATTCATGATTCAACGTTTCAGCTTGTTTTTAAAAACACAATCGTATTTACTATCGCATGTCTTGTAGTGCAGTTTACAATTGGATTTATACTTGCAGTGTTCTTTTCGCAGAAATTTTCTATTGCAGGACCTATTCGTGGACTGATTCTTGTAGCATATATGATGCCGATGTCCGTAACTGCGTTGCTTGGTAAAAATTTATTTGGCGTATCAGAGGGAGTTATCAATGATCTGTTAATGAAAATAGGTATTATTCATGAACCTATTGAATGGCTGGTAAGCAGCAGTACGGCAATGTTTGCAGTAATCGCAGTAAACTGTTGGGTTGGAATTCCATTTAATATGCTACTTTTAACTTCTGGTCTTACTGGAATATCTGAGGACGTATATGAAAGTGCTTCTCTGGATGGTGCGAACAGAATGCAGAGATTCTTTTATATTACATTGCCATTAATGAAGTCATCTATTCTGGCAGTTCTTATGCTTGGATTTATTTATACATTTAAAGCGTTTGATCTGATGTTTATTATGACCAAAGGTGGTCCGTTGAATTCTACAGATGTATTAGGAACGTATGCGTATACGCTGTCATTTACAAAATATGAATTTTCTATGGGCGCTGCAGCTGCTATGATATTATTCTGCTGCCTGTTTGTTATTGGTCTGTTCTATCTGAAACTGATTTCAAAGGAGGATGAATAATGGACGGAAAAATGGAATTTGGTTTTAAGACAAAGCAGGGACGAAGAAACGTATTATATTGCGTAATTGCAATATTGATAGCAATCGTCTTCCTGTTTCCGATTTACTGGCTGTTGAGTATGTCATTTAAAACAGACGCAGAATCTTTTGGAAAAATTGTTACTTACTATCCGCATGATTTTACTTTAGATCCATGGGTTCAGAATTTTTCGGATAAGGATTTTCTGAGATCTTTAAAGAACAGTAGTCTGATCGCATTATTGTCTATGGTAATTTCTATTGGATTTGGAGTTCCGACTGCATATGGAATGGGACGATATAAAGTACCGGGAAGTAAAGGATTTCTTTTATCTTTTCTTGTCACACAGATGTTACCGGCATCTTTAATGTTAACACCTATGTACCTGATTTTTAATAAAATCGGACTTCTTGGAACTTATCTTGGACCGGCACTGGCAATTTCTTCCGGTTCAATACCATTTATAGTAGTAACTCTTCGACCATATTTTAAAGGTATTCCGACATCATTGGACGATGCAGCACGTATTGACGGCTGCGGAGTATTAAGATCGTTTCTTCTGATTATGTTGCCAACAATAAAAACGGGAATTATTACGGTAGTAGTAATTTCATTCCTGAATGGATGGAATGATCTGGTATATTCTATGACATTTAATGTTAAACCTGAAATGAGACCGCTGACAGCCAATATCTACAAATTCCAGAATAAATATGGAACAAAATGGAATTGTATCATGGCATATGGAGCAATTCTTGTACTTCCTGTAGTTATATTATTTGTATTTTTACAGAAGTATATTGTAGGTGGACTGACAGCCGGAGCAGTAAAAGAATAACAGTAACTGTAAAGGTACTGAACAGTTACGGATGATAGATGAAAAGGAGCAGCAGAATGAAGGATATAAAGAAAATATTTGGATATGAAGGCAGTTTTATTACTGTAACAGAAAAAATATTTGATATTATGTTTTTGAGCATTTTATGGTTTTTATCCTGCATTCCGCTGCTGACAATTGGAGCTGCTGTTACAGCACTTTATTATACAGTGCAAAAAGCAAAGAAAAATGAAGGATATCTTTATCGCGAATATTGGAAAGCTTTCAGACAGAATCTGAAACCTTCGCTGATATTGTGGTTGGTAATAGGTGGGCTTACGCAGATTTTTCTGCTTAATATTGGAATTGTCAGAGCGAAAATGAGCGGTAATATTAATATACAGATATTTTTCTTTGTATTTTATGGTTTGTGTCTGTTTTTTATTTTGGGAATTCAGATGTATGCGTTTCCGGCATTATCAAGATTTGATATGCCAGCAGGATGGATATTAAAATTATCTATATATTTGTGCTTTAGACACATAGGCAGAACCATTCTTGTATTGGGTGTTACAGCAATGGCTTTTGCATTTGTGTATTATTGTTGGCCGGTAATCCTGGTAATACCATATTTAACACATTGTGTTTATGGTTATCTGATTGAACCGGTTCTTGAATTACACATGCCAAAAACAACACAGGAGGGATAATATTATGCAGGATGTAGAAATAAAAAAAGAGGAAAAACAAACGGGTGATTTTCGATCAGACAGCAACTTTCTTCTTGGTTATTTTGAAGAAAAAGATGGGGCACTTTTGTATCGCTATGATGCAGAGCGTCTGATCATTGAGCCTTGGGGAGAGAATTCTTTTCGTGTAAGAGCAACAAAGCTTGCAAAAATGCCTGAAGAAGACTGGGCATTACAGGAGAAAAAAACAGGTAACTCTCAGGTAACAATTAATCAGTATTCAGCTGAAATTGTAAATGGAAAGATAAAGGCCGTTATCAATAATATCGGAAAAATATTTTTCTACAATCAGAAAGGTGAGTTGTTATTAGAAGAGTTTGTACGCAATCGTGAAGATATGTTTGCAGATACCTGCAGTTCTCTTTTAATTGAAGCGCGAGAATTTAAACCACTTATTGGTGGAGATTATGCGTTATCAATGCGTTTTGTTTCCAATCCTGATGAAAAAATTTATGGAATGGGACAGTATCAGCAGGATTTTCTGAACCTTAAAGGAGCAGATCTGGAACTTGCACACAGAAACTCTCAGGCAAGTGTACCTTTCATGATTTCTTCACTTGGATATGGATTTCTGTGGAATAATCCGGCGGTAGGGAGAGTAAATTTTGCAAGAAATATTACAACATGGGAAGCTTTTTCTTCTAAAAAACTGGATTACTGGATTACAGCCGGAGATTCACCGGCAGAGATTGAAGAAGCTTACGCAGGAGTAACAGGAACCGTTCCAATGATGCCGGAATATGGACTTGGGTTCTGGCAGTGTAAATTACGTTATCAGACGCAGGAAGAACTTCTTTCTGTTGCAAGAGAATATAAGAGAAGGGGAATAAAAGTCGATGTTATCGTAATTGACTATTTCCACTGGCCAAAACAGGGAGACTTCCGTTTTGACCCAACCTATTGGCCTGATCCGGACAGCATGATCCAGGAATTAAAAGAAATGGGAATTGAACTTATGGTTTCCGTATGGCCGATGGTTGATTATCTCAGTGAAAATTTTGAAGAAATGAAAGCGAAAGGTCTTCTTACAAGAGTAGATAAAGGGGTTCGTATTGATAATACTTACATGGGAAACACCATACAGTATGATACAACAAATCCAGAAGCAAGAGCGTATGTATGGGAAAAATGTAAGAAGAACTATTATGATAAAGGAGTACATATTTTCTGGCTGGATGAAGCTGAACCTGAATATACAGTATATGATTTTGAGAATTATCGCTACCATTTAGGACCGAATGTGCAAGTTGGAAATATTTATCCTGTTATGTATGCAAAGACATTCTTTGATGGAATGAAAGAAGCAGGACAGGAACAGATTGTTAATCTTTTGCGTTGTGCATGGGCGGGAAGTCAGAAGTATGGTGCGCTTGTATGGTCCGGAGATATCCATTCCACTTTTGCAAGTCTGAGAAATCAGGTCGCAGCAGGTCTTAATATGGGACTTGCAGGAATCCCATGGTGGACTACAGATATTGGTGGATTCTTTGGAGGCCATGTAGAAGATGAAAATTTCAGGGAATTATTGATTCGCTGGTTTGAATATGGCGCATTTTGCCCGGTTATGAGACTGCATGGATACAGAATGCCATATCAGCCTCAATATGGAACAACAGGAGGAGCAGCGTGTGTATCAGGAGCTCCTAACGAAATCTGGAGCTTTGGTGATCAGGTATATGATATTTGCAGAACATATTTAGACATTCGAGAAAATCTTCGTCCATATACCAGAGAGCTGATGAAAGAGGCACATGAAAAAGGAACACCTGTAATGAGACCATTATTTTACGATTTCCCGGAAGATAAAAAATGCTGGGAAGTTGAGACACAGTATATGTATGGTAAAGACATTCTGGTAGCACCAGTTTTATATGCAAAGGAAAACCAGATGGAAGTTTATCTCCCTGAAGGAGAAAAATGGGTGAATATCTGGAATGGAAATATTTATGAAGGTGGACAGACTGTTGTTGTTGATACACCGATGGATCAGATCCCGATATTTACAAGAGAAGGTTCTACATTAAAAATTGTATAATCCAGAGACATAGCAGTTATTTGTTATGAGCAAATCTCAAGAAGATACTTTTGTCATTTAAAAAGAGAAAAGGAAAGACAGCTATCTGGCATTGGTAGATTGCTGGGATAGCTGTCCTTTTGTTAATATTTTGCAACGAAAATGATTTTCTCAGTGTTAACAGGATGATTGGTTGAAATTAATTTTGTAAATAAATCTGTTGCTTTGCAAGAACCGGATAACGGATCAGCGCATCAGTATCTAGGTTTTCATGGTGCATGGTTACTGCACTAATCTGGTGGTTTTCATAGGTGGTGTAGTAATAAATTCCTTTTGTTGTGTTGCAGCAGGAAGTGTAGAGGGTAATTTCGTATTTGCCTTCTGCTACTTCGCAGCAGCCACGCTGCTGATCTACGGAGCCGAGGATGTGGAAGAACTGACTGACGCTTTCGAGTTCGGAGTCGCCGGATCTGGAGTTCATTTTGGTGAAGGCAACTTTGGCGAAGCGGGAGGCTGAAGAGAGGTCACCAGGAAGTCCGAGAGCTCCCATTCCGCGGCTGTAAGACTGAAGGCTTAATTCTGGTGCGAATGTATTCTCGGGCTGACGCGGTGAGAGGGACTGATAGTTATTAAGCTGGAACATTTGCTGCGGAAAAGGCGGATTATTGGTGAGAACACCAACAGGGTTGTCGTAAATATGAAGCTCGTCTTTCATGGATTCTACGACAATACATTCGGAGGTGTCTGCGAGGATCCAGTGAAGCTGGGCGCAGGGGAAGTTTTCGCTGAACTGAGTGTTGGTCAGGTTCATGCAGGAAAGTTTCTGACGGGCTTCTTCCAGAGTAGCGCACTGGCTGAGAATCCATGGGATGAATTCGAACTGGGCTACGTTTTCTTTATCAGAGACAGGATTGGCATATGCGGCATTTCCGACAAAGTTTAGTCCGGCCATGCCGAGTCCTTTTTCATTGATCGCGTCGTAGTAAAGTGGATAGCTATCGGAAATATGAGCCATACCGATGATTGCATAGTGTCTATCCAGAACCCAATCTGAGTGACGGAAATGAAATGGGTAGTTTCTTGGAGTAATAGCAATTTCGTCGCCGTAGGAAAATTCATAATCAAGAGTTCGACCGAAGTAGAAATCTCTTGTTTTATAAGTTGCTGCTGTACACATGTTTTTTACCTCCTGCAAAAAAATATTTATCTATAGTCTTCAATACGGCACCGGACAGTTACGTATCTGCTTTATTTTGAAGAATATTACCATAATCTTCTGGTTTTATGCAATATACAGATTTTTGTTTTTGCACAGATAAAATTTGGGTTATATTGCTGGTAAGAAAAAAAATCATGATGTATACTGGTATCAGATAACTATTCAGCAGTCCGTTATCCCGCGAGGTACTGAAAGAGTTTCAATTTCGGAAAATAAGCAAATCATAAGATTAAAAGCAAGGAGGATCAGGAATGAAGTTCACAGAAGGTTACTGGGAGAAAAATGAACGCGCAAACGCATCCTATGCGATGCAGGCTTTTACTGCGGAAGCAATTCCGGGAGGAATGAGAATTGTTTCTCCATTCCGCCAGATCACAGACAGAGGCGGTGCTCTGGATGTCGGAACTATCACTACAGAATTTATTTCTGTACATAAAGATATCATAAGTGTAAGAAGTTATCATTATGAAGGTTATGTAAAAGGTGAGCCAAGGTATGAGCTGAATGAGGATCCACAGGAAACAGAGGTTGAGATTACAGAAGATGAAGCTGTGATGAAAGCCGGAAGAATGACAGTAAGAGTGGACTTGAAAGACTTTAAGATTACATATGAAGCAGACGGAAAAGTTCTCACAAACATCGGATTCCGCAATCTTGGCTATATGCAATATGACAGAGCTACGCTGACAAAATTCCCGGAACCGAACTATATGGCAGCACAGTATCAGCCATATATGGTGACAGAGCTTTCTCTTGCACCTGGAGAATGTGTATATGGTCTGGGTGAGAGATTTACAGCGTTTGTGAAGAATGGTCAGGTTGTTGATATCTGGAATGAAGATGGCGGTACAGCTTCTCAGATTTCTTATAAGAATATCCCATTCTATGTAACAAGCAAACATTATGGCGTATTCGTAGATCACAGCGATCATGTTTCCTTCGAAGTTGCAAGTGAGAAGGTTGAGAATGTGGGATTCTCTGTGAAAGGTGAAGAGATCAGATATCATATTATTTACGGAGATGACATAAAGGGTGTGATCGAGAACTACACAGATCTTACAGGAAAACCGGCATTGCCGCCTGCATGGTCCTTTGGATTGTGGCTTTCCACATCCTTTACAACAAACTATGATGAAGAGACGACCAATTCCTTTATCCAGGGAATGGCAGACAGAGATATTCCATTGAGTGTATTCCATTTTGACTGCTTCTGGATGAAAGAGTTCCACTGGTGTGATTTTGAATGGGATTCCAGAATCTTCCCGGATGTACCGGGAATGCTGAAACGTTATAAGGATAAAGGACTTAAGATCTGTGTATGGATCAATCCATATATTGCACAGGGAACTAACTTCTTTAAAGAGGGTCTGAAGAACGGATACCTGGTACAGCGTGCAGACGGAAGAGGAATCAAGCAAATCGACAACTGGCAGCCTGGCATGGGCCTGGTTGACTTTACAAATCCGGATGCAGTGAAGTGGTATCAGAATAAGCTGAAAACTTTGCTTGATATGGGTGTTGACTGTTTCAAGACAGACTTTGGCGAGAGAATTCCGGTCGATGTGAAATATTATGACGGTTCAGATCCGGTTTCTATGCATAATTATTATACATACCTTTACAACAAGGCAGTATTTGATCTGCTGAAGGAAGTAAAGGGTGAAGGTGAAGCAATCCTTTTTGCGAGAAGTGCTACAGCAGGCGGACAGCAGTTCCCGGTTCACTGGGGCGGTGACTGTTCTGCAACCTATGCTTCCATGGCTGAGAGCTTAAGAGGTGGTCTGTCCTTTACTTTATCAGGATTCTCTTTCTGGAGTCATGATATGGGCGGATTTGAAATGACAGCAGCACCGGATGTATACAAACGCTGGCTGCAGTTTGGTCTTCTTTCCACACACAGCCGTCTCCATGGTTCCAAGAGTTATCGTGTACCGTGGCTGTTTGATGAAGAAGCTGTAGATGTATGCCGTAAGTTTACAAAGCTGAAATTAAGATTACTCCCATATCTGTATTCTATGGCCGTAAAATCACACAAGACAGGTATTCCGTCCATGCGTGCAATGATCATGGAATTTAACGATGATCCTGCAACCAAATATCTGGATATGCAGTATATGTTAGGCGACAGTATTCTGGTTGCACCAATCTTCAACAAAGAAGGTCATGCAGAATATTATCTGCCGGCAGGAAAATGGACTCATCTTTTAAGCGGAGAAGTCAAAGAAGGCGGAAGATGGTATGAAGAAGATTATGATTTTTCTTCACTGCCTGTATTTGTAAGAGAGAATACTCTGCTTCCGATTGGTGCTGTAGATACTACCGTTGATTATGAACTGGAGAAAGATGTACAGATTCAGGTTTATGAAGTAAATGAAACTGCATCTTGTGAGGTAGTGACGCGTAAAGGAGAGACAGCTTTTACAGTAAAAGCTGTAAGAGAGGGAAATAAACTCACTCTGGAAGCTTCAGCAGAAAATGGAGGTATGACCTATCTGCTGAGAAATATTCATGAAATAGCCGATGTTACTGGTGGAAGCATAGTGAAAGATACAGAAAATGGTATTATCATTGTACCGGAAGGATGCAGACAGGAAATCGAACTCTAATTGACAGGTGCATGATATTCTTTCTGTGAAGTGCATTATAGCCGGGTTTATGTTACTGTTCAATTTGTTCTCAGTAATACACTTCGCATAGTATATTTCGGGATAGCAGCGTGTGGACAGGTAACAAGTTTATAAATATTTTAGAAATTCGACAAAAAATAGGACTGGACAAATCAATTGTCCGGTCCTATAATAATACTCACCAGAGTTCTTCTGGTGATTCAATCCCGTCAGTTCGGCGGTTAATTCCACTTTTATTTTTTTAAAATACCAAAGAAGAGACTGACTGTTTCCTATTGTATGAACAGTATCGAAACAGTTGCGAAAAATATAAGACTGGAGGTGATGCAATATGCATTTTTTCACCTTTTTCCTGTAGCGGTTGCCGGGACTGCCATGATCATGGATATCCGTACAGCAAAAGTTGATAACGGATGGATTATTTTTTCCATGTCTGTGGGACTGTTTGTCTGTATATGGCAAAAGAATATTACGGGAATTGGATTTTTTATAATGGGAAGCGTAATTCCGTTATTTCTTATGATCCTCTTTGCTTTTGGGATGATAGGTGCCGGAGATATTAAACTATTCTGTGCACTGGGAGGGATAATGGGCTGTGAATCTATCATAAAATGCATCTTTATTTCTTTTCTGACAGGTGCAGGCATTTCGGCCACACTTCTGATCTTTAACCACAATTTCTGTGAACGTATCCTTTATTTTATTGAATATGTGAAATGTACAGTCAGTACGGGAAAGATTAGTTCCTATCGGAGAAAAAGTATTGCTGCTCCTGAAAATTTCCATTTTACGATTCCTGTTTTTATAAGTGTGTTGTTATATGCAGGAGGTATCTATTGAAAAGAAATATTTTTGCAGTATGCGATCTGGAAGTGGATTATGCGCTGAACTTTATGGACTATATGAACCGGAAGAAGAATATTCCCTTTGAGATACAGGCATTTACATCTGTAGAGAACCTGATCGCCTATGAGAAACAAACACATATAGAGTTGCTGTTGATTTCCGGGCGGGCTATGTGCCGGGAAGTCCGGGATCTGGATATCGGGAAGATCATCATTTTGTCGGAAGGGGTACACCCTCCGGAACTTGACCAGTATCCAAGTGTGTATAAATATCAGTCTTCTTCTGATGTTCTCCGGGAAGTGATGGCATGTTATGGCGCCGAAAAAAAGACAGTGGCAGATCAGATTGCTGTATTAAAAAAGACAACAGAAATTATTGGAATATTTTCACCTCTGGGACGTTGTCTGAAAACCTCTTTTGCATTGACACTTGGACAGATACTTGCCAAAGAACGAGCCGTTCTTTATCTGAATATGGAAGAATATTCCGGATTTGAAGAATTGATGGGAAAAGGTTTTGCCCACAATCTGAGTGATCTTCTTTATTATGTGAGACAAGATAATCAGAATCTTCTCTATAAGATGAACAGTATGATACAGACGATCAATAATCTGGATTACATTCCGCCTGTGCAGATGCCGGCAGATATCCGTACAACAGCCTGGCAGGACTGGGAACGGCTTTTTCAGATGCTTATACTTGACAGTTCTTATGAAGTGATTGTGCTGGATATTGGATGTGGGATTGATGAAAATTTCCAGCTGCTGGATATGTGTAAGAAGATTTATATGCCTGTATTGTCTGATGCTGTTTCACAGTGTAAGATTGCGCAGTTTGAGAATCTGGTCCGAATCTGGGATTATCCTCAGATTCTGGAAAAGACGGAAAAGATAAATCCACCGTTTCATATGGCAACCTGCCTGTCACCTGCGTATGTTGAACAGCTGATGTGGAGTGAACTGGGAGATTATGTGCGGAACCTTCTGAGGAAAGAAAGCCAGAAAAAAGAAAATTAAAAAAGTTCCGGAAAGATGCTGTAAAGGGAAAAAGGATGAACAAAGATGTATTTAGAAAGCTGCGGCAGATGCTGATGGAAGAACTGGATCTGTCCAGAGAATTATCGGATAAAGAAATCCTTGATGTGATTGATGAGCTGATTCTGAACCAGATAAAAGATGTCCGTCTTGCGCTGAAAGAAAAGGTACAGCTTCGTCAGGAACTGTTTTATTCTGTCCGCAAACTGGATGTGCTTCAGGAACTGGTGGATGATGAGACAGTGACTGAGATCATGGTAAACGGGCCGGATACTATTTTTGTAGAACGGGCCGGCAAGCTTATGAAATGGCATAAAAGTTTTACTTCTGCTGAGAAACTGGAGGATGTGATCCAGCAGATTGTTGGAAAATGTAATCGTGTGATCAATGAATCCATGCCGATCGTGGATGCAAGGCTGGAAAATGGTTCCAGGGTAAATGCTGTAATTTATCCGGTTGCATTAAATGGTCCGATTCTCACTATAAGGCGTTTTCCTGAACACCCCATTACAATGGAAAAGCTGATCGCACTGGGAAGTATCACACAGGAATGTGCAGAATTTCTGGAGAAGCTTGTGAAGGCCAGATATTCCATGGTCATAGGAGGCGGAACCGGAAGCGGAAAGACTACATTTCTTGCAGCAATGTCGGAATATATCCCCAGGGACGAAAGACTGATCACAATAGAAGATAATGCAGAACTTCGCATCAGGGGAATTGACAATCTGGTCCGGCTGGAAGCAAAGATGGCAAACATGGAAGGAGCAGTTTCCGTTACGATCAGAGATCTGATCAAAGCTGCATTACGAATGCGTCCGGACAGAATCATAGTGGGAGAAGTCCGCGGCGGAGAGGCAATGGATATGCTTCAGGCATTGAATACAGGGCATGAAGGGTCGCTGTCTACTGCCCATGCCAATTCTGCCAGGGATATGTTATCCAGACTGGAAACAATGGTTCTGATGGGCGTTGATCTTCCATTGGAAGCAATCAGAAGACAGATTGCTTCCGGAGTGGATATTCTGGTACATCTGGGAAGAATGAGGGATAAATCAAGGAAATTGCTGGAAGTAACTGAGGTGTGCGGCTTTGAAAATGGAGAAATCCGTATCCGGCCGCTGTATCAATGGCAGGAAGGGAAAGGTCTTGTAAAGACAGCATCCCTCCTTCATGTGGAAAAACTGGAAAGAGCGGGGATTGAACTATGAAAGGGAAAGAAAAAGAACAGCTTTATCAGAAACGTAATTATGATCATTATCGTTTTTCTATGAAAGAACTTCTGAAATATATGGGACAGGCACTGGCGTTGTGCATAATGGCAGATTATCTTTTTTACAAAAGTAAATGGGTGTTGCTTCTTATGCTTCCCGTTCCTGTGTTTTATCTGAAATGGCAGAAAAATCGTATGATCAGGGAAAGACGGAAGAATCTGAATTATCAGTTTAAGGATGCACTTACTTCGCTGAGTGTTGCGGTTCAGGCCGGATATTCGGTGGAAAGCGCGGTAAAAACCTGTGTCAGAGATTTGGAGAGACTCTACGGAAAGGGAACGGATATTGTGGAGGAATTTCGCTATATTGAAAGCCAGCAGCATATCAGTGTTCCGCTGGAAGAGCTGTTTCTGGATCTTGGAGAAAGAAGTCAGATAGAAGATATCGAAAATTTTGCCTCTGTATTTTATACAGCCAAGCGTACAGGTGGTGATATGAACCGGGTAATTCAGAAGGTGTCTCGTATGCTTGGAGATAAGATTGACGTTAAAAAAGAGATTGAGGCTACACTGGCAGCAAAGAAGTCAGAACAGATGATCATGAGTCTTATGCCTGTGGGAATTATCCTGTACTTGCAGATGACTTCACCGGGCTTCTTAAGTGTTCTTTATGGAAATCCCTTTGGAATTGCAGCAATGAGTATCTGTCTTGTCATTTATGCTGCGGCATACTGGCTTGGCAGAAGGATCGTAGATATTGAGGTGTGACAGTACAAATGTGGGTACATGTTGTCATTTTTGTTATGATCCTGTGTGCACTGACCGGCTGGAAAAAAGGATGGATTCCCTCTTCCGGAATCGGAGGGAAGGATGGTATCAGACTTTTTGCGGTAGTAGCGATAGCCGGAAATGTGCTGGGCATGATCCTTACTTTGCAAAACGGTGGACAGGTGTATCCTCAGGGATACCGTCTGGAAAAGGAGGATACAGGATCATATGAGAAGGAATTTATGGTATCCGTTGACGGAGAAGAACCGGTCTCCATGTACATTCAGATACCGGAGAAGGAACTGGAAGAGCAGGAGGAAGAACCGAAACAGAATAAGAAGCTGACCAGAAAAGAACAGGCACAAAAAAGTATTGCAGAGGCAGTATCCCGGTATAACGAGCAGCGCAGTGATCCGGATTATTATTATCTTCCGGATAAGCTGAATGGAAAAAAGGTAAAATGGGAAAGTCCGGCAGACACTTCCGGAATGCTTCTGACAGGACTGTTTCTTATTGCGGCAATGGCAATTCTTGTGATGAAAGGGAGAGAAGAACAGGTTCAGCTTCAGAAACGGTATGAAGAACTTCTTATGGATTATCCGGGACTGATCATGAAATTTACACTTCTGGTTCAGGCCGGGATGACTGTAAGAAAGGCATTCCAGAAAATTTCTCTGGATTATGGAAGAAAGAGAAAGCGGAATCCAAGACCTGCGTATGAAGAGATACGGATTGTCTGCTATGAGATGGAAAGCGGAGTTTCTGAAAGTGAAGCATACAGAAGATTTGGAGAAAGATGTGGTCAGGCAAAGTATAAAATATTTGCCACGCTTCTTATCCAGAATCTCCAGAAGGGCAGCAGACAGATGGCTGATATGCTTGAAAGAGAATCAACCGAAGCATGGGAAGAACGAAAGAGAAAAGCACGTGTTCTTGGAGAGGCTGCAGCCACAAAACTTCTGGTGCCGATGATCATGATGCTTATTGTCGTTATGGCAATTGTCATGATTCCTGCTTTTATGTCTTTCTACGGAGAAACATGATAAGGTGCTGCAGTAAATTCTGTGCAGCGTAAAGGGTGCTTTTGGATATGGAGGGAAAAAAATGGGACAATTGATAAGACAGATAAAAAAGAAAAACGGACTGATACGAAGATTCGCAGAGGAAGAAGACGCTGTAGGTGTTGTGGAGATCATTCTGATTCTTGTAGTCCTGATCGGGCTTGTCATTATTTTCAAAGAGCAGCTGACCGAACTGGTGCAGAGCATTCTTTCAAAGATCGCCAAACAGAGTAATTCTATTTAAGATGAAAAGAGAAGGAGGTGTACTTCCTGTATGAAATATTGCGGAAAGGAAAGAGGAAGCATTACATTATTTCTTGCATTAATACTCAGTCTGCTTTTGTCTCTTGTATGTACAAGTATAGAATCTGTACGTATGGCATCGGCCAGAACCCAAATACTCAACAGTATGGATATCGGACTTTATTCTGTATTTGGACAGTATGACAGGAAACTTCTTGAGGAATATGATCTGTTTGCGCTGGATGGTTCCATGGGAGGCGGGCAGCTTAATCTCGCAAAGATCTGCGATAATCTGGAATCCTATATGAAACCGGTGTTAAAGCAGAACAGTCAGAAACTTGAACTGCATCAGAGCGGACTTACCGGTTACCGGCTTCTGACAGATGAGTGCGGAGAGGTTTTTTATCAGCAGATTGTGCAGTATATGCAGGAAACTCTTGGAAGTCAGGGGGTACAGCTCCTTCTCAACAAAATGTCTGATCGAGAGAGAAAAACAGAAGAGGCGGATCTGAAAGCGAAACAGGCGGAGACAGGAGGCTCCATCGACAGATATGATTCAGAAATGAATCAGGCTTCTCAGAAAAGCCGGCAGGCAGCACAGGAAGCTGAAAACAGGCAGCAACAGGAAGGACAAATATCAACCCAGCCAGCACCGACACAGCCACAGGCTGACAATCCCATCAGTATTATAAAAAGAATTATGAAAATGGGAATATTGGAGCTGGTTTTGCCACCCGGACGGGAAATTTCCACCCGGACAGTCAGCAAAGATACAATGGTTTCGGGAAGACAGCTGCAACAGGGAATGGAGATGCCGGACGGAGTGACAGCAGATAGCAGTTATACTTCCGGGGTTTTGTTTCAGCAGTATCTGATGAATCATCTGGGAAATTACACAGATCCGTCAAAAGAAAGTCTTGCATATCAGATGGAATATGTTTTTGGAGGAAGAGACAATGATATAGATAACCTTAAATCTGTGGCATCAAAGCTCTTGTTCATCAGAGAAGGCGTAAACTTTGCATGTTTGATGGCAGATAATGTAAAAAGAACAGAGGCACAGGCACTCGCTGCAGCCATTGCGTCGGGATTTCTGGTTCCTCCGGCAGCGGTAGTGATAGAGTCTGCATTGCTTTTATGCTGGGCATTTGCGGAGAGCGTACTGGATGTGAGAGAACTTTTTGCAGGAGGGAAGATTCCCCTTGTAAAAACTTCCGCAGACTGGCAGATTTCGCTGTCTAATCTTTCAAGTCTGATGGAAGGACTGGATTCCATGCGGAAAAACAATGAACATGGATTGTCCTATGAGGATTACCTTCAGGTTCTGATATTGCCTGTTTCAAAGGAAAAGAAAGTGATGAGAGCTATGGATATGATCGAAGATGCGATAAGAAAGAAAGGCAGGGCAAATTTTTATATGGATTCCTGTGTTGTAGCTCTGGAGGCATTTGCGGAGGTAAAAGCAAACAGGAAAAAGGAATTTCAGGTGATACGTCAGTATTGTTATGAATGAATTGCTGAAAAGAGGTGTGAAAAGATGCTTTTACAGAAAGAAAAACAAAGCATTGAAGAAATCGGAAAAAAAGATAAAAAAATTTATGAAAGGAGAAAAGTCTCTCTAAGCAATATTTACGATCTTTTATTCCCCCAAAAGAGTCGGAAATATTTTCGGACAAATGCAAAAGAACATATTGGAGAAGTTTCTTCTGTAAAAGTATCTTTCTGCACCTCTTTCCGGGGAAAGATTAAGAAGGGAAGTCTGGCAGTAGAAACAGCACTTGTACTGCCACTGTTCTTCCTGGGAATGGTTACGTTGATTTCGTTTATGGATATATATAAACTGCAGACGGAACATCTGACTGCATTGTGTACGAAGGCAAAGCAGGCGGGAATGTATGCGTATCTTCCGGGTGGGGACAGTGTTGATGATATTACGCTGCCGGATATCTACACGTATAAACCCTTTGGTGGCCTGATACCTCTTCCGGATGTTGTAGTTTATAACCATGTAAAAGTCCATGCATGGACAGGAACCGAATTTCCTGACAATGGAGGAGAGCAGGGAGAAACAGAACCGATGGTTTATGTAACTGACTCGGGCAGTGTGTACCATAAAAATCCGGGCTGCAGCTATCTGAATGTTTCATTAAAACAAATTCCCGGAAGTTCCGCAAAATCTGCATCCAATAAGTACGGGGAGCATTATTCAGCCTGTGAAATCTGCAGCAGGAATCAGAATCTGGCAGGAGTGGTATATGTTACGGAACAGGGAAACAGATACCATAATCTGGAGTCCTGCAGTGGGCTGAAACGTTCGGTAAGACTGGTAAAAGCTTCCTCTGTTTCGGAAATGGGAGCATGTAGCAGGTGTGGCTGAATTTTGCCGGAGAGATGTATATGGAGATGAATGGCGTAAAAGAAATATGTGTACTTGGATTTCTGGGAATAAATTCATGGATAGATATCAGAAAAAAGCAGGTTTCTCTTCTGCTGATCATAATATTTGCAGTCTGCGGAACTGTGTGGACAATATATAGCAGAAGAAATGTTCCGGAGGTTCTTATGTGCGTGGGGACAGGTTTTCTCTTTGTGCTGATCAGCATCCTTACAGAAGGTGCTGTGGGAATGGGCGATGGCTGGCTGCTTATGGCACTGGGGACAGTGCTGTATCCGGAAGAATTTTTTTCAACACTTTTTATGGGAATGATCTGCAGTGCAGTATGGTCCGGCATCATGATGATGGGATTTTGCAGAAAGGGAAGTACGGAAATACCGTTTGTGCCATTTCTGCTGGCAGGATATCTGGGAGGATTTTTGATATGAAAGATAATTTTTGTATAACAAATGAATACAGTATAATTCGTAAGGGAAGTTTTACAATCGAGACTGCCTGTGTCATGCCGTTGATCCTGTTGGTGTTGATGGGACTTATCTATCTGAGCTTTTTTGTACATAACAGGGCATGGCTGACAGCGGCAGCTTATGAATCGGCAGTAAGCGGGAGCATGGAAGGGATTAAGAAAAACGGAGAAATATATGATACTGCAAGGATGCGCAGTGAGGAGCTGGGGAGTATTGGCTTTTTCGGGGCGGAGAATTTAGGTACCCAGACAAATGTGGGAAAAGAAGTGCAGGTAACCTATGACCTGGACACGATCTCGTCGTATGGCAATCTGAGCTGGCATTTGAGGACAGAAGGGAAATCCGCAGTGATAAATCCGGTGAAACATATCCGCAGACTGCGGGCGGCGCAGGCGGTACTGAGAGAAATGGGGGAATAGAATAGTATGCGAACAGAATATAAGAGGGATATGAATCATAATTATCTCATTGTCTATGGTGAGAATGAGATCAATACAGATTCCTATCAGGTAAGGATGCTTGCGGGAAATGTGATTCCCTCTCTTCTGAAGTGCAGGATACAGGGGATGGATGGCAGATTTTTTATCTATTTTGACATTACTTCGAAACAGGCGGTGAATGTGCTGTATGAAGAAAAGAAGATGGGAGTTGAAGATCTCAGGCTTATTTTCGGTGGTTTTGTAAAGGCTATGGAAGATGCGGCGGAATATCTGATCAATCCCGGACAGTTTATAATGTCGCCGGAATATATTTATACAGATATTGAAAAAAGACAGATTTATTTCTGCATGATGCCCGGATATGAGAAGGATATTAAAGAACAGTTTCAGCTTCTGACAGAATATATTCTGCCGAAAATAGACCATCAGGATCAGGATGCGGTAATCCTTGGATATGGAGTATATAAAAGAGCAATGGAAGACAGTTTTCATCTGGAGCATATTAAAGAAGAATTATATAAAACTCAGAGTTCAGATGTAAATGGGGAGAAGAAAGAAAAAATAAATGCAAAAAAGACAGAGCAGGAGATGGAGTTTGCAGAAGAAGAGACTTTCCCGGAAGATAATGAAAACCGGAATGAATTTGTAAGAGAAGGAGAAGATTCAAAAGAACCCGGCCGACTAAACCCGGTCGGTGTTATTGTGCCGGCTGCTGTTCTGATCTGTGGACTGGTAACTGCTATCCTGAAGGGATATCTGCCACATGTGGAAATGGAAACTATACTTGGTGTAATTGTTATAGCTATAGCGGGTATCATGCTGGGCCTGCGTATTATAAAGACAAAAAAAGTTTTGCATCTCCCGGAACAGGCGTATGCATCAGGAGAAACAGTGAGACACATAGAAAAAATAAGAAATATGCCATCATGGAATAAAACAGAAAAGAAAACATCAGGGAAAAGATCAGGATGGAAAGAAGCAGAAGGAAAAGTGTCAGAGCAGAAATGGGAGGACAGATTATATGAAAACCTGTCCCAGACAGTGGAGAGAAATCAGCAAACAAATCAGAGTCAGCCGGTGAATGGGCAGAAAATGTCAGACTGTGGACAAAAAACTTCCGAATCATCCCGGATACATATGGACTATGGTGAAACAGTAGTACTATCTGCCGGAACAGTAAGCGGACCTGCAAGTCTGGTGAGCAAAGAACCGGGAGAACTGGCGACCATTTATCTCAATGAAGATCTGACTGTGATCGGAAAGTTGGAAACTGCCTGTGATGCGGTGATCAGTCTGCCTACCGTAAGCCGTATCCATGCAAAAATACGAAAAAAAGAAGAAAACTATTTCCTTAGTGATATGAATTCCAGAAACGGAACGTCTGTAAATGGAAGATTACTTCGTCCGGATGAGGAATATCAGCTTGAACCGGAAGATGAAGTGGATTTTGCACAGGCAAGATATATATTTCTGGAATAAATGTTTTTACAAAATACAGGAGGTCTGCTACAATTAGTAATGGTACATTGTTTTTGAGATAAAGAAACAGAAAAGAGGTAAAACTTGGAAGAACTGAAAAAGGCACCGGTTACAGTGCTTCTCATTCTGGCGAATATTCTTGTTTTTACTGCAGTGGAATTTACCGGAGGATCAGAGGATACCATGCATATGCTTCAGTGCGGAGCGGCATATACTCCCGCCATTATGCAGGGAGAATACTATAGGATCTTTACAAGTATGTTCCTTCATTTTGGACCGCAGCATCTTGGAAATAACATGCTGGTACTGTTTGTGCTTGGAGGCAGACTGGAGCGTACAGTTGGAAAACTGAAATATCTGCTGATCTATCTTCTGGGAGGAATGGGTGGAAATCTGCTGTGTCTGTTCCTGGAACTGGACAGTGCGGATTTTGCAGTTTCGGCAGGTGCATCCGGTGCAGTGTTTGCTGTGATGGGTGCAATGATCTATGCTGTGATCAGGGGCAGAGGTCATATTGAAGATCTTTCTGCCAGACAGGTAGTGATCATGGCTGCTTTTTCGCTTTATTTTGGTTTTACAAGCGAAGGGGTGGACAATGCGGCACATGTAGGCGGTCTTATCTGTGGATTCCTGCTTGCAGTTCTGCTTTATCACCCTTCGCAGCGTGCAGGATAACCGACCTTTATTCAGGGGATGCCGGCAGATAAATATAAAAGGCAGAACCCTGACCGGGAGTGCTGGAAACCCTGATCTGACCATGGTGTGCAGAGATGATTTCTGCTGTTACTGCAAGCCCGAGACCGGTTCCTTCCGGTTTATATGTAATGAAGGGATGAAAGATATTCTCAGTCTGCTTATGCGTCATACCACATCCGTTATCTTTAATACAGATGCAGATGCCGGAATCTGCAGGGGTGAGATTTACAATAATCTTTCCGCCTGGCTGATCGATGGCTTCACAGGAATTTTTGATCAGGTTAAATATGACCTGACGCATTTTTATCCGGTCAAGAAAAACAGGTGAAGAAGTATGTTCCACATGTATTTCCAGCCGGATTCCCAGATAGTCCAGAGTGTTTTTCTGACAGGATAAAACAGTGGTCAGAAATTCCGCGGGATTTACGGGAACAAGAGTAACTGTCTGTGCATGGCTGAAGTCAGAGAGTTCTTTCAACAGTTCTTTTACATATTCAAGGTTATCCATAAGACTGTCCCATTGTCTGTAACTGCACAGTTCCGGGTGAGAGGAAGCCATCAACTGAAGTTCACTGTTGATCAGCGTGACCGGATTACGGATTTCATGTGAAAGTCTGGATAAAAGAAAACGAAAATCTTTTTCTGATTGTTTTGTTATTTCAATCTGCATATTATCACCTCAGGAAAAGTGTATCATTGTGAACTTTCAGCCGCAACAGATTTCGTCCTGAAAAATTCGCAATAAAACGACAAGTATTACTGATTATTGCAAATCAAAATCTTGAATTTTAAGAAAGAAGGATTTAAAGATGGAAAATTGTATTTTTTGTAAAATCGCTAATGGAGAGATTCCTGCTGCAACACTTTATGAGGATGAGAATTTCAGGGTAATTCTTGACCTGGGCCCGGCGAGTAAGGGACATGCGCTGATCCTTCCGAAATCGCATGCTGCCAATATTTATGAATTATCGGATGAAATGGCTGCAAAGGCAATGATTCTTGCAAAGAAAATGGCGACAGCAATGACAGCAGCACTGAAATGTGACGGATTTAATATTGTACAGAATAATGGCGAGTGTGCAGGGCAGACAGTATTTCATTTTCATATGCATCTGATTCCGAGATATAAAGGAGATCAGGTGGGAATCACATGGCACCCGGGTGAACTCAGTGATGCAGATAAAGAAGAAATCCTGTTAAAAGTAAAGGAGCAGCTGTCCTGATATTCTGATACAGCACATTACAAAAGATGGAGAATATAGATTTTGTAAGTATCTACAGGAAATACCGCTCGCGGGCGTTCAATATTGGAAAATTTATCCTTGGCGATGAAGATGAAGCAGAAGATGTCTGTCAGGATGTATTTGAGACTTTGTTTCATATGGGCCGGAGTGTGGATTTTTCAGATGAAAAGAAACTGGAGAATCTGATTGTCAGAATCAGCTACCATAAGGCATCCGATCATCGCAAAAAGGCCTTCAGGAAATATGAATATGCGAACTCAGATGCGATTCTGGAAATGACAGATATGCGGGTAAGAAAAGGTAATCGTGTAGATGAGATTGTTCTGAATCTGGAGGCAGCAGGATACCTGCAGTCGATATTTGAAAAACTGAGAGAAAAGAACAGGACAAATTATGAAATCTATGTCAGTGTAACGTTATATGACATACCAACGCGTCTCGTTGCCAGACATTATCATATCACAGAAAATAATGTGAATAACAGAGTCATGAGGACGAGACGCTGGCTTGCCAGGGAATATAAGAAAATAACCCGGTGATTACTGTTTATTTACGCAGTCTTCGATCAGCCCGGTGATTTTTTCAATAGAATTCATATGACTGCTTTCTGACATGGCATGAACATAGGACTCTCTGTTCTGGTACAGTTCGCGGATTGCGTTTAAAAGTGTGCTTTCTGTAATCTCTTCTTCCTCAAGTACCATGCTGAATCCCTGACGTTCAAATGAACGTGCATTGAGGATCTGGTCACCGCGGCTGGCATTTGCAGAAAGCGGGATCAGAAGATTGGGTTTTTTTAAAGCATTCAGTTCACAGATTGCATTGGCACCTGCGCGGGAGATAACGATATCAGACAGAGCAAACAGATCGGCAAGCTCCTGTTTAATATATTCATACTGTACATATCCTTTTGTGTCTTTGAGACTTTCATCCATTTTTCCCTTACCACACAGGTGGATAACCTGAAACTCTTTTAAAAGTTCCGGAAGGATTTTGCGGATATTTTCATTGACAGATGCAGCACCAAGACTTCCGCCGATCACCATAAGAACCGGTTTGTCATCTGTGAAACCACAGAATTCGCGGGCTGCCTCTTTACTTCCGTTTAATAATTCCTGACGGATAGGAGTACCTGTAAGTACTGCTTTGTCAGCAGGAAGACTTTTTACAGTCTCAGGGAAGTTACAGCATACTTTTGTTGCAGATGGAATGCAGATCTTATTTGCAAGTCCGGGAGTCATATCTGATTCATGAATGATGGTAGGAATTTTACGTCGACCGGCAGCGATTACAACCGGGACAGTCACGAAGCCACCCTTGGAGAAAACCACATCTGGTTTTAATTGTTTCAATAATTTTTTGGCCTCACCGAATCCTTTCAGTACACGAAATGGATCTGTGAAGTTTTTCAGATCAAAATAACGTCTCAGCTTTCCGGATGAGATTCCGTAATAAGGAATATTCATTTCTTCAATAAGCTTTTTTTCGATTCCATCGTAGGATCCGATATAGGAAATTTCGTATCCAAGCTCCTTAAGGCGTGGGATCAGAGCAATATTCGGAGTCACATGTCCGGCTGTGCCGCCGCCGGTGAGCACAATATGTTTCATAGAGATTCCTCCTGTTTTATTCTGAATAGTTACAACAATTCTATAAAAGACTGCAGGGAATCCGGGAATATGTGAAATCCTGCGAAAATGTCCGGATTCATTATTTTATGGAATTGCTATACGTTACTATTTAATATGAACCCAGGGGGAGAAATTGTCAAGGAAAGTTAAATATTATGAAGAACAAAACAGATATACAGACAAAAAATCAGCAGATAGACCAAATACTTCAAGAGCAGTATGATGCGGAAACCAAAATACTTGAATCCGCATTGCTGAACGTAGCAGGCAAAACCTCATGGGATGAATTTCCGGAAGAATCCGAGGAGAAGATCCGGGCGGGGTATGATCGGCTGATCACCCGACTGAGAGAAACAGGGGATTTCAATGAAGCAGCCAGGGCTGAAAAGACAGGAAGCACCAGGGCAGCAAAGGAAAAACTTGAAATTCTTGAGTATGACTGGAACAGGACTCACAGAATCCTGAAATCTGCAGCTGCCGCAGTGGCAGTAGTTATGTTGACTGCGCTGGTGGGAATGACTGCTATAGCTGACTGTCGATATCCGGATAAAAATACGCAGACATATCAGAAAACATCCGTTTTTGAAAAAAAATAAAAAAATTTTATTTTTTTGTGTGATATTTGCCGATTTGATTCGCATAGTATATGTAATGAAAGTTTGCGAAGCAGAAATCCGGCATTTTATTCTTCGGATAAGTGTGCGGATCAAAGGCTCGGAACAAAACGTTATATATTTATGCACTGACCGACAGAGAATCATTAAAATATCGGCAAATTTTTAAAATTCTTACGTGGCAGATGCAAAGAAAGGCAGGAACAGTCGAAAAAAAACTGTTTCTGCTTTTTATTTTCAGAAAAGATATTGTTAATTTGTTTCATTGTAGTGTATAATTAATACAATATAGAAGGATCATAAAAGCAGTAAAAAGCTGCCGGGTTAAACAGGCAAAATGCAGCAAAACAATTGGGGATATCAAAATCTGAAGGGAGGTTTTTATATGAAGATTACATTTATCGGGGCAACTCATGAGGTTACGGGATCCTGTTATTATCTGGAGGCAGCAGGTCACAAGTTTCTTGTAGACTGCGGAATGGAGCAGGGACCGGATTATTATGAAAATGCAGAAATACCAGTGGCTTTGGGAGAGATAGAATTTGTTCTTCTGACACATGCACATATAGATCACTCAGGTAATCTTCCGGCTATTTATGCAAAGGGGTTCAGGGGACCGGTATATGCCACAGATGCCACCAGCCATTTATGCGATATTATGCTCAGAGACAGTGCGCACATTCAGATGTTTGAAGCAGAATGGAGAAACCGTAAAGGCAGACGACAGGGCAAACCGGAATTTGTTCCGGCTTATACAATGGAAGATGCCATGGGAGTGATCAGAAACTTTGTGGGATGCCCGTACAATAAGATGATCACTCCTGCAGAGGGAATCTCAGCCCGGTTTATTGATGCAGGCCATTTGCTGGGCTCTGCAAGTATTGAGCTGACGATCAGGGAGGAGGATACAGAGAAAAAGATTGTATTCTCTGGAGATATTGGAAATACCTGCCAGCCCTTGATCAAGGATCCTGAGTATCTGCACCATGCAGATTATATAGTTATGGAATCCACTTACGGTGACCGCAGTCATGGAGAAAAGCCTGATTATGTGAAACTGTTGTCAGAAATCATCCAGGAAACCTTTGACAGAGGAGGAAATCTTGTGATTCCTTCTTTTGCAGTGGGACGTACGCAGGAAATGCTATACTTTATCAGACAGATCAAGGCAGACGGACTGGTGTATGGACATGACGGATTTAAAGTATATGTGGACAGTCCTCTTGCAAATGAAGCTACCACGATTTTCTCGGAGCATCAGTATGACTGTTTTGATGAAGAAGCGATGGAACTGATCAAAAAGGGAATTAATCCAATCAGTTTCCCTGGATTGAAGGTTTCCGTCACCAGTGATGATTCGAAGTCGATCAATTATGATGAGGAGCCCAAGGTAATCATTTCAGCCAGTGGTATGTGTGATGCAGGCCGTATCAAGCACCATCTGAAACATAATCTGTGGAATGAGAAGAATACGATTCTTTTTGTAGGATATCAGGCGGTCGGTACTCTTGGAAGAGCACTGATCGAGGGGGCTGCAGATGTGAAACTGTTTGGTGAACCTGTTCATGTGGCAGCGCATATCTGCCAGATGCCGGGAATCAGCGGTCATGCGGATGTGAATGGCCTTTTAGACTGGGCGAAGGCATTTGAGGAGAAACCGCAGAAAGTCTTTGTTACTCATGGAGATGATACAGTTACAGAGATTTTTGCAAAACGTCTGACAGATGAACTGGGGTATGATACAATGGCTCCGTTCAGCGGTACGGTTTATGATCTGGCAGACGATGTATGTCTGTATGAGGCAAAGGGTGTGAAAATCCAGAAAGCATCTGCATCACCGAAGGCAACAAGAGCAGCCAGAGCTTTCGAGAAACTTCTGGCACTTGGTTACAGGCTTATTACGGTTATCAGGAAAAATGAAGGAACGCCGAATAAAGATCTGGAAAGATTTTCAAGAGATGTTCAGTCCCTGTGTGATAAATGGGACAGGACAGATATGTAAATTAAAAAAATATCCCACGAAACTTTATCTATAGCAATCTTTGTAAATAATATATTGATTCAATTTACATTATTTAAGAGGCTTGCTATAGTTTTCGTGGGATATGTTATATGGTCACCTGCGTAACTGTTCAGTATTTCCACAGTTATTTATTTGTTCAGAACTTCCTCCAGTGCAGTGGAAAGCTGATCCGGACATGAGGTATTCTTAAATCCGCATTTGATTCCTTTTAATCTGCTGATCACTTCCTCTGCATCCATTCCCTCTACAAGACTGGCTACACCCTGGGTATTTCCGCTGCATCCGCCGATGAAACGGACATTGTGGACTTTCTTATTGTCATCTACTTCAAATTCAATATGGCTGGCGCAGACACCTTTTGTTTTATACGTCATGATATGTTTCCTCCTGTGTGAAAAAATGTAACTATAAATGCTGCTGTTCATATACCACTACGTTACTGTTTACTTCGTTCTCAGTAACGTAGCCAAAATTTATTCCAGATTGCCTGCGGCAATGGAATTTTGGCTTGTATGTCTCGGGATTTTGGCATATTCATGCCAAAACACCTCGCGGAATAGTGATATGTGAACAGTAACATAAAATAGCAATTGTATTATAACAGAGGATAAAAAAAGTTTCCATATAAATAAAGTTTTGCTATAATAAAGAAATGTCAGGAACATTTGTCACTGTTTACACATCTGAACCTGATACCATGAAAATGAAAAATTACAATATACAAAGAAGAGGTGTTTTAATAATGAAATGTATCGGAATTATCGGAGCAATGGAACAGGAAGTTGCAAAAATCAAGGAAAAAATGCAGGATGTCACAATTACATCCAGAGCCCGTATGGATTTCTATGAGGGAACTCTGGAAGGAAAGAAAGTAGTTGTTGTACGCTCAGGAATCGGAAAAGTAAACGCAGGTATGTGCACACAGATCCTTGCAGATGTATTTGGTGTGGAAGCGGTGATCAATACAGGAATTGCAGGAAGTCTGAATAATGATGTAAATATTGGGGATATTGTTCTTTCCACAGATGTTTTGCATCATGATATGGATGCGATCGGCTTCGGATATAAGAAAGGTCAGATTCCACAGATGGATGAATTTTCCTTCCCTGCTGATGAAAAACTTCGTAAACTGGCTGCAAAAGTATGTAAAGAAGTAAATCCTGAGATCAGTGTATTTGAAGGAAGAATCTGTTCCGGAGATCAGTTTATCTCAGATAAGAGCGTTAAAGATGCCATCATTTCAGAATTTGGCGGATTTGCAGTAGAGATGGAAGGTGCTGCTATCGGTCAGGCTGCTTATCTGAACCATATTCCATTCCTTGTAGTAAGAGCAATTTCTGATAAGGCAGACGGAAGTGCTCACATGGATTACGCTGAGTTTGAGATGGCGGCAATTGAACACAGTGTCAAATTAACTGTAAGAATGATCCAGGAACTGTAATCTGCAAGAAGCAGATGAAATAAAGCGGCACGTGAACTGTATTTCGGCACAGTCTGCAGAACTTTGCATATACTGAAATAGACAATCGAAAAGAATGCAGGATCGTACGATGTATCTGAAAGAATATTTTCCGTTTTATACCACATATGCAAATCCTCTTCTGTATGAAGGAGAACGGATGCAGGATAAAGAATTTAACCTGATGAAATCCTATTATCCGGGGACTGTACAGCATATTCAGGAGAAAATAGAAGAGGAATGTGATCTCATGGATTATGAGGGAAGCCGCCTTTATGACGAATATCCGGATAAATATATGATTTATCATTTAAGCTGCAAGATCAGGGAGAGTATGGAACCGGAAATAAGCACTCAGGCTATCAGGGAGGATTTTCTGGATGAACTGATACAGGTAATGCTTTGTCAGGAAATATCCAGAAGAAGATGCCGCAGATATCGCTGCAGGAGATACTTTTAAAACAGATTGTAATTGCTCGGGAAATCGGTTTGCTGGTACACCGGACAGTTACAACAGATTATATAACATTAACAGACAGAAAGAGCAATGAAAAATTTAAGAGAATATTTAGAAGAACAGATAAATGAAAATCTGATACAGGCTGTTCTGAGTGCCGGCAGAAATAAAGATGGCATATCAAAAATAAAGATTCGTCCAATCCGGCTGAAAGGACAGATCTGTTATCAGGCATCTGCCACAGAAGGACAGAAAGTTCTGCATAAAAACTACGGGCGTACGGAACTGATTGAATATGTGGAAAAAGAACTTGCAGAGAATTTCAGACAGTTTCAGGCACAGGGGGCAGTAACAGATGGGGTTGTTCTTGTCAGTAAAAAGGGGAAAATGACTATTAAACAGAAACACCATGAACAGAAAGAAAAAGTTCAGATTCAGGCACATAACCGGGTGAAACAATATATTCTTAAAGAAGGTGTTCCGGTTCCGTTTTTGATCGATCTGGGAGTTATGAATGAACAGGGAAAGATTATCCATGCCAGATATGACAAATTCAGACAGATCAATCGTTTCCTTGAATTTATTGAAGATATACTTCCCAGACTTTCCAGAGACAGAGAAATAACGATTCTGGATTTTGGCTGTGGAAAGAGTTATCTTACTTTTGCCATGTATTATTATTTAAGAGAACTAAAAGGATATGATGTAAATATCATAGGTCTTGACCTGAAAACAGATGTAATTGAGAAATGTAATTCTCTGGCACTCAGATACGGATATGAGAAGCTGCATTTCTATCATGGTGATATTGCAGATTATGAAGGTGTATCCTGTGTGGATATGGTGGTAACGCTTCATGCCTGTGACACAGCTACCGATTATGCACTTGCCAAGGCAGTGGAATGGGGAGCTGAAGTCATTCTTTCCGTACCCTGCTGTCAGCATGAAGTTAATAAACAGATCAAAAATGAAATGCTGGAGCCGGTTCTGCGCTATGGAATCCTGAAAGAAAGGATGTCTGCGCTGATCACAGATGCTGTGCGTGCAGATCTTCTGGAGAGCAAAGGTTATGATACCCAGATCCTGGAGTTTATTGATATGGAACATACACCTAAGAATCTCCTGATCAGAGCAGTCAGAACAGGGAAAAGATCAGACCAGGGTAAGGTGGAGAAAATGCTTGCAGCCCTGAATATCCATCCTACACTGGACAGGCTTCTGAATGAAAAAGAACAGGAAGGGAGTGTGCGATGAAAAGGATACTGAAAAAAGCAGGTATTCTTCTTCTGGTATTTCTGCTTGGTACAGCAGGTACTGCATTGCTTCTTAACAGTGAATCCACAGATAACCGTTCTGATTTTAATGACGCAGTGTTTCCGGAAGTCATGGTGGATATGAATGATACGCTGATAAACCGGATGTATGGATATGCGCAGCCTATGCAGGCGGATTTTACCAGAGACAGTGTGACTCCTCTGGATACATCAAAAGAACTGACATTTAAAGTGAATCCCTATGATTCGGAAGTAAAGAGTTTTTCTTATGAGATCCGTACATCTGATGGAAGTAAAGTCCTTGAAAATAAGAAGATTAAGAATCTTGTAAAAGAAGATCAGTATTTGTCCGTAGACGTGGAGATTGGCAGTGATCTGCGTATGAATCAGGAATATTCCATGCAGATCGCCCTGGAACTGGATGAGGGTACAGCATATTATTATACGAGAGTTGTTTCCAGGTCACAGGTACATGCATCAGATTATGCAGCTTTTGTAAAATATTTTTATGAAGCGTGTCTTGACAAAGAGTCAGCAGATGCACTGGGAAGTTATCTGGAACCACAGACAACAGGAGCAGCAACGAATTACTCGGGAATTAATATTAATTCTTCCCTGAGTGAGATCAGTTGGGGGAATCTTGCTCCGCAGCTGTGTCAGGAGGGAATTCCTGTGATCAAAGAGATCAATGAGACAACTGCCAGCGTTGTGCTGGAATATCAGCTGACTTCGCAGAATGATGATGAGGAAACGGAATTATATGACGTAAAAGAATTTTACAGAATGAAATATCAGGATACCAGGATTTATCTGCTGGATTTCCAGCGTTCTGCAAATCAGGTCTTTGATGGTACACTGCCTGTTTATGAGGATGATGGGATTATCCTTGGAGTGCGCGATAAGAATGTAGAATATATGATGAATGATGCTGCTACTGTGATAGCTTTTGTGCAGGAGGGAGATCTGTGGTCCTATTCACCGGGCAATGAAAAGGTAAATCAGGTTTTCAGTTTCAGAAAATTGAAGGACGGAGATTTCCGCGATTCCAGAACTCAGCATGACATCAAGATCGTCAGAGTAACTGATGAAGGAGATATTGATTTCGTACTTTATGGATATATGAACAGAGGAAGCCATGAAGGATATGAAGGAATTGCAGTTTACCATTACAATCGTGATAAAAACGTGGCAGAAGAAAGAGCCTTTATCCCTGTTTCGGAATCATTTGAATTTCTGAAAAAAGATCTTGAAAAACTGTCCTATGTCAATGAAAAGAATGAGCTGTTTCTGATTCTGGCGAAGAATCTTTACAGGATCAATATCGAAGAGAACTCCAGTGAAATTCTTGAAAAAGGAATAAAAAATGCGAATTTTGTATCTTCCGATAATAATGACCATGCAGCCTGGCTGGTTTCAGAGGGGGATGAAAAGGGAAATATCAAGGAAATTGATTTTGATACCTGTAAAACCCGACTGATCGCACCGCAGAAAGGCCAGAGACTTCGTACAGTTGGATTTATGAATGAAGATCTGATTTATGGAATGCTGAATAAAGAAGATATTCTTACAGATGAGGAGGAACATAAATCTGTTGGGATCCGCATTCTGCGTATTGAAGATTTTGAAGGAAATGTAAAAAAAGAATACCGGAAAGACGGACTTTATATCACTGATATTTCAGTAGGAAATACTCTGATCGAGTTTGAACTTTCTGCAAAATCCGGAGAAACCTCTTATGTTGCCCAGAAGAAAGATACGATCATGAATAATAAAAAGGCAGCGGCAAATACAGTAAAAATCGAACTTATTTCTGCATCCAGGACAGGTGTTCGTGTGAAACTGGTATTTAACACAACCAAACAGACAGATTCTCCGCTGACTATGTATGCAAAGGTAAGCAGTTCCGACCGGAAAGATATTGTTCTGGACACTCAGATTCCTCAGGAAACAGCATATTATGTTTACGGACAGGGCGGACTGGACGGTATCTATACAGATCCGGCGAAGGCTGTATTGCGTGCAGATACGCTGGGAGGTGTAGTGCTGAACCGTACACAGCAGTATGTATGGGAACGTGGAAATAAAAAGACAAAAATGCAGATAGATACAGAAGGGATTCCGGAGAGTGTGCTTCAGGGAACCTATGATATTAAAACCCTGAAAAAGAGCCTCAAAAAGACCGGAACTGTGATCGATCTTTCCGGCTGCAGTTTGGACAGTGTGCTGTACGAGATAAGTGCACAGCGTCCGGTAATTGCCAAAACGGGAGCAGATACAAGCGTGGTGATCGTAGGATATGATGAATATAATACCTGGCTGTATGATCCGGTTAAAAAAGAGACCTATCCGTATGGAATGAATGACAGTACGGATCTTTTCCAGAAAGCCGGAAATGTGTTTATCACCTATATAGAAACAGTAAATTACTGATGAAAAACATAACCGGCAGGCAGCTGAGAACGGAGCGAACAGTAACGCGACAGCAACCTGCCGGTTATTCATCCAAAAAATTGTAAAAATGCTTCTTTACATTTCACTGATATTTGAGTATTCTAAAAAGGACAAACAGTGGCAGAGAAATTTATTGTTTAAACACGTTACTGTAAGAGTGAAACAGTAACAGCGAAACGGAGGAACGTACAGATGTTATATGAGAACATTAAAAAATTAGTACAGTACGGAGTAGAAACAGGACTTACACCGGCCTGCGAGAAGAATTATACAATAAATCTTCTTCTGGATGTCTTTAAAGAAGACGAATATGTGGAACCTGAGGAAGAGTACAGGGATATCGATCTTGAAGAGGTATTAAATGCACTTCTGGATGAGGCTGTGAAGAGAAATCTCATAGAAGACAGTGTTGTGTACAGAGACCTTTTTGATACCAGACTTATGAACTGTCTGATGCCGCGTCCGGCGCAGGTACAGAATGAGTTCTGGAGCAGATATGAGAAAGATCCACAGGAAGCAACCGATTACTTCTATAAACTCAGTCAGGACAGCGATTATATTCGTCGTTATCGTGTAAAGAAAGATCAGAAATGGACAGTAGACAGTGAATATGGTAAAATCGATATCACCATCAATCTTTCCAAACCGGAAAAAGATCCGAAGGCAATCGCTGCTGCCAAGCTTGTAAAATCCAGCAGCTATCCGAAATGTCTTCTTTGCCCGGAGAACGAAGGATATGCAGGAAGAGTTAATCATCCTGCCAGAGAGAATCACAGAATCATTCCTATCACTGTAAATGACAGTCCCTGGGGATTTCAGTATTCCCCATATGTGTATTACAATGAGCATTGCATCGTCTTTAACAGTCAGCATGTTCCGATGAAGATTGAGAAGAATACATTTATCAAACTTTTTGATTTTGTAAAACTTTTCCCGCATTACTTCCTGGGATCCAATGCAGACCTGCCTATCGTAGGCGGTTCTATTTTAAGTCACGATCATTTCCAGGGCGGACATTATACTTTCGCAATGGCAAAAGCACCGATCGAGAAACATGTGACTATTCCGGGATATGAGGATGTAGAAGCAGGTATTGTTAAATGGCCTCTTTCAGTTTTAAGGATCCGTCATAAGGATGAGAAGAGACTGATAGAGCTTGCTACACATGTTCTGGAAGCGTGGAGAGGTTATACAGACGAAAGTGCGTTTATCTTTGCTGAAACTGATGGAGAACCGCACAATACGATCACACCGATCGCCCGTAGATCCGGAGATATGTTTGAACTGGATCTCACACTTAGAAATAACATTACTACTGATGAGCATCCTCTTGGTGTATACCATCCGCATGCAGAGTATCACCATATCAAGAAAGAGAATATTGGTCTGATCGAAGTAATGGGACTTGCCGTACTTCCGGCAAGATTAAAAGAAGAATTGGAACTTCTGGCAGAATATATTCTGGAGGGAAAAGACATTTCTTCCAATGAGAAGATTGAGAAACATGCAGCGTGGGTTGCAGAATTCCTTCCGAAATATGACAACCTTGATAAAGACAACATTCAGGATGTTCTCAGAAAAGAAGTCGGTAATGTATTCGTTCATGTACTTGAGGATGCCGGCGTATATAAATGCACTGCTGAAGGCAGAGAAGCATTTATGAGGTTTATCAATAAATTATAAGGAATATTTTCAACCATAAGAAAACAGTGTTTACATAGCAGGATGACAAATCTGGTATTATTTACATATGAGCAGGTTGTAGCGGTTCTGATCAAAAGCCGGGCAGTCTGAAGATGTTTTTGAATGATTGGGAATGCATAGAGAACGTCCCGCATATTTTATGTTGGGACGTTTTTGCAAAATGGAGGTAAATATGTACAGAAAAAGACACAAAAGAGGAAAGCGTCTGGCAAGTGTGTTTCTGACTGTGGCACTGATCACTGCAACAGTTCCCGTACAGGCAGCAGAGTTCGGCACTCCGGACAGTTTTGAAGAGATTTTCAGTTCAGGGGAAGAAGATTCGTGCATAACTGATACAGAAAATACTTTGCCGGCAGCTTCTGATTCGGAGAAAGTAATGGCATCGGAACTGTCACCAACACCAACAGTGACTTCGACACCGGAGGGTACACCGATGCCGTCTTCAACACCGACTCCTTCGGTCACACCGATGCCGTCTTCAACACCGACTCCTTCAGTCACACCATCACCATCTCCCACGCCGACGATTAATCCGGAGAAAGAGGTAATGCTCCGGTTTATAGACGGAGAAGGAAATGAATGTGAACAGCTGCGAACAGTGATGTCCTGGGGTGAATCTTTGATCCTTCCCAATGTACCGGATACAGGTGCACCGGATATGTGGAAACTGGAAAAAAATGAAAAACTTGGAGATGCGATCACTCTGAAGGGTGGAGATATTCTTACTCTGAAGAAAGGCGAGAACTGGAATCTGTTTCTCGAAAAAGGCATCCTGAACTTCTATATGCCAAAGAAATGTACGGTTTCTCTTTATAATAATTCAGGAACCAGTGTGTTTTCCAATGGAATTCTGCGGGCATATGAGACAAAAAACGTCATACTTCCGGATATGCCATCATCCAAATACATTAATTATGGATGGACAGATACAAAGGGAAGTTCTGCTGTAAAATATGAACTGAATTCAGAATTTACAGTGACCGGTGACACAGATTTTTACATTGTGCGCCGTACAGCACTTCAGGTGAATTTTAAGACCAATACAGGGGCAAGCAACAGTAAATTTACCAGACTGAATCAGAAAGTCGGAAAGGGACTTACAGTTACAATGCCGCAGGTACCTGTCAAGACAGGATATCAGTCTCTGGGATGGTCAAAGAGTAAAAAAGCCTCCAAAGCTGACTATAAAGCAGGCCAGAATGTGACTGTATCAAAAACACTGACTCTCTATGCTGTATATAAGAAATTGCCTTACACAGTTACTTTCAATAACAATAATGGAACAAGTACCAGCAAAATTTATACCTCTCTCACCATGTATGCGTCAAAAAATCAGAAAGTGACACTGCCTGATGTGCCGAAAGTAAAGGGCTATACAAACTTGGGATGGACAACTGTAAAGGGAGAAACAGAACCGGAATATTCAGCCGGTGATACAGTAAAGATTACAAAGGCAACTCAGTTCTATGCAGTGTGCAGAAAGAGTAATTATTATACGGTCAGCTACTATCTGGGAAATGGAAGCACTAATGCAGCTTATCAAAAACTTACTCAGACAGTAGAAGAGGGAACTGTTGTTACCTTTGCAAAAGTACCGGCAAGAACCGGTTATGTTAATCAGGGCTGGTCAAGTAAGAAAAATTCCGAGAAAGCAACAGCGAAGGCGAAATGTACAGTTAATAAAAATATCACTCTTTATGCGGTACAGAAGAAGGCAGTACAGCTGACTTTCCACAGATGTGACGGCAGCACCTGGCAGAAAACGACTCTGGCAAAAGGAAGTTCTTATTCTCTTCCGGGCGTAAGGGATGCAGAAGGTTATACTTTTATGGGGTGGTCCACAAAACCGATGCAGAGTGTTTCTCCGCAGTATGAGGCAGAAGAAAAAATCACGGTAAATGGAAATGTGGATCTCTATGCAGTGGTATTTAACAGAACAACGGAAACAGACCTTACAGAGGATCAGCTTCCGCAGGTAGATATCTATAAATATAAACAGGTGATTTTTGTAGGTGATTCCCGTACGGAATTTATGGAAAATGTTCTGACAGGAATGGGAGAATCTGCGACTAAAAATGTGAAGTTTGTCTGCTCGGCAGGAAAGGGACTGGACTGGTTTACCACTACAGGATGGGCTCAGCTTTATTCCATAGTACAGCACGATTCCAACAGTATTCTTTCAAAGAAAACCGCAGTGATCTTTAATTTTGGAGTAAACGACTTGTCAAAATCTGCAGATTATGCGGAGTATTATAACTGGATTGCACCACAGCTTAAAAGCAAAGGATGTGAACTGTACTTCATGTCTGTAAATCCGGTGAATCGTCTGATGCTTCCCAATGCGGGAAGAGCGGACAGAAGTGAGGCGGCAGTCAGATCATTCAATCAGTATATGAAAGCAAATCTGTCTTCTGCTTATACTTATATTGATATGTATTCTTATCTGAAATCAACAGGATACAGCTTTGCCAGTGATCATTACGGAACTGGTACGGTAGATGACGGGCTTCACTATACTACAAGGACATATAAGCGTATTTTTGCAAAATGTATGGATTCATTGAGAGTGCCTGCCTGACCAAATGGCAGAGAGCATGATTTTGCTACACCTGACAAAAGAAAAAACATAGTTAAATACCAGATTACTCCTTGCGTGAAAACAGGGAATAGTCTATACTAAAAGGCGAGACGGCTGTTATCTGAAACAGCGTTTCGTCTTTTTGTGTAAGACCAGAACGATGAGGAGAAAGAGGAAACATAGATATGAAGTTAACAACAGTAAAAGAGATTTACAAAGAGAGAGAAAAATACCTGGATAAAGAGGTTACAGTAGGTGGATGGGTACGAAGCGTACGTGACTCCAAGACATTTGGATTTATCGTGCTTCACGACGGAAGCTTCTTTGAGACTCTTCAGGTAGTTTATCACGATACAATGGAGAACTTTGCTGAGATCAGCAAATTAAACGTAGGTGCAGCGATCATTGTCAAAGGTACACTGGTAGCAACTCCACAGGCAAAACAGCCATTTGAGATCCAGGCAGCAGAAGTTACAGTAGAGGGTAATTCTGCACCTGATTATCCGCTTCAGAAGAAACGCCACAGTCTTGAATACTTAAGAACCATCACACATCTCCGTCCGAGAACAAACACATTCCAGGCAGTATTTCGTGTACGTTCTCTGTGTGCCTATGCGATTCACCGTTTCTTCCAGGAGCAGGGATTTGTTTATGTGCATACTCCGCTGATCACAGGAAGCGACTGTGAAGGTGCAGGTGAGATGTTCCAGGTAACTACTCTGGATATGAACAACGTTCCGACAGATGACAAGGGTGCTGTAGATTACTCTCAGGATTTCTTCGGAAAAGAAACTAATCTGACAGTAAGCGGACAGTTAAACTGCGAGACTTTTGCACAGGCATTCCGCAATGTTTATACTTTCGGACCAACCTTCCGCGCTGAGAATTCCAACACAACCCGCCATGCGGCAGAGTTCTGGATGATCGAGCCGGAATGCGCATTTGCAGATTTAAATGACAACATGGATCTTGCAGAGGCAATGCTGAAATATGTGATCCGTTATGTACTGGAGAATGCACCGGAAGAGATGAATTTCTTCAATTCTTTTGTTGATAAGGGACTTCTGGACAGACTGAACCATGTGATCAATTCTGAGTTTGGTCATGTTACTTACACAGAAGCAGTAGAGCTTCTGGAGAAGAACAACGATAAATTTGACTACAAAGTATTCTGGGGATGCGATCTGCAGACAGAGCATGAACGTTATCTTACAGAAGAAATCTTTAAGAAACCTGTATTTGTAACAGATTATCCGAAGGAGATCAAAGCTTTCTACATGAAGATGAATGAGGATAACAAGACTGTTGCAGCTATGGACTGTCTGGTGCCTGGAATCGGTGAGATCATCGGTGGAAGCCAGAGAGAGGATGACATTGAGAAACTTGAGAAACGTATGGACGAGCTGGGACTTAAGAAAGAGGATTATGACTTCTATCTTGATCTTCGTAAATATGGTTCCACACGCCATTCAGGATTTGGTCTTGGATTTGAACGTTGCGTAATGTACCTTACCGGCATGGGCAACATCCGTGACGTAATTCCATTCCCAAGAACTGTTAAAAACTGTGATTTATAATTTGACTGATATCAGTATTGTGGGAGCATTGAAGCTGCAGAGCAATCCGCAGATATCAAAAATGTTATAGAAAGAGAGATTGGCATGAGATTTATTCATCTTGCAGATGTACACCTTGGTGCAGTTCCTGACAGGGGCTGTCCATGGAGCAGCAGGCGGGAGGAAGAAATCTGGGAAACTTTCCGCCGGGTTATTGCGGGTATCCGCGAGAATCCGGTGGATTTGTTATTTATAGCAGGAGATTTGTTCCACCGCCAGCCTCTTCTACGGGAACTGAAAGAAGTAAATAACCTGTTTTCCACCATCCCGGATACCCGGGTTTATCTGATGGCAGGAAATCATGACTATATTAAGGCTGATTCTTTTTACCGGGATTTTCAGTGGGAAAAGAATGTGACATTTTTTAAGAATGAACAGCTTACCTGTGTGAAAGATGAGAAACTGGATGTTTATGTATATGGACTGAGCTATGAACATCAGGAAATAGAGAATCCTCTGTATGATTCCATACATCCTGCAGAGGGAGAGGGGGTTCACATTTTACTGGCTCATGGTGGAGATGCGAAGCATATCCCCATGAATATCAAATCAATTGCTGCGTCAGGATTTGATTATATTGCATTAGGACATATTCATAAACCCCAGATTCTGATCCGGGATAATGCAGCTTATGCAGGTGCGTTGGAGCCTGTTGACAGAAATGATCTGGGTGATCATGGATACATAGAAGGACATCTGGAAAACGGAAGGCTTAAGACAAATTTTGTTCCTTTTGCCTGCCGTTCCTATGAGCAGATTCTTCTGATGCTGCGTGAAGATTCTACACAGGCATCTCTGGAAGATATGCTGAAGGCGGATCTGGCGAATAAAGGACGCATGAATATCTACAGGATCGTGATCCAGGGAACCAGGGCACCGGAGCTTCTGCTGCTTCCCGAGAGACTGAAGTCTTTTGGCTACGTAACAGAGGTTCTGGATGAATCAAAGCCTTCCTATGATCTGGAAGCACTTCAAAAAAAATATAGTGGAACACTGATCGGTGACTATATCAGTTATTTTCTTGAAAAAGACAGAAATGCAGTGGAGGAGAAGGCATTATATTATGGTCTTCAGGCTTTACTGGAAACAAGCAGGTGACAGACAGAATATGATTATCAGACAGTTAAATATTAAAAACTCTGGAGAAATCCATGATAAAACTTTAGAGTTTTCTCCGGGAATTAACGCTCTGTATGGAGAGAATGAAAGCGAAAGAGCGATAGTACATACGTATATTAAAAATATGTTTCTCGGAGATATCAGTGAAGCAATCTACGATAATGCAGTTTTTGCTGCGAAGTTAAAGAGTCCGACAGAACAGGATCTGGCTCGGGAGCTGCAAAAATTTATGACCGGCTATCAGGGAACTGCAGACAGCTCCATGGATCTGGGACGGGCCATGCAGATGCTCAAGATGTCCAGAAAGGGTTATCTGGTCCAGGCAGACAGAAAACAGAAAGAGACAGAACAGGAGAGGCAGAAACTTCTGACCAGGATGGATGATATCATAAGTGATCTGAATGATCTGAATGGAAAGCTGGATCAGATTAATGAGAAAGAGGAGTCGTTACGGATGCATCCCGGAGATGAAAATGGTGCGGTTATTCTGGATGAGAGAATGGCACAGGCAAAGGCAAAAAGAAACAGCTTTGCAATGGGAATGCTGATATCGGCCGCTGCCGGCATCTTTGGATTGATTCTGACTGCGATTATAGCGGACAGTGTTTCGGTAAGTCTGATCATAGCGGTTATTGCAGCTGCGTTGGTGGGATTTTGTGGAAAACAGCAGCTGAAGTATGCAAGGGAATTTCAGAAGAGAATACGGATGAAGAAACGCTGGGTATCCAGGCAGGAGAAACTCAGATGCAGTAAAGAAAATCTCAGACAGGACTATGATGAGAAAGAAACAGAACTTTGTAACCTTAAGGAAGAATACCGGGAATACGAAGAAAATTCTTTTCTGCTTACATCGGAAGAGCGGGAGGTACAGGCTCTGAATATGGCGATGGAAACCATAGAGAGAATGTCAGGAAATATTCATCTTCAGGTGGGACGAAAGCTGCAGATACGTACTTCTCAGATTTTGAGTGAGATTACAGATGGTGAATATCAGGACGTACAGATGGATGCGGCATCCCACATGACAGTAACTACCGGGAACGGAGCGGAAGCACTGGAATGTCTCAGCCGCGGCACTCTGGAGCTGATTTATTTTGCCATGCGCATGGCTGCAGGAGAGCTTCTGTGTCAGGAAGAAAGTCTGCCGGTGATACTGGATGATATCTTTGGGATGTATGAGGAAGAAGATCTTGAGGCAGTTCTTGAATGGATGTATAAGGAGAAAAAGCAGGTTATCATCAGTACCTGCAGTAAACGCGAGATGGAACTTCTGGACAGAGAGGGAATCCCTTATGGGAAGCAAATTATTTCCTGAATTTTAATCAGACTGCGAAGCAGTTATTCAGTGTAGGGCCGCATAGAAGAGTGGATTGCATTATATATAACAAAAAGAGAGATTTCATGTACTGCAGGAATTTCGGATGAAACAGCCGGAACAGAACATGAAATCTCTTTTTATAAATTTTACAGAAGTTATTTATTTCTCATCATACTGAGCCATATAATTGCTTACGCAGCGGTTGATCCTGTCAACCGGGTTGAGCAGATAGCTTACGGACTGATCATGATTAAGAGTATCAATGATCAGGGCGATATATTTACTCATATCACAGGAAATGTAGTAATCTTTTGCAAGAAGCTCAGGAGACTGATAGATCAGGTTTGTAGTGAGCAGTTTGTCAAACACTCCTGCCTTATGAGCCTCATCAAATTTCTCGAGTCCGTTTGTAAACAGTCCGAAAGTAGAGCAGATATAAATTCTGCCTGCTCCTCTTTCCTTGAGGAGAGAAGAAATCTTAAGAACTGTATCACCGGAAGAAATCATATCATCGATCAGGATCATATCTTTGCCCTTAAGGTTTGGACCGAGGAATTCGTAAGCTGCGATTGGGTGACGTCCATTGATTCTCTTGGAGTAATCCAGACGTTTGTAATACATACCCATATCAACACCAAGGATATTGGCAAGATAGATTGCGCGGTTCATGCTTCCCTCATCAGGGCTGATGATCATGAAATGATCGTTGTCGATGTGAAGTCCTTTCTCATGATTGAGAAGAGCTTTGATAAACTGATAGGATGGCTGTATAGTCTCAAATCCATGCAGAGGTGTTGCATTCTGCACGCGCGCGTCATGTGCGTCAAAAGTGATGATGTTTTCCACACCCATACTTACAAGCTCCTGAAGTGCTGTTGCACAGTCCAGGGATTCTCTGCCGCTGCGGATATTCTGGCGGCTTTCGTACAGATAAGGCATGATCACGTTTACTCTGCGGGCTTTGCCGCCGATTGCGCCGATCACACGTTTCAGATCCTGAAAATGGTCATCAGGAGACATAAGATTCTCGTATGGTCCGATGCTGTAGGTAAGACTGTAGTTACATACATCAACCATCAGATAGATATCGTCACCACGTACGGATTCCATGATCGTACATTTCGCCTCACCGGAACCGAAACGTGCTGTCTGGACCGGTATCAGATAGGAATCTCTCTGATAACCCTCAAATGCAAAAGAATCAAGCTCTTCGTGGCTGCGCTCTTTACGCCACTGTATCAGCCATTCATTTACTTTTTCACCCAGATCCTTACAGCTGATCAGAGGGATCAGACCAAGTCTGCCCACCGGAAGTGTAGTTAAATCTTTAGTTGTTGCCTGTGCCATGTTTTATTTTCCTCCTAAAAAAATTTTCTGTATACGGATATCCTTTCCTTCCAGCTTCACCATACGGTAGTTGCTGGCGATTCTCGAAAAGGTTCGTTCGGAATAAGTATCCGAGAAATTTTCCAGTTTCAGATTTGTTGATATGATCGTAGACTTCCTGCGCATGATGCGTTCATTTATGCACAAAAACAACTGGGAAGAGACAAAGCTGTTTGTAAGTTCAGTTCCCAGGTCGTCGATGATCAGCAGATCGCTGTCAAATACAAATTCCTGTCCTTCTGTTTTATCTCTGGAGAATTTGGAGTCTGCCAGCAGTTCAAACAGATCAAATGCGGAAAAGTACATAACGCAATGTGCTGATTCCAGAAGATCATGAGCAATACAGTGAGAAAGAAAAGTCTTACCCACACCGGTATCACCGTAAAGAAACAGATTCTCAAAGGAACTGTCAAAATTTCTCACAAAACCTCTGGCAATATCATAAGCTCTCCGGGCCGTCTCTCTTTCTGTCAGTCCGGTAGCTTCGTTCTTCATTGTATCAGAATAATAATCAAAAGAAAAGTGGTCAAAGTTTTCTTTTTTGAGAATTTCTTTTAAATTGGACTGCGTATAGAGCAGTTCTATCTCTGCTTTCTTAAAACAGGTGCATTTTTGGCTTCCGACGTAACCGGTATCCTGACAGACCGGACACTTATATGGAAGTTCCAGATAATCCTCCGGATATGAGTTACATACCAGCAGGGCATTGCGCTCCTGGGACAGAAGAGAGATTGCAGCTTTAAGGTCCTCAAGACCTGATGATTCTCCGCTTAAGAGTGCTCTTGCTTTTTTGGCGCTTAAGGTGGCAACCTCTTCATCTATTTCGTGGATGCGCGGGATTTTTTTATAAATCTCCTGAGTACGCTCCTCCAGAATACGTCTGTTCTGAGACTGGGTCTTGCTGTATTCCCGCATGATCGTATCATACTGATAATTCTGTAAAGGCATGACTTCACACCCTTTCGTTTGTTTTTTTGTAGCTGTTCAGTGACTTTCAGACGATTATGTCACTGCCGTTACTGATTCAGTAATTTCTTTTCATATTCGTTAAAGTCGTACTGTCGCTGATGGAAATTGTTAAACCGGTTTGATGCAGCCGGTTTGGAAGCTGCTTTTCGCTGGGTATTCTTTTCCAGCTTCTGGCGCTGATGCTGAGCATCGAGGAGCCGGACATCTGCAAGTGTACGGACATTTTTATCTTTCCATCCGGAAAGGATTTTATCTGCATACTGGAAACTTGGCTGTCCGGTAGAGAGAACTGTACGGCTGCAGGCTTCCTGGATGATATCCATGGTAAAACCATAATCATTCAGCCAGGTGTTCATAAGAGAAATCTCTGTATCTACCGGATTTCGTCCGCTGATTCCCATTGATTTAAAAATAGTAAAGTATTCTTTGGCATAACGGGAATTTGCCTCTTTTGCCATGGTGACAGTGGTGATTCCCTCATCTGCCCAGGCAAGAGCAACGGTTTCTATGTAACGCATACTCTTATGCCCGCGGCTGACACTGTATTCGATCAGGTACTCGATCAGATCAGGCGAGAATTTCAGCTCATCATAGAAAAACAGAATCTTTTTCATCTCGGTAGGAGTGAGCGTTTTGCCGAGATACTGTTCTGCGATATAGAGGAGCTGTACGATCTCATCATTTTGCTTTAATTCTTTTACACGGTCAGGAGACAGTGCAGTGGCTGATCTGGTGGTCTGCTTCACAGGCTGTGCCGGCGCAGAAGAAGTCTGGGTTTCTGTTTTTGTAACAGGGGCTGCCGAAACAGGTGTGTCGGAAGCAGCAGATTTTACAGGTGGTACATTCAATATGATATCTGCTATATCTTCGTTATTTCTGTAGGTTAAAGTAAGGAGTTTTTCTTTCTCCCAGTATTTCAGAGCGCGGATAATGTCACGTTCTGTACAGAAGAAATGATCAGCCATCTGCTCCAGACTGAAGGGTACAGAGGTGTCAGAAAGAAGCCTCAGAAGATAGATATATACTTTCACAAATTCTCCATTGGCCCCAGGCATATAGTTGTCTATGAAATTGTTGGTTAATACAGTTACTTCCGCATTGCGGGAATTCTGTAAAGTGATCATAGCCATGAATTTCCACTCTCTTTCATAATAATAAGATGTTAGGGTCAAAAGGTATTTTGCCCCTAACCTGATATCCACGAATTGCTCCGCTGCAAAGCAGCTCCCACAATTCTCATAATAATAAGATGTCAGAGTAAAAAAAGATATTTTTCCTCTGACTTGATATCTATGAATTATAGCACAACATTTTTTAAAAGAGAATAGGGGATTTTTGTCGAAGATTTCATCCACATTTGAATGTGGATAATGTGGATAATGTGGAAAGGTGAAATATGGTATATATTATTGGAAACCTGAAAAATGTTGAATTTCAGGGAAAAACGGAGTATTACGGGGACGAATAATGTCGAATTATGTTAAGTGATTTATGCACATATACATCCACATATGCAGGCAGATGAAAATGTGTATAACGATGTGGAAAATGTGGATAAATGATCTGAACTGTTATAAATAAAGGAAGAACTGAGGGGGATAAAATGTTTATAACTTTTTAATGGAAATTGTCGACAGAGACACAAATGTTTAGTATCTTCTATTGCTATAAGTGCTATAAGTTGGGCGGTTGTAAAAAACAGGACAATTCTGAAAAATTATTTTCCGGATTGTCCTGTGTAAATTGCTGATATCTATGTCTGGCAGCGGATTGCAAATAACTGTCTGACAACTGTCTGTTATAATAGGAAGTTATCCGTGAGAAATATTATTTGCCCAGCAGATGCTCCCCGATATTTACAACATCTCCGGCTCCCATGGTGATGAGCAGATCTCCCTCCTGGCAGTTTGCGAGAAGATAATTCTCAATCTCATCAAAGGTAGGGAAATACTCGCAGGGAGTTCCCAGTTCCTGAATACGCTTCTGCAGATCTTCAGAAGAAATTCCCAGAGTATCGGTTTCTCTTGCTGCATAAATATCCGCAACTACCACATGATCTGCCAGGCTGAGTGCTTTGGCAAACTCCGGAAGCAGAGCTTTGGTACGGGTATATGTATGTGGCTGGAATACACACCATAATTTCTTATGGGGATAATTGTGTGCGGCATGAAGAGTTGCTTCAATTTCTGTAGGATGATGTGCATAATCGTCTACGATCGTAACCCCTGCAACTTCTCCTTTATACTGGAAACGGCGGTCTGTTCCTGTGAAACTTCCAAGTCCCTTGATGATCACTTCTTCGGAAAGACCAAGAAGATGACCGAGGGCAATTGCTGCCAGTGCATTGGAAACATTGTGGATGCCCGGCACTTTCAGATAATAGCTGCCAACCTTAACGCCATTGCGCAGAACGGAGAAGGAAGCATGTCCATATTTGTCATAAGTGATATCTGCTGCCTGATAATCTGCATCATGTTCCAGACCATAAGTGATCACATTACATGGAAGATCCCGGATGATATCTTCATATTTCGGAGTATCTGCATTGATGATCAGTGTACCGTCAGCAGGAAGAAGCTCTGCAAAGCGGCGGAAGGAATGACGGATATCGTCAATATCCTTAAAGAAATCCAGATGGTCTGCATCCATATTCAGGATAATACTGATCTTCGGGAAAAAGCTCAGAAAGCTGTTTGTGTATTCGCAGGCTTCTGTGACAAAAGTCTCAGAATTGCCTACGCGGATGTTTCCGCCGATAGCAGGAAGAATACCTCCCACACTGATGGTCGGGTCACAGTCTCCTGCAAGAAGAATGTGAGATACCATAGATGTTGTGGTTGTTTTTCCATGAGTTCCGGAAATGGCAACAGGAGTATCATAATTCCTCATGATCTGTCCGAGAAGCTCTGCACGTGTGAGCATTGGAAGTCCTTTTTCCTTTGCACAGGCAAATTCCGGGTTGTCAGGATGGATAGCTGCGGTATATACCACAACATTTACGTCATCGGTAATGTTTGTGGCACGCTGTCCGTAATAGATGGTGGCTCCCTTTTTCTCCAGTGCCTGGGTAAGAGGACTGGATTTGGAATCGGAACCGGAAATGACAAAATCCTCGCCGAGAAGAATCTCGGCCAGTCCGCTCATGCTGATGCCGCCGATACCGATAAAATGTATATGAAGTGGTTTGTGAAAATCTATCTGATACATAGTATGTTCTCCTTGATTAATTATTTACAAATCTTTATAAATCCGGTAACTGTAACATATTCGCATAGTTACTGGAACTGTTTTATCTGTCTGTTTATTATACTCCCTGTGCCTTAAAATGAAAAGGACTTCTTTTGGTTGATAAAAAATTACAAAAAACGACATTGGATATATAAAAAATGCCTAATAATATATCGGTGGAAATACAGACTCAATAAAAAACGTGTGCAAAAATCATAAAAAAACAAAAAATGAGAAACAAAAATTGTAAATAATGTTCACTAACAGATAAAAGTGTGTTATAATTAAATAATCATAACCTGTAACTGTTCAGTGCCTCGCGAAACAGCAGACTGACGAATAGTTACCATAACTACAACAAGAGGTGATTGCATGATTAAGAAAGAAATGATAGCTATGCTTCTGGCCGGCGGTCAGGGCAGCAGACTGGGTGTACTGACAGAAAAAGTAGCGAAACCTGCAGTTGCTTTTGGCGGGAAATATCGTATCATAGATTTTCCTTTAAGTAACTGTATTAATTCAGGCATCGATACAGTAGGTGTATTGACACAGTATCAGCCATTGCGACTTAATACACATATCGGAATTGGTATTCCATGGGATCTTGACAGAAACGAAGGTGGTGTAACAGTACTGCCGCCTTACGAGAAGAGTACCAGCAGTGAGTGGTACACAGGAACAGCCAATGCAATCTTCCAGAATATGGATTACATGGAACAGTATAATCCGGATTATGTCCTGATCTTATCCGGTGACCATATCTATAAGATGGATTATGAAGTAATGCTTGATTTCCATAAAGCGAATAAAGCGGATGTGACGATTGCCTGTATGCCGGTACCTATTGAGGAAGCAAGCCGTTTTGGTATCATGGTAACAGATGACATAGGACGCATTACGGAGTTTGAGGAGAAACCGGAGCATCCAAGCAGCAATCTGGCGTCCATGGGAATTTATATTTTCAGCTGGCCTGCTTTAAAGGAAGCACTGATGTCTCTGAAGGATCAGAACAGCTGTGATTTTGGCAAACATGTTCTCCCATACTGCAAGGAGAAAGGTGAGAGACTTTTCGCCTACGAATACAATGGATACTGGAAGGATGTAGGAACACTGGGTTCTTATTGGGAGGCCAATATGGAACTGATCGATATTATTCCGGAATTTAATCTCTATGAAGAATTCTGGAAGATTTACACAAAGGGAGATATTATCCCGCCTCAGTATATTTCAGCAGATGCGGTTACAGACAGATGTCTGATCGGTGAGGGTGCAGAAATTTACGGGGAAATACATAATTCTGTGATCGGACCAAATGTTGTGATCGGAAAAGGCAGCGTGATCCGTGATTCCATTATCATGCGCAATTCTACCATTGGTGAGGGCGTACAGATGGATAAGGCTATTATTGCCGAGGATGTTACTATTGGAAACAATGTTGTACTGGGATGTGGTGAGGAAGCTCCGAATGTGCTGAAACCTGCAGTTTATGCATTTGGAATTGCTACGGTTGGTGAACGCAGCGTGATCCCGGATAATGTAAGGATCGGAAAGAATACAGCAATCTCAGGTATAACTGTTCCTGAGGATTATCCTGATGGTGAGCTGGCCGGCGGACAGGTAATTACAGCAAAGGACGGTGACGAATAATGAGAGCGATAGGTATTATTTTGGCTGGCGGTAATAATAACCGCATGAGAGAATTATCAAATAAGAGGGCAATCGCAGCAATGCCGATCGCCGGAAGCTACAGAAGTATCGACTTCGCACTGAGCAACATGGCGAGTTCTCATATTCAGAGAGTTGCTGTTCTGACACAGTACAATGCCCGTTCTCTGAATGAACATTTAAGCTCTTCCAAATGGTGGGATTTCGGAAGAAAACAGGGTGGTCTCTTTGTATTTACACCTACGATCACAAAAGAGAACAGTCTGTGGTATCAGGGAACAGCAGATGCTATTTATCAGAATCTGGAATTCCTTAAAAGCAGTCATGAACCATATGTAGTGATCGCATCCGGCGACTGCGTTTATAAGATGGATTACAACAAGGTTCTTGAATATCATATTGCGAAACGTGCAGATGTTACGGTAGTATGCACTACCTGCGATAATCCCAGTGAGATTGAGAGATTTGGTGTTCTCCGTATGAATGAGGACTGCAGGATTGAGGAATTTGAAGAGAAGCCAATGGTTTCTTCTTATAATACAATTTCAACAGGTATCTATGTTATCCGAAGAAGACAGCTGATCGAGCTGATCGAGAGAGCTGCGCTGGAAGGCAGACATGATTTTGTAAAGGATATTCTGATCCGCTACAAGAATCTTAAGAGAATCTATGGATATAAGATTGACACATACTGGAGCAATATCTCCACAGCAGAAGCATATTATAAGACAAATATGGATTTCCTGAAACCGGAGATCAGAAACTATTTCTTCAAACAGGAACCGACAATTAAGACAAAGATTGATGATCTGCCTCCTGCAAAATACAATCCGGGAGCACAGGTGAAGAACAGCCTGGTTGCCAGCGGATGTATTATCAATGGTACGGTGGAGAATTCCGTTCTTTTTAAAGACGTATTTGTAGGAAATAACTGCGTGATCAAGAACTCTGTGATTTTAAACAATGTATATCTGGGAGATAATACTCATATTGAGAACTGCATTGTTGAAAGCCGGGATACTATTCGTGCAAATTCGTATTACTGCGGCGACGGTGAAGTGAAGATCGTCGTGGAGAAAAATGACAGATATATACTGTAAATAAAACAGCCGGATAGATTCGGTAAATCGAAAGGAGTAAATTTGTATCATGAATATTACTGACGTGCGTGTGAGGAAGGTAGCAAAAGAAGGAAAGATGAAAGCGGTTGTTTCCATAACGATCGATGATGAATTTGTAGTACATGATATCAAGGTGATTGAAGGAGAAAAAGGGTTATTTATCGCTATGCCAAGCCGTAAGGCAACAGACGGAGAATATCGTGATATTGCACATCCGATCAATTCTGCAACACGTGACAGGATCCAGACGATCATTCTGGACAAGTTCCAGGAAGTTATGGATGCGGAACCGGAAGAAGCTGCAGCTGCGGAATAACCGGTGAATAAAGAACTGTAAACAGATAAGAAGCACAGGCACTGTCTCTGAAAAAGGGGCAGTGCCTGTTTTTGCTGAGCATTAGTGAAGACAAAATGTTACATAATTATTACATAAATTAATAAAAAGTGTTGATTTTTTTACGAAATATGATATACTGGGTTTCAGATTAACGAGAAAGGTGATTAATTTATGAAGAAAAAAGTTTTTTCATTACTGCTGGCCGGAATGCTTACTTTTTCCATGGGAACAACTGCATATGCAACAGAAGATGCGATCGCTGACATGCAGGCTCAGAAACAGCAGGCAGAAGCCGGACTTGCCCAGACACAGGCGAATATTGACAGCCTTCAGAGCAAGAAGCAGGAGCTGGAGAACTATCTGTCTGATTTGAATACACAGTATGAAGACCTGACTAATGCGATTTCTGAACTCAGCATACAGGCCGGAGAGAAAGAGAATGAGCTGAAACAGCTTCACACAGAATTAAAGAAAGCTAAGAAAGCATTAAATAAACAGTACGATGATATGAAACTCCGCATCCAGTATATGTATGAGAATGGCGGTACATCTGCATTAGAGACTTTGCTGTCATCTAAGGATCTTTCTGAGTTCCTCAACAATGCAGAGAGTGTTGCGAAGATTTCCCAGTATGACAGGACTATGCTGGAGAAATGCGAGAACCTTCAGAACACTATCAAAGATCAGGAAACAACTGCTGAGGAAGAGAAGGCTGCTATTGATCAGCTTCTTGAAGAGAGAGCGGCCAAACAGCAGGAGGTTCAGAATCTTGCAGCAAGCACAAGTGATAACATCTCTTCCTATGTAAGCCAGATCAGCGCAAGCCAGGAAGAAGCAGCAGCACTGACTGCAGAAATCAACAATGCAGATAACAGCATTGCTCAGCTTGTGCAGCAGGCAGAAGAGGAAAAAGCAGCCAGAGAGGCAGCGCAGGCACAGGCCGAAGCAGAGGCGGCAGCGGCACAGGAACAGGATGCAGAAGAGAGTTCTGATGATTATGAAGAAGATACAGATTCCTATGAGGAAGACTCTTCGGACAGTCAGGATTCTTCGGAGACTGAAGGATCTGAGGATACTTCTGAAGATTCAGGGGATTCTGATGATGAAGATACATACGAAGAGAACGATGCAGATTCCTATGAGGGAGACTCTGACAGTAATGAATCAGAAGATACATCTGACAGCCAGGCATCCTCAGACAGTTCTTCCGGTCAGGGAAAATACCTTGGCAACTTTACACTGACTGCATATTGCAACTGTGCACAGTGCTGTGGTACAGCAGGTAACCTGACAGCCAGCGGAACAGTTCCGACAGCAGGACGTACCGTAGCTATGGCGGGAGTACCCTTTGGAACACAGCTTCTGATCAACGGAAATGTATACACAGTAGAGGATCTGGGAACACCTTATGGACATGTTGATATTTATTGTGACAGCCATTCAGAAGCATTAAGCTTCGGACTTCAGTCTGCTGAGGTTTATCAGTTGAACTGATAACAAAACAATAATGTGATTAAGAACTCTGGTAAAACAGGGTTCTTTTTTTCGGATTTTGCCCGGATTGCTATAACATAGGTGGTTTAACTTGAGGATTCAGATGCCTGATGATAAAATGATATATCAGATTTATATACGGTAAAATATAATTGGAATGGAGATAAACAATGAGAATCTGTGGCTTTAATAAAACGACATTGCTGGACTATCCGGGAAAGGTAGCCAGTACTATATTTCTGGGTGGATGCAATTTCCGCTGTCCGTTCTGTCAAAATGGTATATTGGTTGTGGCTCCCGGAGAACAGCCGGATTACAGTCAGGAGGAACTTTTGACTTTTTTGAAAAAAAGAAAGGGGATTCTGGACGGGGTCTGCATTTCAGGAGGGGAACCTACACTGTCAGATGGTCTGGAGGAATTTCTGGGAAAAATCAAAGAGCTGGGCTATGCTGTTAAACTGGACACCAATGGCTCACGTCCGAAGATTGTAAAACATCTGGCAGAAGCCGGACTGATCGATAAAGTAGCTATGGATATCAAAGCCTGTCCGGATAACTATGGAAATCTGACCGGAATAGAAAAGCCTGATATGGACAGTATTTTTGAGACAGCAGATTTTCTGCTGCATGGGAATCTGGACTATGAATTCAGAACAACAGTAGTACGGGAACTGCATACGCAGAAGGATTTTAAAGAAATCGCTGGGTGGCTGGCAGGAGCGAAAGAATATTATCTGCAGGCTTATAAGGACTCAGATGGAGTCCTCAGGCCTGGATATGGAAGCTATACTTTTGAAGAACTTCAGAATTTTCAGAAGATTCTTCAAAAGACGATTTTATCTGTGGGAATCCGGGGCATCGATTAAACGATACCAGTAACCGCCGCGCATTTTTGGAATCTCTATATAGCTGCTTTCTTTGAAGTAAGGAAAGCCAAACATATTTGCCATAAAGCGTTCCTGCTGATTATAAACGCCGGGAACGCCGAGGATATACTGTCCGTTATTTCTTTGTCCTAAAAGCAAATATCCGAAATTATAATGCCCATACTGGAGAAAACGGTTATTGCGCAGTGCACAGTAATGCCGCGGAAAATGCTTCAGGTCATCAAGGTGTATCTTCCATGCAGAAATCAGTTCGCCATCGGAGAAGGGGGAAAATTCGGCAGAGGTTTTTCTGTTTTCTGCATTTCTTTCCGGGACAGGATTGCCGGCATTTTCAGAACTATTGGAATCTTCAACAGTATTATCTGAGATATAGGATGACTCTGTTCCTGGCTTGTTATCAGATGTTCCCTGAGCCGGAATGTTGGCAGACGGTTCAATTGATAAAGAATCGTCAGGAACTTTTGTAAGCGAGGTATCTTCGGGTTTTTCTGAAATATCTTCAAGTTCTTCGGGCATTTCCTGTAATACCATATCTGCCGGAACTTCGGGTTTCTGTGAAGTGATTTTCGCAGATTCAGGAATATCTGCGTCAGGCATAGTTTTTATTTCATGGAAATTCTCCGGACGTATAGGCTGATCGTCCCATTCAGTACCAAAGAATTCGCCAGTATCTGAAGTAATGATCATTCCGCCCAACTTACCCATTGCAACGCCGGAGTCATTCATATCTGTTGCATCTGTTATGATCAGGCATTCTACAGTTTCTTTTTCTGTCTCGCAGGTATCCAGAAGAATTCCGTTGATCAGGCCATCCTTTCGTGTAAATCCATAAATATTGCATTTTACATTTTCAGGCAGCCCCGGACAATGCAGATGAATCTCAACAGAACATTGCTGATCTTTTACTTCAACTTTAATAAATCCGCAATTGCTGCCTTTCTTTCCGCTTTCATAGTCATATACATATGCGATAAAACGCCGATATCCAGCCAAAATCCTTCCTCCGTAAAACCAGATTCAATAATGTATATGACCATCAGAAGAAAATATTCGAAAAAATTAAAAAAATTTGAAAAAATCTATTGACAAACTGCGATTTTATTAATATAATAGCACTTGCATTGACGAAGCGTGGCTCAGTTTGGTAGAGCGCTGCGTTCGGGACGCAGAGGTCGTGGGTTCGAATCCCGTCGCTTCGACTACGCATAGGAAGTCTGAAACCAATTGGTTTTCAGGCTTTCTTTTTGCTATTCTGGTAGTGATGCAACAGCAGAAAGGAAAAGAAAAGTTGACAGATCAGGAACGTTTTATGAAAGAAGCTATCCGTCAGGCGAAGAAGGCAGAAGCTCTGGAAGAAGTGCCAATCGGCTGTGTGATCGTGCATGAGGGTAAGATCATCGCACGTGGATATAACAGAAGAAACACAGATAAAAATACACTCTCCCATGCAGAACTGAATGCAATCCGCAAAGCCAGTAAAAAACTTGGAGACTGGCGGCTGGAGGGATGCACTATGTATGTGACGCTGGAACCATGCCAGATGTGCTCCGGGGCACTTGTCCAGTCCAGAATAGATGAAGTAGTGATCGGCTGTATGAATGCCAAAGCGGGCTGCGCAGGTTCTGTGATGAATCTTTTGCAGGTGGATGGATTTAATCATCAGGTAAAGATTATACAGGGAGTTTTGGAAGAGGAATGTTCTTCTATGTTGTCTGAGTTTTTCAGAAAGCTTCGTGAGAAAAAGAAGCAAGAAAAGGCAGCCCTTAAAGCTGCACAGGAAAATCCGGAGGGAGAACCGGAATAATAAAAGTAAAAGACAGACAAAAACAGGAAGAATCTTAAAGGCAATAAGAGTAATAAAAATAACAGAAGTAATGTTACAGGCAGAAATAAAAAGAGGCGAATAAAAAGAATGAAAAAAGATACAACAAACGACATGACCGTCGGCAGTCCGGTGAGTCTGATAATAAAATTTATGATCCCAATGTGCCTGGGAAATCTTTTTCAGCAGTTTTATAATATTGCAGATTCCATTGTTGCCGGAAAATTTATCGGAGTAAATGCCCTTGCAGCTATCGGAAGCACCGGTTCACTGATGTTTTTTGTGACCGGCTGGCTGAATGGACTCAGCAGTGGATTTGCGATTATCGTAGCCCAGATGTTCGGAGCGAAAAAGTTTGACAGGATGCGCCATTATGTTGCCATGTCCATTTACCTTATGGCTGCATTTTCCATTGTCATGACCATAGGATTCAGTCTTGCGAACAAACCAATCCTGCATCTGATGAATTCGCCGGAAGAGGTATTTGGTGATGTAACTGCATATATGGGAATTATTTATGCAGGTCTTATTATCACAGGTGCATATAATGCACTTGCGGCTTTCCTGCGTGCGCTGGGTGACTCCAAGTCGCCATTGTATTTCCTGATCATTTCGGCTGTGATCAATGTTATTCTGGATGTAGTTTTTATTGTAGTCTTTGGAATGGGTGTAGAAGGATGCGGATATGCCACAGTGATCGCACAGGGAATTTCGGCAGTGTGTTGCCTGATTTATATTGTAAAAAGATTTCCGATCCTTCATCTGGAACGGAAGGATTTTGAGATATGCTGGGACAGTTTCGGCAGACTTCTGAAGCTTGGAATTCCTATGGGATTGCAGTTTTCGATTACAGCAATCGGAACCATTATTGTACAGAGCGCGGTCAATATTTACGGACCTGTACATATGGCCGGATTCTCTGCTGCCGGTAAGATCCAGAATATTTTTGCCACAGTATTTACAGCCTTCGGTGCAACCATAGCAACCTATGTAGGTCAGAACAGGGGCGCAGGAAAAATGGATCGTGTGAAACAGGGAGTCCGTTACACGCAGATGATGGTCCTGGGATGGAGCGTTTTTGTTATGTTCCTGATGTTTTTCTTCGGAAAATATCTGACATATCTTTTCGTAGATCCATCGGAACAGGATGTAGTAAATGTGTCTGTTACTTATTTCCGGACAGTATTCTGGGCATATCCGTTTCTCGGAAGTATTTTCCTCTATCGAAATACTCTGCAGGGAATGGGATATGGACTTGTACCAATGCTTGGCGGGGTATTTGAACTGGTGGCGAGAACCGGAATTGTCGTATTGATTGCGGGACATACTTCCTTTGCCGGTGTCTGTATGGCTGACCCGACCGCATGGATCGCCGCACTGATCCCACTGATTCCTTATTATTTTCATGTGATGAAGAGATATAAGAACAAAAGTCAGGTACAGGTAGTAGAGGATTAATTATTCTTTATCTGATGGAAATTGTATAAGGCTCTTTCCCGTTTCTGTTAATATATGGACTTTTGTAAACCACAAAAATAAGAAAAGCATTCAGAAAATTATCAACAGATAAAATTCTGAATGCTTTTTTATATGATGAGCTGCATCATAAATATTCTTTTTTGCGCGCCGCACTTCGGAATGGTCCCACAGACGTTACCTCTACAGTTAACTCAGCCCAGGCACCCTTACGGCACACAAGAGCTTCTGCTTAGTGCTGCTACATTCCTGTCCTGACACGGTTCACAGATTCCTGTTGCGTAAGACCCAAACGTCAACGCCACTTATAGAGGGCAGCTCCACAGGATACAAGCCTCGGATTGGCATCACCCCTGCTGTAGCGGATTGCAGGTACAGGGCACCGCTATCTCCCCGGCTGCGCATTTCTGATTATATAGGCAGGAGGCTGTTTTGTCAATAGTGAATCATTATAGTAAAACTTATTACTGGGAACGGAGGTTACTGTTCACACACCACTATTCCGCGAGGTGTTTTGGCATGAATATGCCAAAATCCCGAGACATACAAGCCAAAATTCCATTGCCGCAGGCAATCTGGAATGAATTTTGGCTATGTTACTGAGAACGGAGTGAACAGTAACAAACGGAGTGAACAGTAACGAACGGAGTGAACAGTAACTAAAACTTTTCTAACACTATTGTATGAAAACGATAAATATTATATAATAAACAGAAATAAACTATCTTTATTCTGGAAATGGATATGCCAGAGTACACAACATGTCTTGTATGTATGGATATGGATAATTCTTAAAACACAGAAATGGAGGATACGATCATGATTAAAAGAATAGGTATGCTTACCAGCGGCGGTGATTGTCAGGCACTTAACGCTACCATGCGAGGAGTAGTAAAGGGACTGAGCAACAATTTGGATGAACTGGAAGTTTATGGATTTGATGATGGATATAAAGGACTGATCTATGGTAAATACCGTATGCTCACATCCAAAGATTTTTCCGGAATCCTTACACAGGGCGGCACAATCCTCGGAACATCCAGACAGCCATTCAAACTGATGCGTGTCCCGGATGAGAATGGCCTGGACAAGGTTGAAGCAATGAAGCAGACTTATTATAAACTCTGCCTGGACTGCCTTGTGATCCTTGGCGGAAATGGTACACAGAAGACAGCAAACCTTCTGAGAGAAGAAGGACTGAACATTATCCATCTTCCAAAGACTATTGATAATGACATCTATGGCACAGACATGACCTTTGGTTTCCAGAGTGCGGTAAACATTGCCACAAATGCCATTGACTGTATCCATACGACAGCATCTTCACATGGACGTGTATTTATCGTAGAGATCATGGGACACAAGGTAGGAAGTCTGACACTTCATGCAGGTGTTGCAGGCGGTGCGGATATCATCCTGATTCCTGAGATCCCATATGATATCAAAAAAGTTACCGCAGCGATCCAGAAACGTGCCAAAGCAGGCAAGCGTTTCACAATCCTTGCAGTTGCAGAAGGTGCGATTTCCAAAGAAGACGCAGAACTTCCTAAAAAGAAATACAAAGAGAAACTGGAAGCCCGAGCAAAGAAATATCCGTCCGTTTCCTATGAGATTGCCGACCAGATCTACAAAGAGATCGGAAGCGAAGTCCGCGTTACAGTTCCGGGACATACACAGAGAGGCGGAGAACCATGTCCGTATGACCGCGTTCTTTCCACAAGAATCGGTGCAGGTGCAGCGCAGGCGATCATGGATGGTGAATATGGCATCATGATCGGCGTGGTAAACGGCAAAATTAAACGTGTACCTCTTGAAGAGTGTGCAGGTAAGCTTAAGATGGTATCACCGAAAGATCAGCTTGTAGTTGCTGCCAAACAGATCGGTATCAGCTTTGGTGACTGATTAAGTGAAACAGTACTTGACTGACAGATACTTTTTCATATAAGATATGGATGTAAAAAAGACCGCCGCGGGAATTTTTTCCGCGGCGGCTGTGATAATAAGATAGAGATAACTATTTGGCGCGCTGCTGACAGTGGGGGTGCTGAATAGTTACGATAGGAGTTTACTCATGAGTTACACTGCTCTTTACAGAAAGTTCAGACCGGATAATTTCGCGGATGTCAAAGGTCAGGATCACATAGTGACTACTCTGACAAATCAGATTAAGCATAACCGTATCGGCCATGCGTATCTGTTCTGCGGCACCAGAGGAACCGGTAAAACAACAGTAGCCAAAATTCTGGCGAAGGCAGTCAACTGTGAGCATCCCGTAAATGGCAGCCCCTGTAATGAATGTGCCATGTGCAAGGCAATCCAGGCAGGAACTGCAATGAATGTGATCGAGATCGATGCTGCATCCAACAATGGTGTGGATAATATACGTGAGATCAGAGAAGAGGTTTCTTACCGCCCTACAGAAGGTAAATATAAAGTATATATTATTGATGAGGTTCATATGCTTTCCACAGGTGCCTTCAATGCCCTGCTGAAAACACTGGAGGAACCACCGTCTTATGTTATGTTTATCCTGGCAACTACAGAGGCGCACAAGATTCCGATTACGATTTTATCCAGATGCCAGAGATATGATTTCCACAGGATCACCATAGACACTATCGCGGCCAGACTGGATGAACTGCTCAAAGTTGAAGGCGTAGAAGCTGAGGAAAAAGCAGTCCGATATGTAGCGAAAGCGGGAGATGGTTCCATGCGAGATGCGCTCAGCCTTCTCGACCAGTGTATTGCTTTTTATCTTGGACAGGAACTTACCTATGATAAAGTTCTGGAGGTTCTGGGAGCCGTTGACACCGAAGTGTTTAGCAAGCTTTTGCGAAAAGTGATCCGGGGAGATGTGACAGGTTCCATTCATATCCTGGAGGAACTGATCGTAGGAGGCAGGGAACTGAGCCAGTTTGTGGGAGATTTTACCTGGTATATGAGAAATCTTCTTCTCGTTAAGACTTCTGAGAATCCGGAGGAAGCGATCGATGTCTCATCCGACAACATGAAGCTTCTGAAAGAAGAGAGCACCATGCTGGATGTGGAGACGCTGATGCGGTATATCCGTATTTTTTCGGATTTGTCCAACCAGATCCGATATGCAACCCAGAAAAGGGTTCTCGTGGAGATTGCACTGATCAAGTTGTGCCGTCCTGCAATGGAGACTAATCTGGATTCTGTTCTGGACAGACTGCGTGTGCTGGAACAGCGGATGGATGAACGTCCGGTACAGCAGGTGATCGTGCAGCAGGGTTCAGGGAAAATGCCGGCAGAAACCGGAGCAGTTCAGGAACCGGCGGGAAACAAAGCACCGGCGAAAGCTGCACCGGAAGATTTGCAGAAGATCGTGGCAGGCTGGAGAGTGATCACAGGACAGACAACAGGGATGTTCAAACAGATGCTTCAGAAATCTGTTCCGAAGTATAACAGTGAGACAGGAGAACCTGTCCTTTATGTGGAATTTCAGGATTTCCTTGGGCAGTCCTATGTGGACAATCCGGAAGCGAAGAAAGAGCTTCAGGACATCATCACTGCCCAGACAGGAAAAACAGTAGAGATCCAGATGCTGGTGGCAGATAAGCATCAGCATACAAATCTGGCAAATATCACAGTAGACCAGGCGATAAAGAATAATATCCACATGGATGTTGTGATAGAGGAAGATCCTGATGAGGAAAAAGGAGAATAAATATTGTTACTGTTCACACACCACTATCCCGCGAGGTGTTTTGGCATGAATATGCCAAAATCCCGAGACATACAAGCCAAAATTCTATTGCCGCAGGCAATCTGGAATGAATTTTGGCTACGTTACTGTGAACGGAGTGAACAGTAACTAAATATTCTCCGGACAGGAAAAGGCAGTAAATAATAAGGCAATAAATAGCAAGGAGGACATCACAAATGGCAAAACGTGGAGGATTCCCGGGAATGGGTATGCCGGGAAATATGAATAATCTTATGAAACAGGCGCAGAAAATGCAGCGCCAGATGGAAGAGAACCAGAAAGCTCTGGAAGAGAAAGAATTTACGGCTACTGCAGGAGGCGGAGCTGTAGAGGTAACTATCTCCGGTAAGAGAGAGGTGACAAAAGTAAAGCTTCAGGAGGAAGTTGTAGATCCGGATGACATCGAAATGCTGGAAGATCTCATCGTTGCAGCTACAAACGAAGCACTTCGCAAAGTGGAAGAAGAATCTACAGCTGTTATGTCTAAACTGACAGGAGGTCTGGGCGGACTTGGCGGAGGTCTTCCATTCTGATGGAATACTACAGCAGTCATATCAATAAGCTGATCGAGCAGCTTTCCCATCTTCCGGGAATCGGTGCGAAATCAGCACAGAGACTGGCATTTCACATCATGAATATGCCAAAGGATCAGGTAGAGCAGCTTACCTCTTCCATTACCGGTGCCAGAGAGAATGTACAGTATTGCAAGTGCTGCTGTACTCTGACAGACAGAGAGATCTGTCCCATCTGCAGCAATGATAAGCGTGATCATTCAGTGATTATGGTGGTAGAGAATACAAGAGATCTTGCAGCTTATGAAAAAACAGGCAAGTTTGATGGCGTTTATCATGTTCTTCATGGTGCAATCTCTCCAATGCTTGGAATCGGGCCGGATGATATCAAACTGAAAGAACTCATGCAGCGTCTGGCAAAGGATGAGGTAAAGGAAGTGATTATTGCTACCAATTCCAGTCTGGAGGGGGAAACAACGGCAATGTATATCAGTAAGCTGATCAAACCTACCGGGATCAAAGTCAGCAGGATTGCAAGCGGAGTTCCGGTAGGAGGAGATCTGGAATATATTGACGAAGTGACTCTTTTACGTGCTCTTGAGGGGCGTGTGGAGCTTTAAGGTTACTGTTCTGACAAAAGATCATCGGAAAAGGAGGCATCACTTTGTCTAAAAAGAAAGCAACTTCTTCTGACGTGGCAAAGAGGGCAGGAGTCTCCCAGGCAACTGTTTCCATGGTCCTGAATAAGAAATATAATGTTTCTTTTTCCAGAGAAACAGTGGAGAAGGTAGAGCAGGCAGCCAGAGAATTAGGTTATCATCTTCCTGGACGAAAGAACAGAAAAGAAAGCCGGAAAGAGAAGCTGATCGTTGTTTTTTGCCCTACGCTTACAAGCCCGTATTATGTATTGCTTCTGCAGGGGATTGAAGCAGTGGCGAACAAGCAGGGATATGGTGTCTTTATCTGTAATACACAGAGAGATCCCCGTCTGGAGGAGAAGTATCTGCGCATGATGGGTACAATAGAGCCGCTTGGCATTATCTACTGCTGTAATCCAAATCCGGATTTTCAGCAGCAGGTAGAGGAACTGGCGCAGACAATCCCACTGGTTATCATCAGTAATAAAGAGAAAACTACAACTATAGATGCCATTAATCAGGATAATACAGTTGTGGGAAGGATGATGGCAAGACATCTGCTTGATCTGGGGCACAGAGATGTAGCGTTTATCACTCCGCCCCTGACAAGGAGACAATGGCAGAGAACAAAACGTGTAAATGGTTTTGTGAAAGAGTTTGAGAAAGAAGGCCTGAAGGATCATGTGATCATTAAGGCTGCGGATGAAGCTATCGATATGCAGATCCCACGGATGGATTCGGAATATTCGATGGGTTATGAGCTTACTATGGAGCTTCTGGATGAAGGCAGGGAATTTACAGCTATTGCAGGCCAGAATGATATGATGGCTATTGGTGCGCTGGATGCTCTCCATGAAGCAAGGATTCATGTACCCAAGGATGTATCGGTGATTGGGTGCGATAATATCTTTTATTCGGGAATACGGAAGATCTCTCTTACTACGATCGATCATTTCGTAGCCCTTAAAGGCAGAGATGCCTGTGATATTATACTGCACAAAATCGATGAGCAGGACCGTTTTCTCACAGATTCTGCTCCTGTCAGTCTCTATAATATTGAATATACCCCCAAGCTGATAGCGAGACGCACTACAGGGTATGTCAGAACCAAAAAAAATAATTAAATACGTCGAATGAAAATTATTAATAATAATTTATCGAAACTGCAGAACGGTTATTTGGTATAGAGCTGTGTGGCGAGGTAGATTGCGAATATCTACCCGGCAGGCATTTTCTGGAAACGTACCAAAATTTCAGGATGTGCGGCTGAAATCCGATATCAGAAATGATTTCTGACGGAGGTTTCCTGCAACAGCAAAGACAGCGAACAGTTACGAAAAGAAATGGTTATAAAACATATTGTATATTGCATGTTGATAACAACGAATATATGCTTTGACTGAAAAATAAAGAATTAATAAGACATGCGATTATTAATAAAGAAATTATTAATAATCTTTTGCCACGCTTGACCTGAATGTAAAGTCTGTTATAATGAAACCATCAGATCAATGAACGATTATGACAAGCAAAAATCAGGAGGGTTAAGAACATGAAATTTTTTATTGACACAGCAAAAGTAGAAGATATTAAGGCAGCTAATGATATGGGTGTAATCTGTGGTGTTACCACAAATCCGTCTCTTATCGCAAAAGAAGGAAGAGATTTCAAGGAAGTAATCAAAGAGATCACATCTATCGTAGACGGACCGATCAGCGGTGAAGTAAAAGCTACTACAACAGATGCAGAAGGAATGATCAAAGAGGGACGTGAGATTGCAGCCATTCATCCGAATATGGTTGTTAAGATTCCTATGACAGTAGAAGGTCTGAAAGCAGTTAAGGTTCTTCATGCAGAAGGAATCAAGACAAACGTTACTCTGATCTTCACTGCTAACCAGGCACTTCTGGCTGCAAGAGCAGGTGCTACTTATGTATCTCCGTTTCTTGGAAGACTGGATGACATTTCTACAAGAGGTGTTGATCTGATCCGCGAGATCGCTGAGATTTTTGAAGTGGCAGGAATCGAGACAGAAATCATCGCAGCAAGCGTAAGAAATCCGATCCATGTAACAGACTGTGCACTTGCAGGTGCTGACATTGCAACTGTTCCGTACAATGTAATCGTACAGATGACAAAACATCCTCTGACAGATGCAGGTATTGAGAAATTCCAGAAAGATTATAAAGCAGTATTCGGCGAATAAGGAGAATTTACCACAATGGAAAAATTAGAACTTCAGAAAATTGCAAACGAAGTCCGTAAAGACATCGTTACTGCATTACATTCTGCAAAAGCAGGACATCCGGGCGGATCTCTGTCTGCAGCAGATGTATTCACTTATTTATATTTTGAAGAAATGAATATTGATCCAAAGGATCCTAAGAAGGCTGATCGTGACCGTTTCGTACTTTCTAAAGGCCACACAGCACCGGGATACTACTCTGCACTTGCAGAAAGAGGCTTTTTCCCAAAAGAAGATCTGAAGACTCTTCGTCATCTGGATTCCTATTTACAGGGACATCCGGATATGAAACATATCCCGGGTGTTGATATGTCCAGCGGTTCTCTGGGACAGGGAATCTCTGCAGCAGTTGGTATGGCGCTTTCTGCCAAATTAAGCAATGAAAGCTATCGTGTATATACCTTATTAGGCGACGGCGAAATTCAGGAAGGTCAGGTTTGGGAAGCTTCTATGTTTGCAGGCTTCAGAAAACTGGACAATCTTGTAGTGATCGTGGATAATAATGGACTTCAGATTGACGGTAAGGTTGATGAAGTATGTTCTCCATACCCGATTGATAAGAAATTTGAGGCATTTAACTTCCATGTGATTAACGTTGCAGACGGAAATGATATGGATCAGTTAAGAGCTGCTTTTGATGAAGCAAAAGCTACTAAGGGAATGCCTACAGCTATTATTATGAAAACTGTAAAAGGAAAAGGTGTTTCCTTTATGGAAAATCAGGTTGGATGGCATGGAAAAGCTCCGAATGACGAGCAGTATGCACAGGCAATGGAAGAGTTAGAAAAGGCAGGTGAAGCATTATGTCAGAAGTAAAGAAGATCGCAACAAGAGCAAGCTACGGTGCTGCGCTGGTTGAATTAGGTAAGAAACATGAGAACCTGGTCGTTCTGGACGCTGACCTTGCTGCAGCTACTCAGACTGGCGTATTCAAAAAAGAATTTCCGGAGCGTCATATTGACTGCGGTATTGCTGAGTGTAATATGATGGGCATTGCCGCAGGTCTGGCTACTACAGGAAAAGTTCCATTTGCCAGCACATTTGCAATGTTTGCAGCAGGACGTGCTTTTGAGCAGGTTCGTAACTCTATTGCATATCCGAAAATCAATGTAAAAATTGGCGCTACTCATGGCGGAATTTCTGTAGGTGAAGATGGTGCTACCCATCAGTGTTGTGAGGATTTTGCTCTTATGAGAGTAATTCCGGGAATGGTTGTTGCCTGCCCTTCTGATGATATTGAAGCAAAAGCTATGGTAGAAGCAGCTTATGAGCATGTTGGTCCTGTATATATGAGATTTGGACGTCTGGCAGTTCCGGTTATCAATGACAGACCGGACTATAAATTTGAATTAGGCAAAGGTATTGTCCTTCGTGAAGGAAAAGACCTTACGATCATTGCAAACGGTCTCTGCGTAGCTCCTGCTCTTGAAGCTGCAGAGAAGCTTGCGGCAGACGGCGTAGATGCAAAAGTAATCAATATCCATACGATTAAGCCTCTGGATGAAGAACTTGTAGTTGCAGCAGCCAAAGAAACAGGCAAGGTTGTAACTGTAGAAGAGCATTCAGTAATCGGCGGACTTGGAGGAGCAGTATGCGAATGCCTGTCTGAGAAAGCACCTGTACCTGTAAAACGTATCGGTGTAAATGATGTATTCGGAGAATCCGGTCCTGCCACAGCTCTTCTTGAGAAATATGGTCTTGATGCAGAAGGCATCTACAAACAGATCAAAGAATTTGTATAATTTACGATTCCCTGTGTGATGGTATCTGCCAGAGAGATTACCGTAGACAGGCGGGTAGTCTGAAGGGTTAGCTGTTCCAGTACACCTGCAATGTTTACAATCCCTGTGATATGGATATCACCAACAGGAGGAAGTTCTTTCTGAACTGCAGCACCTGGGTAAAGTGCACCATCTGCGATGGTCACATACCCCAGGTGCTTTTTTTGTCCAAGAGAGGCATCCACTGCAATAACCAGACCTTCGGGATGCAGAATTTTGATCTGGCGGGAAATTCTGGAAAGATTTAAAGCATGTACGGGGCTTTTCAGGGTACCGTAAACATAAACGCCATGAGTGTCCGTATTCAGATGTTCAAGTAACTGGTGTCCGATATAGGGACCGAGACAGTCTCCTGTCACGCGGTCACTTCCGATACACAGAAAAACCAGTTCCGACCATCTGCCGGGATATTGAAGAATACATTTATTTAAAAGAAAAGCGATTTCCTCAGCAGAACTGCTTTTCTGTGAGTCCACATAAAATACCATAAAACCTCCCTGATCGTATTATGTGCTCGCAGAGTCTCTATTGTACCTGCACAAAAAGATTTCGAGAGCACATTATTGATTATATCTTTTAATTGCTATAGTCCCTTTGCTTCATAACAACAAGCTGCGAAGAGGCTTCTGATAACATCATATCCTTACCGGGATAAAAATATGCACTGTGCAAAATCTGTCGCCAAATTCTGGTAAATTCCTCTTACAATGTGATAAAATCTGCAATTTATCTGTGTTATCCTGATACCCGAAGGGGTGATGAGAGATGATAGAAGTAATCTATAAGGACGAATCTCAGGAAGGACAAAATGGTGAGGAACCGTTTGGATTACCCAGAAATATACGCCAGATCGGCCTGGCAGCCGAAGATTACAGGATTTATATGGAGGACTATGTGTACACATTTCTGGTAAGACTTGCCAGAACGGAAGACTCTCTGGGAGAAGCAAAAACCAGAGTGGCAGTTCTTACAGGAAATCTTAAATGGCGTTCTCAGACAGCTTATCTGTTTATCAAAGGTGCTATTATAGCGGAGGAGATGGAGGCAGCACCTGATCATATCGATTTTTCGGAAAATCAATGGAAGCAGATACAGGAAGCCCAGAAGGAGTACTTCGAAGATCAGGAGATTGTGGGATGGTTCTTTTCACAGCCTCAGCTTCTCCTGAAAGTATCGGAAGTGATGTCAAAAGTACACATGAAACATTTTGGAGGAGAAAAAGTCCTGATGCTTATGGAACCTCAGGAAAGGGAAGATGCTTTTTTCCGTTATGAAAACAATGAAATGGTGCGTCTGGGAGGGTATTATCTTTATTATGAAAAAAATCCCGGTATGCAGACGTATATGATCGACAAAAATGAAGAACTTCAGCCGGAACCTCAGGAAAAATATGAAGATCAGGCTGTGAAAGATTTTCGCAAAATAATTGCAGATAAAAAGGAAACCAGGAAGGAGCCGGCAGCTCCTTCTGTTTTTTCATATGGATTAACTGCATGTCTGGCAATTGCAGTACTGACAGTGGGTGTTAATTTTTACAGAAGTTACCAGAATGTAAAACAGAACGAAAAGGAGAGCGCGACGGTTTCTTCGGTGATCGTTGAGGAGATAACGCCGTCTCCTGTTGTCGGGACTTCGAACAATGAAGCTGTCAGGCAGCATAAACAATACCGGACAGATACTATACAAAATGATGCAGGGAAGAATAAAAAGAATAATGAAGAGAATGATGAAGAGAATAATCAAAGCACCAGTGAAAAAGAAAATTCTGAAAAGAAAAACAATACTTCAGAGAAAAAAATATCAGCAGAGCAGACAGATACAGAACAAAAATCGGACAAAACAGAACAGCTTCCGGATGTAAAGACAGAAAAAGCAGATAAAACCGAACAAATCTACCAGCAGGAAGCAGATGAACGTAAAGCACAGAAACGTGTCAGGGAAGCTGTGCAGAAGGAAAACAGCGAAGCAGCGGGAAAAGCCCATGAGTCATATGTGATTCAGCCCGGCGATACTCTTTTTCAGATAAGTATGGACAGATACGGAAGTATCGAAGCCATAAGTCAGATCTGCAAATTGAATGGGATGTCAGCGGACGAAATCATTTATCCGGGACAAGTAATTGTATTACCTTAGAAAACTGTGCTATAATAAATGGCAAAAACTGAAACCTGATAATCAACAAAATGAAAGTGAGAAATAAGGTAAAGGCTAAAATGGCAAATACATTTAAGAAAATAATAAAAAAACATAAAAAGAAAAAGCTTCAGGCAGAGAGAAACAGAAAAGCGAAAGCCCGGGAGAGAGCTGAAGAGGAATATGCAGATGATTATGAGCGCAGATTGTCCCGCCACAAAAGAAGTGTAGTGAAAAAGACAGTTATTACAGTGGTGGCGATAGCTGCTGCTGTAACGGCTGTGGGATTTTACATAGAGAAGAGAAGCTATCATACTTATAAAGTAGTCCAGACAAGTGAGCAGGAGGATATTGTTTCTACAAATTATGTTGAAATGGACGGAAATATCCTTCGATACAGTCCGGACGGAGTTTCGCTTGTTTCTGATAAGATGAGTACATTATGGAGTGAAACCTATCAGATGCAGAATCCTGTGGCAGATGTCAATGGAACTCGTGCGGTGATTGCGGATAAAGATGGAACAACTTTGGAGATTTATGATAAATCCGGAAAAACAGGCAGTGTAACTACTTCCTACAGTATTGTCAAAGCAAAAGTATCCAAAAGCGGTCTTGTTGCGGCAATCCTGGATGGTGGAGATGATACATGGATTGATTTTTATGGTACAGATGGAAGTCTGATTGCTGAAAATCAGACGAAGATAGATGATCCGGGATATCCCCTTGATATTGCTGTATCTGAAGACGGAGTGATCATGATGGTAACCTATCAGTTCGTAGATGGAAGTGATACGACCAGTTATGTGGCATTTTACAATTTTGGAGATGTAGGACAGAACGAGGATGACAGAATTGTCAGTGGATATAAGTATGAAGGCGTGGTAGTTCCGCAGATCCAGTATCTTGATAATAACCGGTCTGTAGCACTTAAAGATAATGGATTTACAATTTATCATGGAAGCCAGATTCCGAAGGAAGTAAAAACAGTAAAAGTAGATAAAGAAATTGTCAGTACTTTTTATGATAATGATATGATTGGTCTTGTGTTTAAGAATGACAGTAAAGACAAACAGTATACAATGGAAGTTTATACTACAGATGGCAAATTGAAATTCAAAGAAAACTTCAATATTCCATATACGACGATTAAATTAAGCGGTGGAAATATTCTGATGTACAACAGTTCCCAGATGTGTGTAATGAACAGCAGGGGAGTACAGAAATATCTTGGCAGTGTGGATGGAACGATCAAAGATTTCTTCAAAATCGGAATGAACAGATATCTTCTGGTATTGGACAGCGGTGTAGAGATAATAAAACTTAGTTAGGAGGATGAAAATGGCTTTAACGTGGGCCGGAGTCATTACGATACTTTTTCTGGCGGCTGCATGTGTCAGAGGTTATAGGCGGGGACTGATAAAAGAACTGGTTTCGCTTGTATGTGTTTTTCTGTCGATGGCGATCGTGTGGTTTATAAATCCTTATGTAAATGAGTTTATTCGGGAAAATACATCAATTTATGAAAAAGTACAGGAAAGCTGCCGGGAGTTTGTAGGAGAGGAATACAGCACATGGACAGGCAGTGGAGAAAGCCAGACTGAATTTATAAATGAAATGAATCTCCCGGAACTGCTGAGGAATGGACTGGTTCAGAATAATAATTCTGACAGTTACCAGTATTTGGCTGTAACTACATTTTCGGATTATATTGCTCAATATCTGGCGAGAATGGCAGTGAATGGAATTTCTTTCCTGATTTCTCTGCTGATGTCGACGATTATGGTGAGGAGTATCACATGGATGCTGAATCTTGTGACGAGATTACCTGTGCTGCATGGCATGAACAAGGTAGCAGGAGCGTTGCTGGGGGCAGTTAAATTCCTTATAGTAATATGGATTATCTTTCTGGCTCTCACCATTGTGTGCAATACAAAGGCTGGTGAGGCGGCCCTTCAGATCATTAAGAAAGATTGCATCCTGAGTTTCATATATGACAGAGATATCCTGATCAGGATATTTATGAGTATCTTCTATTAAAAAGGTTTGGTATCTGTGGACCGTAGGTATCGGATCCAAATGTCTTCCTGCGCAAATGCGAACGATTTTTGAATAATTGCGCGTCGCATTCTCGTTACTTAGTGATGAGTTAGACGCGCAAATTTTTTACCCAAAGGAAAACATATGTTTACTTTTAGCGCTATATGTGCTAAAATATAGCCATGGGTAGTAGAAAAAACAACAGAATCTGAGAAAAGAGTTATCAGGGAAAAATAAAAATGCAGATAATATCCAGTTATGGTGTAGAATTACGAAAACAGAATATCCCGATCCGCCAGACACTGGAGATCTACCGTTCTGCTGTCAGCTATCTGATTGGGATTTATGTGCAGGTATGGGAAGAATTAGCAGAAATCCCGGATGCAAAGAGGCGTTTTAATGCTGCAGAACATCTGGTACATACTACGAAGAAAAACCATGCCTGTTTTGATTTTGATATCCGGTTCCCAAAGATGCCTTCCTATCTGCGCAGATCTGCCATCCAGCATGCACTGGGGACAGTATCCTCTTATAAAACACGGCTGGATCTATGGGAAAAGACCGACGGAAAGAGCGGGAAACCAAAGCTTGTATATGAAAACCACGCCATGCCGGTCTTCTACCGTGATGTCATGTATCGTGAAGGCGCGGAAGGGAAAGACGAAGCATACCTGAAACTCTATGACGGTCATGACTGGAAATGGTCCTGTGTACGTCTGGATCATACGGATATGGAATATCTGAGAAAATGCTGGTCAGGGAAAAAGGCATCTGCCCCGACTCTGGAAAAGAGACACCAGAAGTATTTTTTGCGTTTTTCCTATAAAGAGGAAGTAACACTTACCAAAACACCTGTGAAAGAACAGATTATCTGCAGCGTGGACTTAGGGATCAATACCGATGCAGTCTGTACGATCATGCGGGCAGACGGAACTGTCCTGGGAAGAAGATTCATAGATCATCCCAGTGAAAAAGACCG
>OHUI01000049.1_pt1 | contig 93612 bp, 80 predicted proteins | sample 1579231 | NCBI WGS metagenome assembly OHUI01 (sample SAMEA3882509, study PRJEB24775) | human gut metagenome | biome: human-associated habitat; feature: intestine environment; material: feces | place: Netherlands | collected 2009/2010 | reverse complement strand
ACAAGGCGGGATTCTGGAAATGTCCGTATCACAACGGACGTATGTGCATGGAAATAATGGATCGTTTTTTGCCTGAAACCTATAAAAAACAGTGACCCTATAATCAAATACACTCATAATGATCGGTATGGAATCATTATGTGGATTCGCAAACATCTATTGTTTAACTTAAATTATATTTTATGAAACATGTACTTATTCAAGAGAGGAAAAGTCTATTTCTTTTTCTAAGGTATTTACTTCTTTTATTCGTAATGCCAACGGAGCTCATTGCCCAGAGTATTACTATTTCAGGAACCGTAACAGACAGTAACAAGGAGGCCGTTATCGGTGCTAATGTCCTATTGAAAGGAACATCAACCGGGACAATTACTGATGTGGAGGGTAAATATCAGTTGACCGTTCCTGAAAATGGAACATTGGTTTTTTCTTCTGTGGGATATACTTCCCAAGAAATAGCAGTAAACAAACGTCGGATAATAAATGTCACTTTAAGCGATGACATCATGTTGATTGATGAAGTGGTGGTGGTAGGTTATGGTACAGTGAGGAAATCGGATTTGACAGGTTCAGTAGGCAAGGTTACTACCAGTGAACTGAATCAGCTTTCTACTACCGATATTGGTCAGGCTATTGCAGGTCGTGTAGCAGGTGTAGACGTAACCAGCAATTCAGGAGCACCGGGTGCCGGAACTAAAATCCGAGTACGTGGCTATGGAACTATAAACTCTTCTGACCCACTATATGTGGTGGATGGGTTTCCTGTATCTGACATTGATTATTTATCACCACAGGATATTGAAAGCCTTGAAATATTGAAGGATGCATCGGCTACAGCTATTTATGGATCACGTGGTGCTAATGGAGTGGTACTGATAAAAACCAAAGGAGGACAGTATAATTCAAAGACAAGCATCAACGCCACCGCCTATATTAGTATGGCCAAAACGACCAAGCATATGGATTTACTAAATGCCTGGGAATTTGCTACACTAAAGAAAGAGCTTGCTGCCAACAGCAATACACCGCTAAGTGCCCGCGATGAAGCGATGTACAACTACGTCATCGACAATAAATACGAAGGAACAAACTGGGAAGACGAAGTGTCGCGCACGGGCTATTCACAGAATTACAATCTGGACATCAACGGAGGTACGGATCGCCAAACCTTTAGCATAGGTGCCACTTACGCCAAGCAAGAAGGTATCTTGAAATATAATTCTATGGACATCCTGACAGGACGTATCAACAACACCTACAAATTGCCCTTGGGCCTAACACTGGGCATCAATGCGGTCTATTCGCATCGTAGTTCAAAGGGAGGAAACGGTGACGGAAACTACTTCGGCTCCATTTGGCCGGCCGTGATGCGTGCCGATCCGATGATTCCAGCATGGGATGAATACAACGACAACTGGGGCGAGATTCTATTCAGCGATCCGTCTTACCATCCTGCACGTTCCATTTATTTGGGATCAGACAAATACAGCCACTCCGTGAGCAACATGTTCGTAGGTAACTTCACGCTACAAATGGACAATATTGCCAAGGTTAACGGTTTGTCATTCCGTACCCAATATGGTATACGAGCCAACTTTAATGAGAGCAAACGCTATACGCCCGTCTGGTACGTAGCCTCTAACCAGAACAACACCAATAGCTCGCTGACCATGTCACGCAACAACTTCACTTCCTGGTTGTGGAATGGCTATTTGATGTACAACCGTGTGATAGGCAAGCACAGTATCAATTCTACATTGGGTGCTGAAATTCAGGATTTCCGTTACTCAACCCTGAGCGGTACGGCTGCCGATGTACCTGAAAATCCTAACTTATGGTACATAGACAACTCACTGACGCAGTCTTCCAAAACATCGTCGAACTCCATGCCCACTATCTCGCGTATGGCTTCCTATTTCGGACGCATCAACTATACATTTGCTTCCAAATACCTGTTGACTGTAACTGGTCGTTATGACGGTACGTCCAAATTTGCAGACTCCCAAAAGTGGGGATTCTTCCCATCATTCTCTCTGGGCTGGAATGCCCACGAAGAAGGGTTCCTGAAAGACAAGACGCCTTTCGAGCAACTGAAAGTGAGAATGGGCTGGGGCCAAGTAGGAAATGAAGCCAGTGCCGCACAGTTCGGTTACATCTCTCTGATGAATTCCAGCTACAGAGCTGTCATCGGCGATCAATTGCAGCAGGGACAGATACAACGCACATTCGCCAACTCCGAGCTGGCTTGGGAAACAGCTGAACAGGTGAACTTCGGGATTGATTTCGGAACCTTAAACATGCGTCTGACCGGTACAATTGATTACTTTGTACGTACTACCAAAGATATGATTCTGCGTACCCCAATCCCTCTGTATGTTGGAATGGGACGTGCCAACACCAATGCTGGCTCTATGCGTAACAAAGGTCTGGAAGTGACCCTCCGCTGGAATGACAAAATAGGCAAAGACTTTTCCTACTCTATTTCTGCCAATGCTTCATTCGTCAAGAACAAAGTACTTTCCCTTGGTTCACCAGACCCAATATACGGTGGCGGCGTAGCCCGTAAAGCGGAGAACTTTACCCGCACGGAAGTAGGAAGGGAAATGGCCTATTTCTATGGTTATAAGACCGACGGTATTTTCCAGAACTGGGATGAAATCAACAATTACAAGACCCCCGACGGCCAACTGATTCAACCCAACGCAGCACCTGGTGACGTAAAATTTCTGAAGACAGCCAATGACGGACTACCTCTGAATCCTGAAGATCGTACCTACTTGGGTAGCGGCATGCCAGATGCCACATTTGGCCTCAACCTGACCGCCAACTACAAAGGCTTCGATTTCTCTATGTTCATGCAGTCATGCGTGGGCAATGAGATAGCCAATGCCCTCGTGATGGACATATACTCTTCTGAATTTGGCCAATGGAACATGTCTAAGAAGATGATGAATCGCTGGCATGGCGAAGGAACCACCAACGTCTATCCCAGACTGATTGCCTCTGACCCGAATGAAAACGCACGTTTTTCCGATCGCTATGTGGAGGACGGTTCCTATCTGCGCATGAAAAACCTCCAGCTTGGCTATACGTTACCCAGCACGTTCACCAAGAAATTCAATGTCAGCAAACTACGTATTTACGGCTCAATAGACAACGTCTTCGTATTGACAAAATATAGCGGATTTGATCCTGAGATGGGAGACCTTCTGGGGAATCCGCTAAGCATCGGAGTTGACCTTGCCTCGTATCCGCGTCCGCGTACCTTCGTATTGGGTTTTAACATTTCCTTATAATCTTAAAATATCTTCATTATGAAATTGAAAATCAGACTAAGCAATAATAAAATCATAGCTGGTGCGTTGATGAGCATTGCTCTGATAAATAGTGGCTGCAATGACTTCCTAAACAAAGTACAGCCACAAGGACAAGAATCAAGTATCACTTTCATGCAGACTCAAGACAATGTAGAACTTGCCATTGTTGGGCTGTATAATATGCTTACATTCAGCCGCGGCAGTGGTCCGGATGGCGATTGGGTGGACAATCATTTTGACTGTTACTTTGGCAGCATGATGTCAGACGATTCAGAGAAAGGGAGTCAGCCTGCTGACAATCCCAATGGCCTAACACAGCTCACCATGTTCCAGCTCACGCCTTCACTAGCCTTGAACAACTACTTCTACATACATGGCTTCTGGGGTGTTTCGCGTGCAAACTTCATCCTGGACAATATAGCCAATGCCAATTTTCCTGCTAATATAAAACGACGCATGATGGGTGAAGCACACTTCTTCCGAGCTTACTATTATTATTACTTATTGCAGCATTATGGGGGTATGCCTATTTTCCGTTCTTCGGTCACGGCCTCTGACTTTGGTTCCATTCCTCGTGCCTCTTACTCGGAAACAATGCAGTTCATCATTGACGAGTTGAAAGAGGCAGAAGAGTTACTGCCCAACCGGGAAGAATACGGATCAAGCGATTTGGGACGCGCTTCTAAGGGTGCCGCCCGTGGTATGTTGGCACGTGTTATGCTCTACAGGCTAGGTACGGATACTGAATGTCCGGACACTTGGCAAGACCTATACGATGTTACAAACTCCATTATCACTTCCGGTAGCTATCAGTTAGTGCCTAATTATGCCACTTTATTCGAGGAAATTACCGACGGCGACTATCGAAGAGAATCACTGTTTGAATACACTGGAAAAAACGGAAGCCAGAACGCAGGTATGGTGCTCTCTTGGTTTTTTGAGAGAAACAGAAGTGCTGCCGGCGGTTGGGGATTCAATCAGCCTACTCAGAATTTGGTGGATGCTTTCGATGTAACCGACCCACGTCTGAGCTGCACAGTTTACGGCATTGGCTACAATAATGGAATTTTGTATGGCACTCCTTCCGGTTTCCCTGATAGGGCTGGACAGATGATGACCAACTATTACAGTCGCAAAGTGGCTACTTATGACGGTGACTCAGGGCAAGATGCCTTGCTGACTGGTACGACCAAAGCAGTATTTGTTATTAGGTATGCCGACATATTGCTGATGCATGCCGAAGCTGCCTACTATCTGCAGCGAGAAGACGAAGCCCGCCAAAAAGTCAATGAAGTACGCAGACGTGCCCGTGAATCTTCCTATTGTCAAGGATTCACTGTTGGAGCCCCCAGGGAATTTGTTTACCCAGACGTTACTCCCAAAATTCCGGATCTTGATAGCTCCATAACAGGTCAGGCATTGCTTGAAGCTATTTGGAACGAACGCCGTTTGGAATTCGGCATGGAAAACATACGTACATACGACTTGATTCGTACGGGGCGTTTGCTCGATCGGCTGAGCAAAGTAAAAGATCAATATCGTACCGGAGGCACGGGACCTATCAACACTAATAATAATGCAGACATGGAAATCCGCATACCGAACATAGGTAATAATATCCAGCAATATTGCCTTAAGGTAAATGTCCCTGGAATTGGTGGAGGCGAACGCTACTTGCCTTTACTTGCTATCCCTAACACTGAAATTACCTATTGGAATATTGAACCGAATCACAATAATTAATTTTATTTTTTGAAATATGCAAACAATGAAACATTTCACCTATATCTTCCTACTTGCCTTTACTGTATTGGTGGTAGGATGCAGTGACAACGAACTTGAGTTTTCCGAAAATTATGATATTCCTTGGAAGATTTCCACAATAACGGCAGTCAGCCCCTTGAGCGCAGTTCCGGGAACTGTCATTACCATTCAGGGCGAGAACTTAGGTTCTGATCTTGTTTCAAGTACCGGAATTACAATCGGTACGGAAATCTGTACTATCGTGTCGCAATCGGCAACCAGCATTACTATTATAGCTCCTAGTTTCCAGACATCGGAAGAGCTTGATGTGGTTGTACTGAATTTGCATAATCGCAAGTTTGTATTTGAGAAAAAATTTGTTCCTATACAAGAGTAATCTTTAATATATAAAACTATGAATATGAAAAAGAGTATTAGTATTTTGATGGCGGTATTTATTGTTAGCCTGTCAGTGTCGGCACAGACATGGCAACCTGCCGATCCGGATGCAACGCCGGAAGCCAAACAACTTTTCACACGGTTATTGAATATCCAATCCAAAGGAATTATGTACGGGCATCAGGATGATTTGATGACGGGGCATACTTGGTGGTATGAACCGGGACGTTCCGACACCAAAGAGGCTGTAGGTGATTATCCTGCTGTGGCAGGTTTTGAGTTAGGTGAAATAGAATTAGGAGGAACTTTAAGTCTTGATTCGGTGGCATTTGCCAATATGGCTGAAAGAGTACGCTGGTTCTATGGGCAAAATGGTATCATCACTGTCAGTTGGCATTGTGTGAATCCCATTACTTCACAGTGGCCAGGAGTGAAGGAACCCAACGGTACCGGTTCGGCATGGGAAGTCAAAATGCTTTCTGCCGACAAAATGAATGCGGTAAGAAGTATATTACCTGGCGGTTGCAATCATGAGATGTTCAATTCTTGGTTGGAAAGGCTGGCTAAGAACTTCCTTCAGTGGCGAGATGAAAAAGGAGTGCTGATTCCTTTTATTTTCCGCCCTTATCATGAGCATTCCGGAAGTTTCTTCTGGTGGGGAACCGAACGTTGTTATGCCGAAGAATATGCTGCATTATGGCGGTATACAGTAAACTTCTTGCGGGAGAAAGGGTTGCATAATATCCTCTATGCATATAACACGGACAAGGTATATTCAGCAGAAGAGTATTTAAGTGGATATCCCGGTGATGAATATATTGACATGCTGTCCATTGACTGGTACGGACAAGGGGAAGAATTCAACAAGAACATAGATAAGGCGCTGGAATTTACTACACAAATTGCAGAACAGAAACAAAAGCTGCATGCATTGAGCGAGTGTGGTCCTATCAGTGCTGATTTGCAAAGGATTCTTGCTCAATATAAAACCTCGTACGTACTTACATGGCGGAATGCCCCTCCCCGAGGTGGGAAAAAGCGTTTTGTACCACTTACAGCCGAACAGATAGCCCAATTGCCTGCGGATGCGCGTACAGCTTATGAAAACAGGCTGAAGCAGCCTAAGCATGAGGACCTACTTAAATTGATGAAAGCGAACAAACGGTATTTGTTTTTGAAGGATATTCAGAACATCAAATAATCCCATAATACATGAGAATAGAGAAAATAATGGCATTCGCTTCAGTCGGTCTTCTGTTGACCGGCTGTGGCGAAGCACCGTCAGGCAAATATTCACGGGGAGTGGGTATCTATCCCGGAAACCCCGATGAAACATTCGCGCCTGAATTGGTGGAAGACAATGAAACATACAGAAATGTGGCTGCTTTCAAGGCAGCCTGGCATTCGTCAAGCTATGACTATAATCTTACGGCACAATTGGTGACAGACGGCATCATAAGTACCGAGGAGCCTAGTACTATCAACGTTTCGACTCAAAACGGTCCTTTGATGAAAAATGAGCGCGAATGGTTCTTTGATGACAAACCCGATTCTAAATATATCGTTGAGGGTAATGATATCTACTTGCAGTTTGACTTTAACAACATAGATATTGAGGCTGACAGGATTGTACTGCGTGGAGATGTGGCAATTGACAGCCAGAAGTCGGGAGGATATGAAATAGCGGCGTATGCAACCACCGATGGTGTGAAATGGGAGGAACTGAATAACACTAAAGGCAATGGCTATCCTGGTACAGAACCTGCAGTAATAAAGGAGAGAAGTGCACGCAGTACCGTGAAGGCAGAACCGAACGCTTCTCCTGTAATATTCAAATACGACTATAAACCCACTGTAGAAGAACCTCCTGTGATGCTGTTCAACAACAGGCGCGTAAGTCGTCCGTTGACTTACGAAGTAAGTCTGAAATCCGCCAAGAAATATAAATCATATAGATTTGTATTCAAGACGAATGCTGCTAAGGACTGGGCGTTCCATACACTGGACTTTTATAGGGATGGGAACCATGTTCCCGCACTTCCTTCCACTTCTTTCTGCAGTGTATGGAAAAGTGCTTCTGCCGGTGAAGAATGGATATATGTTGACTTGGGTGCTCCAGCCGAGTATGACAAAATCAATCTTTATTGGATAAATAAGGCTATAAAGGGAGTAGTCCAAGCATCTGATGATGCCAAGATATGGACTTCTATCGTTGACCTACCTGGAGGGGACGGGAGAGAGGATGTCATCGAACTGAATAAAACGGTCAGGAGCCGTTTTGTCCGTTTGCTGCTTACCGAATCAGAATCTGGAGCTCCTTACCAACTGAGTGAAATGGAGATATATGGTAAAGGAGGACTGGTGCCACGTCCACACCAACCCCTCGCAGAATCTGACAACCGACAATTCTTGAGTGGAGGTAATTGGAAGCTGCAACGCGCATCACAGGTTAACGGTTCGGGTGAAGCTATTTCCAAAATAGGTTATTCGGATAGTGATTGGATTCCTGCTACCGTTCCTGGTACAGTGTTGACTAGTTATATGAATATCGGTGCCATTCCTAATCCCAATTTTGCAGATAACCAACTGCAGATTTCAGAATCATACTTTCTCTCTGATTTTTGGTATCGAAATGAATTCACTGTGACTAATCCCGAAGATTATGTCTTTTTGAATTTTGATGGCATTAACTGGAAAGCAAATATATTCTTAAACGGGAAAAATATTGGGAATATAGATGGTGCATTTATGCGGGGCAAATTCGATGTATCGAAACTGATTGTAAAGGGGAAGAATGTCATAGCGGTACAGATTGTCAAAAATGCTCATCCGGGTGCCATCAAGGAACAAACAGCTTACAGTACAGACCAGAATGGAGGAATTCTGGGAGCGGATAATCCCACTTTCCATGCCACCATTGGCTGGGACTGGATTCCCACTATCCGTGGTCGTGATATCGGTGTCTGGAATGATGTTTTCCTCACATACAATGGAGCAGTTACAATCGAAGATCCTTTTGTCCGGACTGAGCTTCCATTGCCTGATACCACATCTGCTAATGTTTTTATTGACCTGACCCTTAAGAATCACTCGGACAATGAGGTGAAAGGAATATTGAAAGGCGCTTATGGAGAAGTCACTTTCCAGCAAACTGTCACTCTTTTGCCCAGCGAAGAGCATCTGGTAAAACTTGATGCAACAAAGATACCGGAACTCCATTTAAAGAATCCCAAATTGTGGTGGCCTAAAGGATATGGAGCCCCTCATCTTTACGACGTTGAATTCTGTTTCGAAACCGATGGCAAAGTAACGGACAAGACCTCTTTCAAATCCGGTGTACGTCAGATGACCTATAGCGAAGAAACATATAAACCGAGTGGAGGAATGTCCGTCGGTTCTTTCGGGCAAAGTGAACCACAACGTTTAAGCTTGTTTATCAACGGTCGGCGTTTTATAGGCTTCGGAGGTAATTGGGGATTCGGAGAATCAAACCTCAATTATCGGGAACGAGAATATGATATTGCGGTGGCTTATCATGCAGACATGAACTTTACCATGATAAGAAACTGGGTAGGACAGATTGGTGACAAGGAGTTCTACGAAGCGTGCGACCGACATGGGATTATGGTCTGGCAGGATTTTTGGCTTGCCAATCCTGTGGATGGTCCCAATCCTTACTATACAGAGATGTTCAATGCCAATGCTTGTGATTATCTGAAGCGTATCCGGAATCATCCTTCCATAGGTATTTATGTAGGACGGAACGAGGGAAATCCCCCTGCTGGAATAGATGATTATCTGCGTGGATTGGTGTTTAGGGAACATCCCGGATTGTATTACATCTCAAATTCAGCCATGGGGGTGGTAAGTGGTGGAGGTCCGTATAGAGCACTGTCCCCGAAATCCTATTTCCAGTCTTATGGGCACGACAAATTCCACAGTGAACGCGGGATGCCTAATGTAATGAACTACGAAAGTATGCTGCTTACTTTTGGTACGGATAAAATAGAACCTGTGAATACATCGGAAACTCCCAATCCGGTTTATGGCCTTCACGATTATACATTGGGAGGAGGAAAGGGATCATCTGCCCAAGCGGCTTCCTCTTTTAATGATATGATAGAGAAGGCATTCGGACGCCCCCGGGATGCAAAGCAGTTTGCAGAATGGGCACAATGGATCAATTATGATGGCTATCGTGCAATTTTTGAGGGTAGAAGTGAGCACCGCCGTGGCATGCTGTTGTGGATGAGTCATTCAGCATGGCCTTCCATGGTATGGCAGACCTACGATTATTATTTTGATCCGAATGCAGCATACTTCGGTTGCAAGAAGGCCTCTGAGCCGCTCCATATCCAATGGAATCCATTGCGTGACGATATAGAAGTTGTCAATTATCATGCATTTGACCGGACTGGACTGACTGCTACGGCCTCGCTTTTTAATCAGGATGGGACATTGCAATGGACAAGGGAAACAAAACTAGACATTAAGGAAGACCAGACGGTTGCTTGTTTCCCCCTTGAACAACCTGAAACCCTGTCTGACACTTACTTTATCAAACTGTCCTTGACGGACAGTGATGGTAAACAGTTGTCCGACAACTTCTATTGGAGGGGTAAGGAAGATGGTAATTACAAGTCTCTGCTACAGCTTCCAAAAGTGTCGGTATGCAAAAATGTTACTGTAAAGAAGACCGGTAAGGAATGGCTCATAAGGGCTGTTTTGAAGAATGAAGCCCGGACACCGGCTCTGATGCTCCGTTTAAAGGTGGCAGGTGAGAAATCAGGTAGGATGCTGCTTCCTGTATTCTATTCCGACAATTATTTCTCATTACTTCCCGGAGAAGTAAAAGAAGTGGATATACGGCTTTATGATGCTGATACATATGGTGAGAAGCCTGTATTGGAGGTATTAGGGTTCAATTTATGAGTATCTGTGAATATATCATCAATCCATAATAATAAAGAATTGATATGAAAAGTAGGATAATTGTAATGGTCGTTGCTTTTTGGGGAATGACGGCAATATGGGCACAAGACTCCACTCCATGGTACATGGGAACGTGGAACAGACATCAGCCTAATCCCAAGGCAAAAGATATGCCACTTGTGCAGATTGATGGCAATCATTTTGTTACCCCTGATGGAAATACGATATTGTTTCGGGGGATTGCCATATCAGACCCTGATAAGGTGGCACGTCAGGGACATTGGAACAAAGAGCATTTTGCAAGGGTAAAGGCATTGGGAGCCAATATTGTACGTATTCCCATACATCCTATAGCGTGGCGCGAGCGTACTCCTCAGGCCTATCTGGAGATGCTGGGCGAAGCGGTGGACTGGTGTACGGACTTGAAAATGTATGTGATGCTTGACTGGCATACAATCGGTAATTTGGAGATGGAAATGTTCCAGGATCCGATGTATGTGACATCCAAACAAGAAACATTTGATTTCTGGAGAAAAATATCCGGATATTTTGCAGGGAACAACACTGTGGCATTCTATGAGTTGTTTAATGAACCGACTACTTATCGGGGGCAACTAGGGGTATGTTCATGGTCGGATTGGAAAAGATTGGTAGAAAGTATGATTACTGTCATTCGCTATTCTGACAAGGAAACGATTCCGATTGTGGGAGGATTTGACTGGGCTTATGACCTGACCCCGTTACACAATGAACCGATCAATGCGACGGGGATTGCTTATTCTGTGCATCCTTATGCCAATAAAAGCCCACAACCCTGGGCGGCCACATGGGAAGAGAACTATGGCTTTGCCGCGGATACGTGGCCGGTATTCGCAACGGAATTCAGTCATGATTCAAAGGATATTCCTGAACTGATAGACCCGGAAAAGGGATTTGTCTCCGACAACTTCAAACTGAAAGTTCCCGAGAAAGGTCCTATAAGGGGGAATATATTAACGAAGCCTGGAGTACCTATTGATTTCGATGGCGATCATTACGGGAATCAGATCATCAGTTATCTTGAAAGAAAGGGTATTAGCTGGTGTATTTGGGTCTTTGACCCTGACTGGGGAGGAGGAAAGATCAAGTCATGGAATTATGAACCCACTGAAGGTCTGAAATTCTTTAGCGAAGCCATGAAAGGCAGATTGAAAGTTCAGAAATAAACAACGATATTCAATATCGCTATTTGACAAACACAAAACAGATATACAAAATGTGGAATTATGTTGTATTGTTCCTTCGAAATTGTAAAGGCTATGTTCTTACAGAAGGGGAAATTCATGATTCTTGAGTGTGAAAAATGCATTTCGTTGCATTTTGTACCAACAATATAATGAATGGATTCATTTTAGTTGTATTTTCAGGATTTAAATTCATATCTGGGGAAGCGTGTCTGTGAAGATATGGTTCCCCTATCTTTTTTAGAAATTTATTTAATAACCGCAAGTAACAGATGGGGAAATGAAATCAATCTATAACAGTTACAGACGGACCAAGGGAAGTAAGGGGCGTTGGACGAGGTGAAGAAAAAATCAAGTTGAGGAAACTTGAAGTTGTTAGAGTTGAAGTCAAAGTTGTGTTTGTGACCAAGGATTAGTTTCTCAAGGTAGCCATAAGCTTGAAACTGAAAAATAAAAGTTTCGGTAACACATATTGGATTGGAACTTAAAAATCTGAATATGGGGTTGAAGTAACATCTCCATACCATTAGCAAATTGGGCGTCCATCGCACAACAACTGGCGATAAAGTTTGGAGATAGGTTTAAATTGTTGTAACTTTACGCTTGTCGGGAGTACTGGTGCACCCCCTTGGCGCTGGCTGATTTCCGACCGATAAGCTTGGAAGAAAATGCCGCATGACACAGTTTATTTTACGCGTCCCATGAAGACGGGTATATGTAATTTGTCCCCCTACTTCATATCCGGGGAAGTTGGCTATTGTTATGTTAGTATACTCCTATGATGGTAAACAATACATCACCGGGTAAGAATGGAGTGCCTATGATTTACCGGGAGAAGAGTTGCATATTACCTTCCGTTTATTTTCCAGGCACCCTTTACTGTTGCCCGTTCTTGTTCTTTATCATTTCCAGTCTTTTACCTTCTTCATTTTATGGCTGTGAACCGATGATAAAATATGGGAATATTGTATATCAAGGGAATTTATTTGCTCACCATAATCAAAGTTCACATTTCTCAATCCAATTTAATCTGCTATAAATCAATAAATAAACAGAAATATTAGTTCACACCGGCTTCCCATGTCATTTCACAGGTATAGGTTCCCATGTTACTTCACAGCCTCACACCTGGATTTTATATATTGGATTATTAGTGTCCACTAAAAAACGCAATAGTTTTTTGAGATATTTGAAAATCAGCCGGTTGTTAGAGAAAATAGGGCCAGCGGACTTGAACTTGTATCTTTGCAGTTATAATAGTACTGCAGATGTTCCAGGACAAATACATTTTCGCCCAGTTGACCGTTTTTTTGGACAGGAATCACTTTAACTGCCTTGTGCGTAAATATGGTGGTGACGAGTATGTAAAATACTTCACTTGTTGGAACCAACTCCTTGCGTTGATGTCCGGTCAATTGTCAAACCGCGAAAGTTTGCGCAACCTAATCGTAGCCTTGGAAACTCATCAAGGTAAGACATGTCACTTGGGGCCCGGTAAACATATCACAAGAAGCAATTTGGCAAATGCTAACCCAAACCGTGATTACCACATTTTTGAGGCATACGCCTATTACATGGTAGAACAAGCACGTGGCAAGCAGAAAACTGATATATTCAAGCTCGGCGGAAATGTTTATGCCTTTGACTCTACAACAATCGGCCTTTGCTTGAGTGTTTTCTGTTGGGTCAAGTTCTGCAAGCGTAGAGGAGGCATCAAGGTGCACACTCTATTATGATATAGAGACACAGACTCCTGCCTTCTTTCACATTACGGCAGCATCAGTTCATGATAGCAAGGCGATGGGCAAAATTCTTTATGAAACAGGTGCTTACTGCATCTTTGATAGAGGATACAACCACTTCAAAAGCCTTTCTTGAATTGAAACCATTGGCTCCTATTTTGTGTTAGAGCAAAGGTAAACCTACAGTTCAAGGCCATGCGTTGGAAACGTCGTTTACCAGAAAGTGTTTTGTCTGATGCTATTGGTGAACTGACTGTATATAACAGTTCTAAAGCATATCCGGACCAAATACGTAAAGTTTGCTGCTGGGATAAGCACGTCAGTTAACCTTCCTGACCAATTCAATGGAACCATCACCTTTGCAAGTCGCAGAACTATATAAAAACGGATGGCAGGTTGAATTATTCTTTAAATGGTTCAAGCAGCATCTGAAAATTAAAAAGTTCTGGGGCGCTACAGAGAACGCAGCTAGAATACAGATATACTCTGCAATTATAACATATTGTCTTGTGGCAACTATACAGTATGATCTAAGATTGGACAGGTCGACATACGAAGTTCTCCAAGTCCTAAGCATATCACTTGCGGATAAGACCCTTTTGTCTGAGCTCTTCAATAAAGCTAATTCCAAAAATGACAAAGAACGGAGCGGTTATAGTGAACCGAATTTATTTAATTTTTGACCGTCCACTTTTTAGTGGATACTTATGGCGTTTAATATAATTTATTTAATATTTCACGCTTATACTTCTTCCGTTAACCAAGATTAAAAACATTTAAATCCGTCTTTATTCTTATTTATCTTGCTGAAATCAGACAAAAGTATAATGAATTTCAATGGATCTCATGCAATATATTGCAACTCTCCTTAAACATCGTAATAGGAAAGTGCTTGCAAACATGTTGTTTTAGTATCAAAAAGCTCTTTTTATTTATTGCAATAAAGTAAAATGTCATTTATTACACAAAAAATCTACTTATTGTTTATTTTTCCTTTTATTTTCTTTGGAATATTAATCGATATTAGTAGTTTTGTGCTAAACAAAATAAAATTTATATATAATAAGTTAAATTTAAAAGAAGGCATTATGAAAGGAAGAATTGTAATGATGCTGATCTATCTGTTTTTCAGCATAGGTCTGCTGACGGCTCAGGATGCTACGGTTCAGGGGATAGTGGTATCCTCGGAAGACAACGAGCCGGTTGTGGGGGCGTCGGTATTGGTTGTCGGTACCTCGCTGGGGGTGACGACCGATATTGACGGCAAGTTCGTTATTCAGAATGTGCCGGGCACGGCCAAGGAGATACGGGTGTCATACATCGGCATGCAAAGCCAGAACATGGCTATCAGCAAAGGGATGATGCGCATTGTACTGAAGATTGACGCTCAGGTGCTGGACGAAGTAGTGGTGACGGCGATGGGTATTTCGCGCAACAAAAAGGCGTTGGGATATGCGGCAACCTCCGTGAAGGGGGACGAGATTGCCAATTCACGCACGGTGAACCCCATGAACGCCTTACAAGGCAAAGTGGCCGGCGTGGACATTTCCACGGCTCCCGGTCCGGGTGCGACCCAGAATGTCATTATCCGCGGTGCCTCTTCGTTCGGAAACAACCAGCCGCTTTATGTGGTGGACGGCGTACCCATCACCAATGAGCAGAACCGTTCGGGTGATGACTTGAATGACCAGGTGGACTTCGGTTCGGGTATCAATGCCTTGAATCCCGATGACATAGCCGATATGACCGTGTTGAAGGGTGCTGCCGCAACGGCTCTTTATGGTAGCCGCGCTGCCAATGGTGTGGTGATGATTACCACCAAAAGCGGACAGAATACGCACGGAAAAGTGCAGGTGGTCTATGATGGAGGTTACACCATTTCGCGCGTGGGACGCTTGCCCGACGAGCAGACGCAGTTCGGTCAAGGATGGAGCGGCATGAGCGGAGGACCCAATCTGCACGAGAACGGAAACTGGGGTGCCGCCTACGACGGCAAGGACCGTGTATGGGGCAATATCGTGGACGACGAGCAGCTGGTGAAACCTTATGCTTACCTTAAGAACCGTGTGCGCGATTTCTATGATTTGGGCAGGAATTATAAGAACGCCCTTTCGTTGTCGGGTGGAACAGAGCGTACCAATTATTTTGTCTCTTTGTCACAGAACAGTGTGGATGGCGTGATTCCGACTTCGCAGGATTCTTACAACCGTTATACACTGGCTACCCGTGGCTCGCATCAGGCAGGCAAGGTGAAAGTGAGCACGTCTATCAATGTAAGTGCCGAGAAAACCAAGGCTGTAGGATCAGGTCAGGGAGCGTCATTGCACCGCTCTCTCTATGAGATTGCCAACGATATCTCCATTGTGGATTTGAAAGACTATAACAACAAGTTCCACAACCTGGACAACTACTTTACTTACTACGGCACCAATCCTTATTACGTGCTTCACGAGAATGGCGCCGTGCAGCGCAAGTACAAATTTTTCGGCAAGTTCCAGCTGGACTATGATGTCTTGAAAGAATTGAAAGCGACTTATCGTTTCGGCGGCGATTATGAGACTTCCCGCTCGGATACTCACATCGCTCCTACCCAGATTACCGAAGGCTCTAACAATGATGGTTATGTGACTGAGGTTGCCGGTAACTATACGGAGAAACGCATTGAGCGCATGCAGTTGAATCATGACTTCATGCTTTCTTACAATCATAACTTTGGTGAGGACTTATCTTTGGGTGTCATTGCCGGCTTCAACGCCAATGAGCGTAAGTACAGCGAACTTAGCGGTTCTGTCAACTCCATTGATGTCCCCGGTTTCTATAATCTGACCAACAGCCGCCAGCCTGCCGTTTCCGAGCAGTATAAATCGACCCGCCGTCTGGTCGGCCTGTACATGAATGCCGATTTGGGATTCCGCGATTATCTCTATCTTACGCTGACGGCACGCAATGACTGGTCATCCACACTTCCACAGAAGAATAATTCCTATTTCTATCCGGGAGCCACACTGAGCTTTTTGCTTACTGACTTCTTGGAGAAGAAAGGTGTGAATACCGGCATCGTGGATTTTGCAAAGATGCGTGTGGCTTACGGTATGACGGGTAATGATGCCGACCTCTACTACGTGTACGACCGTTTTGTGGCCGCTTCTTCTTCCAATCCCGGTTATCCAAACGTGGACGACCTGACTTTCCCGTTGAACGGAGTGAACTCCTATAGCGTGTCCAACCGATTGGGGAACAGCAACTTGAAACCGGAGCTGACCAGCGAGTTCGAGGTAGGCTTGGAAGCCAATTTTTTCAAGAACCGTGTGGGTATCGATTTCTCTTATTATAACAGATATACCAAAGATTTGATAGAAGTGCTTCCCAAAGACCCGTCTACGGGCTATACTTCGCAGATAGGAAACCTGGGGGATGTACGTAATCAAGGATTTGAACTGACGTTGAACCTTACTCCCGTCCGTCTGAAAGACTTCGAGTGGAGACTTTCTTGGAATATGTCCGTTAACAAGAACAAGGTTGAGAAACTGGATGTGGACGAGGTGTTCCTGGGTGGCTACGGTGGTGCCGGTATCTATGCCGTGGAAGGCAAGGCTTTGGGACAGTTCAAGATTTACGGTGTGCAGAAAGCCATGGTGGATGGAAAGGAATGCATCGTGGTGGATGGTGCGGGTATGCCTCTCGAAAGCGTGGACCAGGAATACTTCGGCAAGGACATCAACGAAAAGTACCGCATGGGTATGACTAATATGTTCACATGGAAAGGGCTTTCGCTTTTCGCCACGCTCGACTACCGTCACGGCGGTTATATCTATTCCAATACCAAGGACTATATGCATTGGACGGGCAGTGGTCCGGAAACGGTGTACAATGACCGTAAACCTTTCCTTGTGCCCAATTCGGTGGTGTCCAATGGCGACGGGACTTATAGCGAGAACACCGTACAGGTAGATCCCACGGCCCTTCACACTTTCTACTCCAACGGTAATTTCAGAGGAGCGCAGGAATTTATCATCAGCCGTTCGTATCTCAAGCTGAGAGATGCGGGTGTGGCTTACCAGCTACCCAAGTCATGGTGCTCCAAACTGGGATTGAACGGCGTTCGCTTGTCGTTCAATGTAAGCAATATCCTGCTGTGGACTCCGAAGGAAAATGCCTACATCGATCCGGAAACCACTACGTTCGGTAACGATGTGAGCGCCAAGTTCGGTGAGTTTGGCGCCAATCCGAGTAACGAGTCCTATTCATTCGGTTTGAATATAGCATTCTAAGTAAATATATCTAAATAAGGAAATATTATGAAGAAATATATCATATCAGCGTTTGCGCTATTTACATTGTTCACCACTTCCGGTTGTCAGGACTGGTTAGACGTGAACCACGACCCCAACGTGCTTGAAGAGATTCCCGATGGAAAGGTGTTGCTGCCCGCCGCCGAGGTGAACTTGGGGAACAGTCTGATGGGCTGGGATTTTGGTTTTGCCGGAGGCTTCTGGTCGGAATACTGGACGCAGAAATATACGGCTTCCCAGTTCAAGTCGATTTGCGAATATACGGAAACCAGTTTCAGTACCGCCTATAGTAATCTTACGGCCGGTGTACTGAAAGATTTGAAGGAAATAAAGACGGTGGCCGAGGAAAGTGGAAATACCGGCAACTATTTTGTAGCCGAGGCACTTTCCATCTATACCTGGCAAATACTTACAGACGTCTGGGGCAGTATCCCTTATTCCGAAGCCCTGCAAGGTGCGGAGGGTATTGTTTCTCCCAAGTTCGATGCGGGAGAAGAGATTTATGCCGACCTGATGGCGCGTGTGGATGCCTTGTTGCAGACCGACTTGGACGGTGCGCAGATAGATGGCGAGTACGACTTTATATACGGAGGCGACCTGGGCAAATGGCAACTCTTTGCCAATTCCTTGAAGCTGAAGCTGATGATGCGCTTGTCCGAAACATCGGGGTATAACAATGCCACGGTGGTGTCCTTTGTCGACAACAATGCTTTCCTTACGCAAAGCGCCTGTATCCCGGGCTCTTATTGGAGCGACGGACAGGAAGGCAAACGCCATCCCATGCGCGAGTTTGAAGCCGGTGGGGCAGGTTATCTTACTACCAACGTGATTGCCTGCAAGAATTTCCTGGATTACTTGGCTAACAACAACGACCCGCGTCTGGACAGACTTTTCAAGATTGCCGATACCAAGACTGGGTGGAGAGGCGCTTTCTTTGGTGACTTCGATTCCAAGGAGGCTTCCGACGGCAGCACCTCGGATGATCAGGTGAAATACTGCACGATTCGTTTTACCGGTGACATGGACTTGATGATTATGTCCAACTGGGAAGTCTGCTTCTTCATGGCCGAGGCTTATGCCCGTGCCGGACGCCATGCCGATGCCAAGGCCGCCTATGAGCAGGGGGTAAAAGCTTCGTTATCGCAACACGGCATTTCCGACCATTCCATTTTGGATGACGGATACGCTGCTTGGAAAGATGGTACGGTGGAAGAGGAAATAAAACAGATCGCCATGCAGAAATGGGTGGCCAATGCCAACTACCAGCATATCGAGTCGTTCTTGGAACGTAACCGTGTCAAGTATCCCGCCATCTACGATGTGGACATCAAGATGGATCGCCCCGGGGCATACGCTGACCTGAAGATTGTGGGCAATCTCACCGTATCGGTCAAAGGACGTGCAAGGTTGAATAATTCGTTGCCTGCATCGCCCATCTACCCCACTTCCATATTGACCACCAACGAGAACAGTCCTGAGCAGAAACAGAATATAGGTGAGAAGGTCTGGTGGAACCAAAAGAAGGAAGTGATTATCAAGTAAACGGAAAGCAATAATGTTTTTTATATCAAACAAGTAACATACAATGAAACAATTGAAATATATAGGATGGATGATATGTTCCCTCTTCTTTTTGGTTTCATGCGACAAAGAGACGGAAGGAATGTCAAAAGTGCTTCATTTCTCATTGGAAGGTGATGAAACGATGCTTGTAACGGTGGGCACTTCGTACAACGAACCCGGATATGCCATTACACTGGACGGTGTGGACGTGTCCGGCAATGTGGAGATTCGTGGCGAGGTGGATGCCCGGAACGTGGGGCTGTATTACGTAGCGTATATATATACCAACGATGATGGCGTACAGACAAGGTTGAACCGTACTGTCATCGTGTGCGATCCTACAGTGGAAACCGATATTGCAGGCCGTTATGCCACGGTGGAAGGTACTTATCGTTTGGCAGGTGGCAATGAGGTGCCGTTCCCGGGCTTCGGCGTGAACATTTATAAGATAGGACCGGGTTTTTTTGAAGTCTCCGACTTCTTGGGAGGCTACTACCATCAGCGTGCAGGTTACGGAGCCGCCTATGCCGCCAAAGGTTACGTACAACTGATGAAAGACAATACTCTCAAACTGATTAATTCGTCTGTTGCCGGTTGGGGTGATTCTTTGACAGGATTGCAGGATGGTGTTTATGACCCTGTCACGGGTAGTCTGTCTTGGTGTGCCGATTATGCCGGAATGTTGTTTTATGTAGTGTTGAATTAAAATTTTAGATTGAACAGTTATGAAAAATTTAATTGTATTGATAAGTGCATTCTTCTCATGTGCGATGTTCCTTTCCTCTTGCCACGAGGATGTGGATAATTGGGACAGTGCCACGCTTGATTATTCGGGAAGATACGTAATAAAACTTCTTAGTGAGGACGGGCAGGAAGTTTATTTGGATTATGATGGTACGGAAATCCAGATTTACAACACGGCCGCCAATGTGGCCAATGAAATATGGTTGGATGATATGAAAGCCTTGTTCCCCTTGAAGAGCAAATTCTTCCTTGAAGGAACTCCTGCCGGTTTTTCATCCGCACAGTTGGCTTATGAACAATTGACGGACAATCTTTACAGCTATGAGTTGCCCGGAGATACCCCGGAGGCCGATGGTGAGTCTGTAACCGAAGAGCGTTATTATCTTCGTGCAGCAATCTATGATGGAAAAATCACTAAAGGAGGGTATACAACCAAAGGCGGTAATCTGACCGATGCCATCAGTTTCAAGATTAAGATCTACAGTGGAACGGCCACGTTTACCAGCTATATCTTGCCGGAGTCGGAATGGGCCAGTCCCACCACTCCTGAATATGCGTGGAAACAAGAGTCCGTACAATACGACCCTGAATTGGATGAGACCTATCTTGTAGAAGGGTATCGATACACGGGATTTGATGAAGATGAATATTGACAGAATAAATTCTCTCTAAATCACTTTATGTTAACTGTTTCTTTTGCTATGACAACTGTATCAGAAAAAGAAACGAATCCGGGTAGCCTCGTGAGATGCTGCCCGGATTGTTGTTGTATGTGAAGTATGGTATCACTTGAAAAGTAGAAGTAACGAATTGGCAACCGTACGATTTTCATCGTTTTACGGTATTATACTGTCAGAAACTCTTTTGTTTGAGATATAGAAGTTTTTTCGCAAAAATATATGATCTCAGTAATTATCTTGAGAAGTAGCTCGATTGATATATATCATCTCATAATTATAAGATTGGATGAAAAATATTATTCAGTATGCTTGATACTATCTTCCGTAATCTTTCTTATATTTGAGTGACAATATTGCCAAGAATGTATGTCCGCATGTTACCAAATTAGCAAAGTTTAAACTGCCAAGTTGCCCCAAAGGCATGTTCTGGAACACTTTATGCAGTATATAAAGCGTAAGACAATAAACATATTGATTATGAACCTGCTTGATTTTTACTGTCAATATCCCAACGAGGCATCCTGTGAGGAAGCCCTTCGCCGTTTCCGTGAGCATCACGGCCTGTTCTCTAGTCAATGCGGCGGTTTGCGCCTGAGCTGGAATCCGAGCCACAAGTCCTGGACGTGCATGGATTGCAAGCACGAGATGCAGCTTTGTTCGGGTACGGTGATGCAAGGCAGCCATCTGCCTGTCCGTGACTGGTTTGCTGCGATGTTCCTCCTGACTGCGACAAAGCGTGCCATATCGGCCAAGGAGATACAACGCCAGATTGGCCGCAAGCGTTACCAGCCCGTATGGGAGATGGTGCATAAGCTGCGCGACGTGATGGGCAAGCGCGACGGAGGCTACCTCCTCCATGGGAACATGGAGGTTGACGAGGGCTTCTTCTCCACGGAAACGCCCGAAGAACGGAAAGATTGCCCGTTGAAACGCGGACGGGGAAGCCAGCGCAAGACCTCTGTCCTTGTCATGGCGGAAAGCAGCCTGCCAAAGACGCCTACGGTCAAGAAATACAGTACGCCAAAGAGTGTCGGGCATATAAAGATGCAGGTCATCGATGATTTCAAGGCTTCCACCATCACGGGTAAGATTAAGCAAGGTACGGACGGGAGTGCCGATGTGACCACGGACGGGTTCAGCAGCTATGCCTCCCTTGAGAAGGACGGGGTGACATCCTCGCACCTGGCTGTCGTTACGGACGACAAAAAGAGTGTCGGGAAAGTCCTGCCCTGGGTGCACATTGCCATCAGCAATGCCAAAAGGAGCATACTGGACACTTACCATGACATAAAAGCGGAGTTCCTCCAGCTCTACCTCAACGAGTTCTGCTACAAGTTCAACAGAAGGTATGTCGGCTTCAGGCTTTTTGACAGGCTTGAACTTTGTGCGTGTACCTATAGGGCGGACTTCAAACATAGAATTTACTAATTGGCAACTTGCGGACATTCATTTTCTAGTATTTGAAATTACGGCGCAGAGATAAATCAAACGTTATTTCTATTATTCTTCATTCACCTTATATCTATATAGATCCTTGACCGTTTTTTTGGTTTGTAACAGGGAATAGGTTATCTTTGTAACCAAATTCATTGATTATGTGCAAATTCTCAGAATCTACAAAGCAGAAACTAGGTAATACGGTTGTGTATATTGCGCATCATACGTCCAACCTCAGCAAGACAAAGTTGTTGAAACTGTTGTATCTGATGGAGGAACGTATGGCTTTGAAATTTCATGTTCCGTTCATTGGTATACCGTTTGAGGTATGGCAGGCTGGTCCTGTGGCAAAAGATGTGTTTATTGATCTTTCAGACGGTCCGTTTCTTTTGAAGTCTTTTGTAAAGACTGATTTTAGGGACGGCGGCACTTTCATAGAGGCTGTAGCTGATTTTGATGACAGCGAGTTCTCGGAGTGTGAGATAGAGATGATGGATGAAGTGCTGGCTAAATATGGCAATATGACTGCGTCCGAATTGGTTTCGGAAACGCATAAGGAGGGCACATTGTGGTATCGGACGGCTGCACGTGCCGGATTGCTGGAAGCTTTTAACAAGCATGAATGCAACAATTCCGACCAGCAGATAAACTTTACGGAAGCAATGTCTGATTGTGCGGCGGAAGATTATCGGGAGAGTTTGAATATACGGCAAACAGCTAACCTGTTAAATGCAGAATCTCATGTTTGAAGAAGGTAATTTGTTGTTTTTCCGTCCTTTTTTGTTCAAGAATGGGGCGGAGTCGCAGGACAAGTTTTTCCTCGTATTGAAGAAACTGGATGGCGATATTCTGCTTGCTAGTTTGCCTACATCTAAAGACCATGTACCCTCGGACTTAGAAGTGAAGCATGGATGCTTGAACATACCGGAACGGATGTTCAATGTGTTTGTACTCCTGTCTGGAGAAAATGTAGCGGTTAGGGAAGATGGAACATTTTTTGCGTTCAAGAAAAATACATTCATTTATGGTGCGAATCTGGATGTATATCCGGTAGAGCGGTTCGACTTGCAGGAGCGGATGGCTCAGACTACTATAGAGAAAATAGGTACATTGGATGAAGCTGTCTTCACTGAAATTGTTGCGTGCCTGTCGGAAAGTAAAATGGTGAAGAATAAGTACAGAAGAATACTGAAAGGTTAAAATCATAAATATTGCACAATATTATCAAAGTACATCGCATATGAGTATCTATGATGGATAAATGGTGTCATCTAATGACATCTGATGACTTTTGATGACGTTGTTTTTTATGTTTCAGATATAAGACGGTTCTTTGCTCCAAATTCATGAAAATGATATACCATGAATATACAGGAAGCAAAGAATATCAGACTTATTGATTTTTTATCCGGATTTGGGGTATAATCCGGTGATACAACGTGGAAATGATGTGTGGTATAAGTGTGGTATAAGTCTCCTTTTCGGACGGAAAAGGAGGCTTCCTTTAAGGTTGACCTTCATAAGGAAGTGTGGTATGACTTCGGACTGGGAAAGGGTGGTGACATTATAACGTTAGCCGAGGAAATTTATCGGACGCAGGACATAAGCTATGTGTTACGATGTATTGAGGATAAAAGAGCGGCTTTGAAACCGGTTATTCTTTCCTGTCCATTTGAAAAGGCATATTCCACCTTTCAGGACTTGAAAATCAACCATCTTTCCAGTCGGATACTGTTTGCCTATCTGGAGGAACGGGGTATCGATCTGGAAACTGCCCAAAAAGTATGCAGGGAAGCCCATTTTAAACGGAACGGGAAGAATTATTTTGCCATCGCTTTCCCTAATATTTCCGGAGGGTACGAGATACGGAACAGGTATTTCAAGGCTTGTATCGCTCCCAAGGACATCACCTGTATCATTAGCACGCCAGAGAGCAGGATTTGCTATATTTTTGAGGGGTTTATGGATTTTCTGTCTTTCAGACCGGCTTTTCCATCCTTGGAAGAGGGGGATTATATAGTGTTGAATTCTGTCAGCAACTTACAGAAGGCTTTCTCTTTCCTTGCACGATATGACGGCATCTGTTGCTGTCTGGACAATGATACCGCCGGAAAAAATGCGGTGCAGGCATTAAAGGACAAATACGGAATCCGTATATGCGATCTCTCGCATGAATATTCCGGATATAAGGACCTGAATGAATATCTGTGCGGGAAAAACAATCAGCTCCATATATAATAGAGGTATTGAAAAGACTGTTTGATGATATATCCTTATTTCCATCCTGTCGCATGTGGCAGGAAGCAGAGTGATTTTTTATGTGGCGATACTGTGTTAATAGTAGAATGTGGTCAGATGTGTTTTATGGTCTTTTGCAATCTTTACTTTCTGCACCTGTCCGTATATTTCACGCACGGATACCGGACAGTTCATCTTTTCCCACTCTTCCGGGGAAATCCTCATGTCGGAATGCCTGAAACATAGTATGACCATCTCCTGGGAATCCTCTTCTACGAATATGAAGCCTTCATGGTCATCGATAAACTGCCTGAGTCCATCCTCATCCTTACAGGATATTTCTCCGGTGTACATATCCCCGCCCGGCCGGGTGTTTTTGCGGATATGGATTTTGAACCATTCCTGACTTTCCGGCTGTTCAGGTGCGCCACATTCCCACAGGGCTACTTTCGCATCGTAGTAAACTTCCCCGTTTTCACATGCCCCGTAATGTCCCCAGTGCTTGAAACGGCCGGTAGTCCAAGTCTTGAACCTTACATCACCGGTCTTTATCAGCACGCACTCGCCGCCATGCATATCGCATTTGATGCCCTTCTTATCCCGGGACACGAACGGGACACGGGAGAAATTCCGGAGCACAATGTTATCTCCATACACGGCATCTACGAAGAACGGCCGGGAACGTTCACCGTATCCGGAAATAAAGAACAGGCTGTCACCTGTACGGGGATATCGGTTGGAACGTGTTTTTTCGATGTGTTCCACCATTGTGTTCACTTTCTCTATGTCTTCCCGGACAAGCCCGTGTATCCGGTCATACCAGTAGTTCAGACGGATGAATGTTTCCTTGCAATACTTGTTTTTTGTTTGAATCATGATCTTTTTTATTTTATGGTTAAACATGCCCGGCTTTGGTAAAGCCGGTATTTCTTTTCTTACATGCATCCGTTTGTCTTTTGCCCTGATTGTGCAAGGCTTGGCGAAAAAATACCGCAGCGAAGCGAGGATGATTTTTTCAGCCAACCAGTCCGAAGGACCGTCTTGCACGATCAGGGGCAAAAGGCTAGTTTTGCAGGTAAGAAATAGAAATGCGGAACCTAAGTTCTTACAGAAAAAGCGCACTACAGCACTGTCTGACAGCGACTTGGAAAACGTGTCTACTTTTGAAAACGATAATGAAAGAAAAATGTAGAAAATGTCTACTTTTGTAAAATCAAATCAGACAAAAATATCGCGATTGTCTACTTTGGAAAAAATGTTTAACTAAAATTTTTTTTCCGTGTCTACTTTTTGAAGCTGCTACATGTCTACTTTTTGAGTCCGGTACAGATGTTCTTTGCTATCCTCTGAAAAGTGTAATATCTTCCTCGGATTATCATCGAAAAAGTGTATTGCATATTGGTTACTATCCTCGAAAAAATGTATCTTTGCAAGAAACAAGTGAATAATTCTTATTTTAAAGGAATCGATGAAACGGAAGATTATACAACAGTTGAAACTTTGGAAAGATAATCCTGCGAGAAAACCTTTGATACTGTTGGGTGCTCGTCAGGTTGGTAAAACTTGGGTGATGAAACATTTTGGTCTGACTGAGTTTGAGAATGTAGCCTACATCAACTGTGATGTCGAGCCACTGGCCAAGGAGTTATTTGCGGCCGACTATAACATCCCCCGTATTTTGCTGACACTTCAGGCTATCACAGGAACGAAGATTGAAGCAGGAAAAACGTTGATTGTATTCGATGAGTTGCAGGAAGTGGAACGGGGATTGCATAGCTTGAAATATTTTCAGGAAAATGCGCCTGAATATCATGTGATGGCGGCTGGCTCCTTGTTGGGAATTACTTTGGGGAAAGGTCAGTCCTTTCCGGTGGGCAAGGTAAATGTAATGCATCTATATCCGATGGATTTTGAAGAATTTCTGATGGCTGCCGGTGAAACTGATTTGTGCGATTTGTTACATCAGCCCGATTGGGAAATCTTGAAGATTCTCAGTTTAAAATATATTGATTTGCTTCGCCAATACTACTATGTAGGTGGCATGCCTGAAGTGATGGATTGTTTCTTTCAGCATCAAAACTTGCAGGAAGTACGTGACAAACAGGCTGAAATCCTGGATGCTTATCGGCGGGACATCTCCAAGCATACGACACCTACTGAAAGTATACGTATCGGACAAGTGCTGCAATCCTTGCCTTCGCAGTTGGCCAAGGAGAACAAGAAATTCATCTATAATGTGTTGAAGAAAGGAGCCAGAGCTACGGAATATGAACTCGCCATTCAGTGGCTGATGGATGCAGGTCTGGTACATAAAGTCAGCCGGATAAAAGAACTGCAGATGCCCGTCAAATTTTACGAAAATCTGGGTGCCTTCAAATTATTCCTGCTTGATTGCGGTCTTTTAGGTTGTATGACCGAAGCGCCCGCCAGCCAGATGTTGGTAGGAGATAATGTATTCAAGGAGTTCAAGGGCGCTTTTACCGAACAGTTTGTCTTGCAGCAATTAGTGGCCCAAGGCTTTTCGCCCTATTATTGGAGCAGTGACAAAACACCTGCGGAAATTGACTTTGTGGTACAGACGGAGCATCGCGTGATACCGGTGGAAGTGAAAGCTGAAGAGAATGTACGTGCGCGTTCCATGTCGGAATATATTAAAAATCATCCCGATTATCAGTTGAAAGGACTGCGCATCTCCATGATGGGGTATCAAGATCAGGAATGGATGGAGAATATTCCGTTATTTGCCATTACGAAGTTCTTTGGATAAATGGCACTTTCATGGATATGAGATACACATATGAAGAACTTTGGAAGTCATGGGTGTATAAAAACAAAAAGTTCGCCAAATCCCTATTCTCGGATTTGGCGAACTCATTTTTTAGGACTCAATCGAAAGGAATCTGAAAAAGTTCTTATTTTTCAGTGCCCTCGTAAAGTGAGGATGATTTTTTCTGCCAACCGGTCCAAAGGACCGCCTTGCGCAGCCGGGGGCAAAAGGTGGCCTTTGCGGGTAAGAAACAGGAATACGACACTAGTGGCCACAGACAGGATCATCTATAATCAAAAGCCTCCATCCTGTTTCTTTCCAACAGCACGAGGATGTCCTTTTCCTTGTACAATAATTTGCCTCCCACTTTGTAATAAGGCAGTTTACCTGTTATCCTGTACTCGGCCAGTGTCCTCCGTGTCAGTTTCAGGTGTCCGGCCAGCTCGCTGTCGGTCATATAACGTTCGCCGTTCAGAACCGGCCGCATCTTTTCCGCCTGTGTGTCCAGTATTTCGGACAGGCTCTCAATGTTCCGGAAAAAGCGTATGATTTCCGGGCTTTCCTTGGTCAGCATGGATTGGATCATATCATTCGATTTTGGGGTGTCACCCGATGAATTTCCGCCTCCATAAAGCGGATGATATCCTGCCGTTTGTAATATACTTTACGGTCTATGTAACTGTAGGGGATGGACCCGCTTCTCCGGAGTTGCAACATTTTCCTTGGCGGGACATCCATAAGCGTACATGCCTCCTGGTTGTCGATCCACTCATCCATGCCCCGCGTACTTCCTCCGCATGTCTCATGCACTCTTCTGGCGATGGCTTCCAGGGCCTCGTTCATTTCCATGAATGTTCCGGCCTCGATACACACAAATTCCATAAGTCGTTTCTTTTTTAAGTTTGATACGAAAGTATGCCTTGGGGAGTTCATATCCAAAAAGGTGTCCGCAAACGTCATCAGATGTCACCAGATGTCAGATATACATTGGTTTATGATATTTTTAGTCCGTTCCCGAAAAAATAAGGCATGACGGTAGCGGATGACCGGTAATGTGTAAAGTTTACAATCCGTACTTTACAGTTTTACACTTTACCAGTTTACACCTGTTACATTCAAGAAGGGAGAGATATGTCTTTCGTGTCTAGTTATCAGTATATTATCTCATCAATCAAAAGACACGAAAGAGGTATGGCATACATTTTTCACAATAAAATGGTATATACTCTTACAGTGCGCACCGGGGGTATTCCAGTAATAACCTTAAAAAATGCAGGAGATACATGCCATGATGTATATAGATAATGAAGTGCTCGAGAAAATGATAATGACCATAGTGGAAGGTTTTGACCGCATAGAGAAGAAACTGGACAGGATGGGACGTGTGAAGGAGTTCTTGAACGGTGACGAGCTTCTGGACAACTATGACATAGCCAAGCTGCTCAACGTGTCGTTGCGGACAGTCGCCCGCTACCGGGAAAAAGGGCTGATCCGCTATTACCAAACGGACGATAACGGAAAGAACTTCTACAGAAGTTCGGAAATACAGGAATTCTTGCTGAAACGCGGAAAGAAAAAATGAGTGTGGGAGTATCAATATGCGGAAGTTATGTTAACTTTGTCTTATAAACGGTTGTTATGAAGACAAATACCAATTCAAAATATCTCATTGCGGTTCTGATTGACGGTGACAACGTGTCCTTTGAGAGGATGGAGGATATCATGGGCTTTGTTTCCCGTTATGGGGATGCCGTTATCAGACGGATATACGGGGACTGGACGAGGAAAGCTCTTTCCGGATGGAAGGAGACCGCCCGGGAATATGGGTTCAGGTTGGTGCAGGCCTCCTCCTATGCTTCAGGAAAGAACACTACGGATATCGCGTTGGTCATAGACGCCATGGACATCCTCCGTGACGGCCGGGTGGACTGTTTCTGTCTGGTCGCCAGTGACGGTGACTACAACCCGTTGGCGCAACGGATACGGGAGACGGGATTGAAGGTACTGGGATATGGGGAGGGCAAGACTCCCGTATCGCTGATACGCTCCTGTTCCGTATTCCTGTATGCCGACCGTAAGGAAAACAAGACCTTGGAGAACACCCCGGATTTTTTTATCCGAAGGGATATGGAGTTTTTTGACAAGGCTTTCCAGCAGGCGGCTGACGGCAAGGAGGAGGTCTCCCTTTCCCTGATAGGCGGCTCGTTGAAGAAAATGATGCCCAAATTCAAGGTCAAGAGATACGGATGCAAGACATTGGGCAAGCTCTATGAAAGGTTGGAACGGTACGAGCTGGTCATGACGGAAAAGGGAGTGGCGAGTGCCGTACGGATGAAAGGTCGGACCGTACGGCAAGAATGACCGGGAATAAATCCACGTCCGTTTATACCGGAATGGGATTTACCCGTAGCGTGTCAAGGTTGAGATAGGCCCCCCGGTAGAATGTCCTCCCTTCTCTGAACATGCGCCAGAGGATGTCGCAACCGATTTGTGCCAGCATGGAGTTGATGAACAGGTCCTGCTTGCGCAACGCCTCTGCGAGCGAGCAACTCGGGCCTGAGTCCTCCTCCCGGATGGTGGAGTAGCTGACCTCCTCGGTGATGACATTCATCCTGGGCATGGGAAGGTATTCGCTGGATGCGGGTTGGCTTATTTTGCTCCGGATATTGCCTACCAGGACTTGCCCGGTGGTTTGGGCGTTCCCGAAATCCATCCAGTATATCGGCGCTTTCTCATCGTTATTTTTATATTCCCTGTATTTCTTCAGGAACCGCCACAGGTCGAGCCGGGAACGGGTGTTGTCCGTACAGGTGATGATGATGTTCGCCAGCGGGACGCTTTTATCCCCTTCTTTGGTTATGATCGGATAGCGGCATTCCCTGGCCTCCCACGCGTAACCGAAAAAACGGTTGACGCGGGTGACAAGCGCCGTCGCCTTGTTCAACCCCAGTTCCGTCTCGCTGAACAGCTGGCGGCCGATGTTTGCTTCCGTGACAGTGTCGGGGTCGAAAGCCGTCAGGTGCAGCCCCGGATGTCCCAGAGCCTGTAATGCCACGCTCATGCGTGCCAGGCTGGTTATTACCTGCGAGCCGGTTCCACCCGCCCCGGCTACCAGGACGGTTATGGGGTGATAGGGACTGAGCAGGTACTTGTCTGTGAAATGGATCTTTCTCATGGCAGGATGTCTTTCAATCGTTTGTTGATCGGTTGGAGTTCGTCGTTGTCGAACGGCTGTTCACGCATCCGCTCAGTAACCAGGACCAGATTGTTTCTCGTCGGGTTCTTCCCTCCTCCAAGATGGGAAAATTCACTGAGCCAGAAACGTTTCTCCCAATATTCCAACAGGGTGTGAAAATCCAGGCTCTCCGGTTTTTCCAGTGTGGAGTTTCCCAGGCATACGCTTCCACCGGTCACGTTGAAAAAAGGGGCCAGATAGAGCGGTGTCCTCCCGTCCGGTTTTTTCCCCTTGTAGGCGAAGATGTCCATCCTTTCATTTTTAATGATATAAATGACTCCCGGCACGTGGAACATTCCATCCCCGATGTTCAGGTCGTTCTTGAAAAACATCCGCCGTTTTCCCGGCGGATTATACCACACATAGCTTTCATGCCCCCTGCGGGTATCGCACCACAGCATGTTGGGTGGCAGCCACCCGTGCGGGATACGCCGGTTCCCGTCCGAATAGGATTCCACCAGGGAGTCCATGAATTCATATGTTACCGGAATGCCGGCTTCCATTCTTCCCTTTTTGTTGATAGGGCGTAGTTCCAGGTAGTGACTTCCGCTTGCGTAGTGACCTTCCTGGTACTCATAGGCGATCAGCGCCGCTTTGGGCACCATTATCTCTTGCAGTTGCTTGGTAAGTTCGTTCATATCCTGTATTTTTTTGTTTTCGTTTCTTTATTTATTGGGAAACGGGCACTTTAAAATGCCTGTTTATGCATTGCGTGAACCGTTCCATCCATCCGGACAGTCTCTCCGGATAGTCGTCCATCCGGAACAGTCTGTCCGTCTCAGGTGTCAGGTACATGCTTGTGACCGGGGTGATGGCATACGTCTCCCGGTAGTCCGAGTTGAAATAGCATTCCATGTTCTCCGTGAGGGCGTCATTGTTGGAATATGCCAGCATGATCTGACAGTCCAGGTCGATCGGGAGGAAATCCGGTGATCTTTCATACGCCCAGTCGTAACCGTATTGCATGATGCATGGATTTCCTGGGGTAATCAGTCCCATCCCTTCCCGTATCAGTTCCAAAAGCTCCCGTTCCTCCTTCACTGCCGCCCGGTATTTTCGGACCTTTTCTTCCAGATCGGTACAGAACGGTTTCCCTTCCATTCGTTTAAGTGTTTTTGCGATTTTCCCGGATTGATAGGATTCCGCCAGGCGTTTGTATTTACGGATTGTCTGAGGGGAAGCCTCGGGATCGCGGTTCTTCCAGTCATCCAGTTCCTCCACCGCCAGCTCATAATACCATGTTTCCGTGACGGCGTTCAACCCGTGGTAACGTACGAACTGCCGTATGAATTCCCGGACGATACGCCGTAACGGTACAGGAAGGCTCTCCGTGAAATCGACGGGTAGCCAGAACAGGGTATGGTCCGGCCAGTCATGGAACCTGTACAGGCAGAAATGGAGCCTCCCGGCCCTTTCCTCCAGATTGACATGTTCCGGCAAGGTCTCGTCCAGGGCCTTGTACAAGGCGGTGATGTTGATGCGGGGACCGCTCCCTTTCCGCGCGAGGAAAGGGAGCCTGACATTCATGAGATCGGCATATCGCAGGGCGGACCGGTATAGATAGTCAAAGTTTTCGGACGTGGTCAGGTTGACGCATGCCCCTCCCGTTTCGTCCTCCACCAGATAGTCCTCCGCGATGGGGATGAATCTGCTTGTCAGAAAAGCGTTACGCTCCCCGGTGACGGCAGTCTTCTTTTTTCCCGGCCCATCGTACCCCGTCCGATGTACGAGAGGTCGGCGGCCCTGATGATCAATACGGCCAGTCCCGCCATTTGTGATTCTGATAGCGTTTTGCATGTATCCTCCTTTTTTTTGATGGAAATTCTCTTTGCCATATATCTACCCTTTTGTTCCGATGGTCGTATTGAACCGGTAGACCACGCTGTCATCCTCGCATTCCGGACCGTATACGCTCGCCGTGGTCAGTTCCGGATAGGTCATGGAATAGAAATCCATCACCTCGTTCGGGGACAGGCTGTTGTCCGGATCGGCCAGCTCTATTTCCGACGAGCCTTTCCTGAATTTGAAAACTCTCTGCAATCCTTTAATTTCTAGTGCCATAATTGTATTTTTATAGGGTTTAACAACATATCATTTCCATTTGTGCCTCGTCTTTCATGCGGTATTCCTCCGGGAAGTCGAGATATTCCGCGTAAGGGTCCTCACGCAGGAGCTCCCTGTCATGCTCGTCGTCCTTGTCGAAGCCGTACTGTCCCATGTCCTGCGCTCGTGCCCCGTATTCGCTTTCCCCTTTGTTATCGGGAACGGTTTGCGTGGAAGCCGTTTGCGGTTGCGAAGGGACGGGTTGCAGCCATTGACCGTCGTATACCTGTGATTGCGGTATCTGTACCGGCTGGTGGAATTGTATGGTCTGCGGTCGGTTCACGGGCTGCTGACAGCCGGCCGGTGTACCATCCGCTCCTGGTCGTGAAGCCGCCTGTCCGTGTGGAACCTGTTGTGGTTGCGTGCCTTGTACCGACCGCGGAATCTGGTGGGGAGATTGGCGGGACGGTTGTTCGGGCGCGAACATCCGTATCTGTTCCCCTCCCTGATATCGGGGGGCATGACCGGGTACCGGTTGCGGCGCCACCGGTTGGATAACCTGCGCGGGCTGTGGTTCCGGCATTATCGGTTCCGCTCCGAAGAGACTGCCCTCGGACGCTTTTTTCTGTACCTCCGCTATCTTCACGTCAATCTCCTTCTGCTTGTCCGGCATGGCCAGCCGTTTTGCCTGTCTGAGCCAGGTCAACGCCTCGGAATAGCGTTTGCCGCCTGTGGCGTCCTCCGCCTTTTTAAGCAGCTTTTCCATCTTCTCCCGTTTCTCGCGTACCTCTTTTGATTCCTTCTCAGCTACGGACTTGGCCGCCTTGCTTTGTGATACGGCCTGTTCCGCTTGTTTCTCGAATGTTTCCAGGTTGGTAAGGATGCCCTGCGCCTTCTGTACGGGTGCGGTGATCGCTCCCAGGAATTCCATGTCCAGCTCTTCCGGGGTACCGTTCAATACCAGCGGGACGATTTGTTCCCCGGCCTCGTCTTTCAGTCCCGCACGCCGGGGCATGACGGCCACGGTCAGCTTGTCATTCACTTGTCTGATGTTGATACTCAGGTCTGTGCCTGTCGTAATCATTCGGTTGATCGTTTGAAAAAACATAATGGTAAAATATTAATAAGTTATACATAAGTCTCTTGGAAAAACTCTTTTAGGAGTCTCTGCCTGTCGGGATTGGACGCGATGTCCTTTAATGGCTCCAGGTAGTGGCCTATTGTTTTCGGTTCGTCCAATATGCAGGGGAACCGTTTTTTGACAGGTCTTATGCGCTTTGTGACGGGCCATGCGACCGGCATGACCGGAGCTGAGGGGGTGGATGTCGCGGTTCTCATGTTTTTTGTATTTTAGGAGTTATACAAGCATGCCCATGACGGACAGGATAAGGATGACTTTTATCACAAGGAGGAATGCCCTGAAGAAGAATCCTATGATTGTTCCCGATAAAAGGAACAGGACGATCAGGTACACGGGAATGATTCCCTTGCTGTAGAGCAGGCATATTCCCGTAAGCAGGACCAGTGAGACCACTCGCTTGCAGATGTTTTCGATGAGTTGCAGTTTCATATCTTTAAATTTTTAAGAATGAATAATCCCATCGGGATATGTTTTCCCGATTTTATAGGCCTCCGGCCCTTGGATTGCCTTTTTGCGCAAGGCTTGGCAAAAGAAAATACCGCAGCGTAGCGAGGATGATTTTCTTTTGACCAACCAAGCCCCCAAAGGGGGCCGCCTTGCGGCAAAAACGAGGCAATCCAAGACCTTTGCCGGTTAAAAGCGGAAAAACTATCCAATCTCCCATGAAAAAAGGAGTACGGCATTGAAAGCCTGTACTCCCTGCTCTTTTGAGAATCGTCCCGTGCCGGTGGCGTAATATCCTACGGGTTGTTTTTAGCCTGATAGATCCGGAATATCTCACCGGTCACCTCCTTCACCTGTTCCAGTACCCCTCCCAGGAACTCCTCTTGCGTGAGTTTTCCCTGTTCTATCCGTGCCAGTTCCGCTTCCCATCCGGAAGTGAGGGAGGTGTCGGCCACTTTCATCCCACGTACCGTTTCATAGAAGAAAAGCCCTTTTGGGGTGGGGATGACATATTTGCCTGAATAGCGGATATATTTACGCTCCAGCAGTGTGCGGATGATATTGGTACGCGTGGAGACGGTCCCTAATCCGCTCCGGTCCATATAGCCGACCAGCTCCTCATCCGTATAGGGGGATACCGGAAGTGTTCTCTTGCGGACGATATTGCATCCGCTTACCGGTACCGGCTCTCCCGGGGAGAAATCCGGTAGTGCGGAACAGGGCATCCCCCCCCTTGCGATAAGATGTTCCCGCCCGAAGATGCTGAGCCACCCCTTTTTCAGGACGCGGTACATTTGGACGCTGAACTTCCGTGCGGCACATACTACGTCGATGGTCATATATTCCACCCGGCAGGATGGCATGAAGGCTTCGAGTGTCCTGCCGAGAATGAGCGTATAGACCAGTTGTTCCTCCTTGTTCAATGTTCCGGGGGGCATGCCGGTGACAATGATCGCATGGTGATCTGTCGTCTCCTGTGCGCTGATGTCGCTTGGCGGCGCGGCAAAGTCCGTCATTTTGGCGTATTGGCGGAATTCCTTGCGGGAAAGAATCTTTTCCATGACAGCGGGCAACGTGTCATATACGTCCCTTGTCAGCAGGCGGCTGGCGGTACGCGGATAGGAGATCAGTTTCTTTTCGTACAAGCCTTGGGTGATATCCTGTACCTGTATGGCTGTCAGGTTGTGGTAACGGTTCGCGTCCTTCTGAAGTTCGGTCAGGTTGTAGGGAGCCGGTGCCCGGATGTCCTCGCTCTTGCGGCTGACCGCCGCGATACGTGCGTTCCGTACCGCCTTGCAGTCACCGTACAGTTCTGATGCGTACCGGTACTCCTGAAAATCTTCCGTGTGGCGCAGTTTTATGATTTGCCTGTCCTTGCAGAGACTGACGAATACCGGCCAGCTGTCGGCTGGCAGGAAATTCTCCCTCTCCCGGTACCGTCTGCATATCTCCGCCAGTACGGGGGTCTGTACCCTGCCCAGCGAATTGTTCCCGAAGCCTACCGCCTTACAGATGGCATAGCTTGAATTGACTCCCAGGAGCCAGTCCGCCCGGTTACGGCTGTCCGCCGCCTGGAACAGGTTGTCGAACCGGTCACATGGAAGGAGGTTCGCCATGCCTTCCGTGATGGCCTCGTCCGTCAGAGACGAGATCCAAAGGCGGAAACAGGGTTGTTTGCACCCCAGAAAACCGTAAAGATGACGGAACAGCATCTCTCCTTCCCGGGAAGCGTCGGTTGCCGCGATGATGGTGTCACATGCGTTGAGTACCTTGGCTATTATCTTCAATTGGAGGAGCGCATTGATGTCGGGGTTCCATCCGGTATCCGTCTTCACGTGCCTTACTGTCAGGAAGGAAGGCGGCAGCAGGGGAAAGTCTTTCCACTCCACATGGGCTGTCCCTGAATCCTTCGGCATTGCAAGGGAAAGCATATTGCCATATGTCCATGTCACCATGTAGCCGTTCCCGGTCATATAGCCGTTCTCCTTTCTGTCGGCTCCCAACACTCTTGCTATCTCTCTGCCCACGTTGGGCCTGTCAGTCACTATTGCGATCATATTCTTCTTTTTTGATGTCCCGTACCGGATTGGGCGGTACGGGGGATAGGTTAAACTTGTTTTATTTTTTTGTTATTTCTTTGAAGGTTCCTCCTGGCGGAGGCCGTTGATTTCCATGATTGGCTTGTTGTTGTCACCGGGTACCAGTTTGAGTGTGGCGTCCATGGTCAGACTGATAACCGGGGTACAAAGTCTCAACGGGATGATTTCCGACTCCTTGCCTTGCAACAACAGGTCGAGGCTGCCGTCCGCTTCCAGTTGCTCCTTGCTGATACCCACGGCCTTCAGACCGGGCCAATCAATATCTTTTACATTATAATTATAAGGGATGTTCCGATTCGTATTCATACGGTTTGGGGATTTGATGTTTGTAAAATTCATTTTGTTTCTCTCTGATTGGGGTTATACCGCTTGTTTTGCGCCCTTCTTTTGTTCCTGCTGCTGGCCTTGGGCGGTATCCGCCTGTGCTGCACGACGGGAAGTATCCCTGCGAATATCAGGGTTCTCTTGGAAATACTGCAACTGTCCGGAATAAGGGTTTACTTTCAGGTAGGAACTGAACGTTTGCCCGTTGTTTTTCAGTCCTTCGACCAGGAGGGTCTTCCCGTCCTGGAGGTTCGCCTTTTCCTGCGCCGTGAATACATGGCCGTAAACCTCCGCCGGGATACGTGGTGCCTGCTGCTCGTTGAACCCATCCGGCGTGCGTGAGTACATCGTCCTGCCGGTATTCATGTCCAGCTTGACAAATGCGGAGAATTCCTCTCCCTTACGGTTGATCATGTTTTCCAGATAGACGGCCTGCCCCTTGCGCAGGACCTCCTTGTCCTCGGCTGTCAGCTGCACGTTGCAGATTTCCTTTGGAATATAGATTTCTCCGGTTTCCGGATTATGACGGGTGTAATTCGGCCGTCCCGTCGTCTGGTCTATCGTGACAAACGCGGAGAAAGCTCCATCCCTGTTCTTGAACTTCATGTCCTCGACCAGGATGGTATGTCCCTCGCTGAGCATCTTTATCTGGGTGGGCGAGAGTGGCACGCCCCCGATGGACTTCTCGTTGAATACCTGGTTCTTCGGGAAGATGAACTCCAACCCCCTGCGCTCGGCACTGTATTGAAGCGTGGCGTCAAACTCCTTCCCCGCCTTGGAGGTCATCCCCTCCACCTTGACGGGTTGTCCCTCCTTCAGCAGTCTGATCTCCTCGTCCGTAAGTCTTACCCCGCTCACTTCCTGCGGGATGTAGACATGTTCCTGCCGGACGGCGACCAGCTCGTTGGTGTTTTTGTCGATGGAGATCAGGCAGGGGGTGTACTCGCTGCCACGCAGGTTGAGTTCCACCGCACGTCCCATGTTGCCGGTCTCACGCAGGTTCTTCTTGTCTTCCTCGCTAAAGTTAAACCCGAAATAAGGGCGTTCCAGTTGCGGTTCCTTGCGTATACCGTGAACGGCCAGCCCCACCTGCCCGTTCTCTTGCGGTATGAGCGAGAGCCTCGCATCCAGTTTGGCTGTCAGCACGCCGGGAATGTTAAGTGTCAGCGGCACCAGCTTGTTGGTCTTGTAACCTCTCAGCATGGAGTCAAGAAGTCCTTGCTGTTCGAGTGTCGCCTTTGAGATACCGATCTTGTCCAATCCCTCCCAGTCGATCATGTTCTCATTGTAACGATAGCGCGGGCCTTGCGGCTCTTGTGGCACCTGCTGTGCCTGCGGTTGCTGTTGTTGCTGGGATGCTTGTTGTACCTCACTCTGTTGCAGGGGTTCCTGCGGTTGCGTTTCTTTTTTTGCCATGGCTGTCTCTTGTTTATTCATGTTTTGTTCCTCTTTGTTCTCTCTCGGACGGATCTCGTAGCGTTTGAGGAACTCCTTCACCACGTCCGTCTTTTTCCCTTCCGCCAGGTCCTTGATCGCCTGCTTGTTCACCTTGTAGTCGTGGAAGGTCATGCGGAGCAGGCGGAAATGGGTCGGTTCCTTGAACTGGCTCCAGAAATTCTTGATGAAGTTTTCGAGTATGCTCGAGTTCTTGTCGAATTTCAGGAATGAGTTTTCATTCTTCTCGTCCGCTGGAACCGTCTTGACCTTCCCGTCCTTGTCGATCTCGCTGACCACTTGTACACCGGCTTTCGGATCGCTCTTGTTATGAATCATCATCAGCTCGGTGATCTGTTCCACCAAAGGGGCATCGTTCATGACCTTCGGTTTCCGGGGCCGTCCAGGCTTCTCGTTTGGGCTCTTTTCTTGTGCCATACCTTTTCTTTTTGGGGTTAATAAATTGCTTTGACACTTCAAAAATATGGGCTAAATCCGAATAAAACACTGATTTTCAAAAAGGTGTCATCAGATGTCATCAGATGTCGTCAAATGTCCGAAAGACTAGTTTTCCGTGAGAGAAACATGCCGTGAAAACAAGGATATGGTATGCGGAGGAAGGGCGAAGAAGCCGGCACGGGCGCAAAGGGAGGATTATGCAGAGCAGAGGGAGCTGAAGTCCCTGTCTTCTCATGGGGCGGCGTTTTTTTCATAAGACATTGCAGGTCTGCCCATATATCCCGTACTTCCTGCCGAATTTATTAGGGATATAAAGGAGGCCCTCCTTTTTTCATCAATGACACGGTCATGCGTCGCGTCGGTCGCAGTGAGTCCCTATAATCTTTCCCGAAATCAAAACCATTGTCCGGGCGTTTGTTTCCATGTGTATTTTCCGCGACTTGTCGCAAGGAAAATACTCATGGAAAGCGAAGCCGGAACGCCCGTGACAATACGGTTTTGATTTATCTTTGATTATAGGGAACTCGCTGGTATCCGTCTGTTTTTACGAATTTCCCAGAAAACATATACTGTCTTGTTGTTTATGCGATATAAATATTTCTAGACTTGTTCCACGGAAAAAACGTCGCTTTTCATTTTCGGACTTTGATTCTTTACGAGGCTATTCGGACTGTCTTTCAAGAAGATTTACAGAGTTTGGCATCGGCATCAGGTGATATTCGGTGTTCCAAGTGGAGAAGCGGAATCCATGACTAAATATTTTCTTCCTTCAACAATATAGCCCACGGGTTGTATCTATGTACCTATTATTCATCATAAAACAGACTATATATGGCTACCATTAAATTAAAATTCCGTCCGTCGACGGTACAGGGTAAGGCCGGCACGCTCTGTTACCAGCTTTGCCACCGTCAGGAGAACAGGCAGATTACCACCGACATGAGGATATTTCCCGAGTGGTGGAATGAGACGAAACGTGAGCTTGTCGCTGTCCCCGGCAATGAGAGGGTCCTGACCGCCTACCGGAAACGGGCGGAAAAGGAGATGCGTGACATCCGTGAGATTATCCGCGAGCTGGACTGTAGCGGAGAAACATACACCTTGTCGGAAATACTCAACCGCTATCGCTCCCTGCCTTCCGAGCCCGGTTTCCTGTACTACATGAAAAAAGAGATGGAAACGCTTTGGGAGAATGGCCAATACGGCACCTCTCGTAATTACCGGCGTGCACTGAACAGCTTTTCCGCTTTCCTGGACGGTGACGACATTCCTTTTTCATCGTTGGATTCCGCCCTGGCGTGTCGGTATGAGTCATGGTTGTGGCAACAAAAGGTAGCGAGAAACAGCAGCTCGTTCTATATGCGGATTCTGCGTGCCGTCTATAACAAGGCCGTAAAGCAAGGTCTTGCGGTGCAGACCTTTCCGTTTCGTGAGGTTTATACAGGAGTGGCTCGCACATCGAAGCGTGCCGTGGATGAGGAAACCATTCGGAAGTTACAGCGGCTTGACCTATCCGGATCACCGGCTCTGGCACTTTCAAGAGATATGTTCGTGTTCAGCTATTGCGCCCGTGGGATGGCGTTTGTGGATATGGCCTATTTGAAAAAAGAGGATGTAGGTGGAGGACGAATCACCTATTATCGTCATAAGACCGGGCAATACCTGACACTCCGCATAGAGCCGTGTATGGTAACGATATTGGAACGGTATGGGCGGACTTGTCCGGAAAGTCCATATCTTTTCCCCATCCTTACCGATGAACAGCCGGAGCTGGCTTACCGTCAATATCGGACCGGATTGAACTACCATAACCGAAAGTTGAAACGGTTGGGCAAATTGCTTGGCGAACCATTACCTTTGTCCTCATATACGCCACGCCACAGCTGGGCTACCGCCGCACGCAACCACGACGTACCGATTGCCGTCATCAGTGCGGGGATGGGACACAGCAGCGAAAGGACTACGCTTATTTACTTGGATTCTTTGGACAATGCCATAATAGATAATGCGAACGAGAAGATTTTGAAGGGTTTGAACGATACCATTTCTATGTAAGAGAGGGTAAAAACACACTGCAAAGGTAATGATTCTCAGTAAAACTGAAAAGTAAAATAAACGTTTTTATTTCCTTATTTTACCCCCCCCCCCCCATTTACAAACAGTTGATTATTAATAATTTATATTACTAATTTAATATGAATCAAAATAGTGCCGTAATAAGAATATAAAATAAAAGGAGAACGTTGCATTTTCCATTCGAGCGTATTTTCGAGTCTAAAACCGAGCAAACCGAGCAAAAATGTACTTTTATAGCAATGTATATTCTTGATTATCAGAAAAAAACAACATGTGTACCCTCTCTTACATAGAAACGGTACGAATACGGGGTTACGGTATCCGCTCACTGTAGTCAGGAGCGGCCCGCATTCCGGAAGTCCTATGAAGGAAAAAACCGGATTAACCTTGATTGCTGTATCTTCCTTATTTGAAAAAGCAGAAGGTGCAGGAATGGAAATTATATCCTTTTTATCAACCCGGTAACATTACTTTTCGTTGAACATAGAAACACACACACACGAACATTGGTTCGCCCTAAAAGTATTTTATAACAAAGTTTTCGAGATTGAGGATATATTGAAAAAAGACAAGATCGAGACTTACATTCCTTGTGAGGAAACCTTGATGGAACGTAACGGCATAAAGAAGAAACTCCGTCGTCCGGTCATTAATTCGCTTATGTTCTTCCGTTCAACCGTTTGTCGTGCTTTGGAAGTACAGCGACAATTCACCAATAAGGTAATCCTATATACAAGACAGAAGGGATTGAAAAGACTTCCCCTTGCCATTCCTGATCGGGAAATGAACATTTTCATGCTGGTCACCTCGTCCGGCGAGCAGGGAATGGAATATTTCGGGGAGGACAATTCCAAGTTTCAACAGGGAGAACGTGTACGGGTCATTGACGGAAAGTTCAAGGGAGCGGAAGGGGTTATCTGCCGGATTAGGAAGAATCGCCGTTTGGTGGTCACCGTCCAAGGCGTATGCGCCGTGGCTACTTCCTATATTCCACAAGCCTTTCTACAACGGATAGGGCAAGATTAAGAAAATCATCAAAAGAATCATATAGTGGACATTCTTCATTTTATCGAATTTGCCTTTATAGTCATAGTCGGCTGGACATTGAGTGCGATGGTCCTGCCTCGCATTTCGTTGGTCTCTTTCCGACGTCGCCTGTTCGACTCAGTGGACGAACGTAAGTTGCATACTGCCCATATACCAAGGTTAGGCGGTATCGCCTTTTTCCCTTGTATCACAGTTACGGTTTCGCTTGCCATTATCGGTTACAACCTTTGGCAGGGCTATAACATACTCGACATGGACTTGACGAACCGTCTGCTTTCCATGCTCTGTTGTCTGTTCATACTTTATCTTATAGGTATGATGGATGACCTTATCGGTGTACGTTACCGTTCCAAATTTGTAGTGCAAATACTTTGTGGCATACTGTTGGTGATTTCCGGGTTATGCTTCGACAACCTATACGGGTTGTTCGGTATTTATGTCATACCTTATTACATAGGAGTGCCGTTCACAGTATTCGTCATCGTCTATATCCTGAACGCCATCAATTTGATAGACGGCATTGACGGACTTGCCTCTGGGTTGAGTATTATCTCATTCCTCGCTTTCAGCTGCATGTTCATCCATTTGCAATGGTGGATGTATGCCTTTATCAGTCTAGCTGCTTTCAGTGTGTTATTGCCGTTCTTTTATTATAACGTATACGGTAAGATATATCGGGGACGCAAGATCTTTATGGGTGATACCGGTTCGCTCACTATCGGGATGCTGCTGGCAGTGATGGTCATCCGTCTGAGTATGTCCGATCCAGTGAAAGAGAGTGCCTTTCCCGGTAGCATTGTGATAGCTTTTTCTTTTTTGATTGTACCAATGTTTGATGTGATACGTGTGGTTATTCACCGGTTGCGTAACGGTAAAAATCCATTTCTTCCAGACCGGAATCATATCCACCATAAATTTATAGCCTTAGGAATGTCCCAACGTAAAGCTATGGTAAGCATTATTATTATGGCAGCTTTTTTTGCATTGGGAAATTGTTTTTTGATTCATTGCCTTTCCGTAACAAACTTGTTTCTGTTGGATGTGGCTGTTTGGACGGTGATTCATTGCTACATAACTATGAAAATCAAACGAAAACATAAAGTAGAATAATTAACTGTACAGAAAAAAAATCAGATATGAAATTTCATTTAATTAAATTATGTTTCTTGTGTGTCTTATTGGTGTCCTGCAATACCTCCAAAGAAATTGTCTATTTTCAAGATATCGTAGTTAATCAACCCGAGGCGATTATCGGGGCACGGGATATTACCGTACAACCCAAAGACCAGATTTCCATTATGGTGTCCAGTAAGGATCCGCAATTGGCGGCTCTGTTTAATTTGACACGGGTGCAATACCGTGCCGGATCTTCTGATTTACGTTCTGGCAACATCAATGGAGAAATATCAGGTTACACATTGGATGATAAGGGGAACATTGATTTTCCTGTTGTCGGAACATTGCATATTGCCGGTATGACCAAGAGCCAGATTGCCACCCTGGTAAAAAAAAGGCTGATGGAAGAGAATCTGGTAAACGATCCGGTAGTTACAGTTGAGTTTATGAACCTTTATTTCTCCGTGTTGGGCGAGGTGAAAACTCCAGGTAAATATGCCATTACAAAAGATCAGATTACCCTTTTGGAAGCCATCAGTATGGCGGGTGACCTAAGCATCTACGGAAAGCGAGATGCGATATTTGTCATCCGTGAAGAAAACGGCGAGCGTGTAACCCATTGGGTGGATATCCGCTCGAAAGATCTGTTTAATTCACCGGTGTATTATCTGAAACAGAATGATGTGGTGTATGTACAGCCCAACAAGGTACGTGCCGGACAAAGCACCATTAATGAGAACAGTGTAAAATCGGTATCGTTGTGGATCAGTATCGGTTCGCTCCTATCCTCGCTGGGTGTTTTGCTGTTCAAGTAATGTATTGAATTTTATTTTATAAGATATTAAAGAGAGCCAAAATGATAAAGAATAGAACGAACACAGGCAAACCTACCGATGATTTTATACGGATACAAGATTTATGGGGTATGTTTATCCCGAAATGGTATTGGTTTGCCACTTCCTTGTTCGTTGCGTTGGCAACGGCATCATTATATTTGTTGAGTACTCCTAATGTCTATACCCGGACGGCTGCCATTTTAATTAAGGATGACTCCAAGAACAATTCTCCGGCAAGTGCAATGAATGAGTTTGCAGATATGGGTATTTTTAAATCAAACACCAATATCAACAACGAACTGCTCACCTTGAAATCCCCTACGCTGATGACAGAGGTGGTGAAGCGTTTGGGGCTAAATGAGATATATACTATTCGTAGGGGCTTAAAAAGAATAGAATTATATAAATCAAGCCCGATATTGGTGACTTATCTTTTTGATAATAAAAAAAGTGTAAGTTTTGATATAGAAGTTGGTGCACAAAACAAGTTTTATCTTTCAAACTTTATCGTTGCTGGAGAAGAAACTGGGGAACGGTTTGAAGGAATTATAGGAGATTCCATTCAAACATCAGCAGGGACATTGGCCATCAGCTTAACTTCTCAATATGAGAATTTTTTTACAGGCAGCACTATTCAATATAGTAAAGAACCGGCTGATATGGTGGCAGACAGCTATACGCAAAAATTGTGGGCTGAATTAGGCAATGAAGATGCCACCATTATTAATTTGAGCATTGATGATGCTTCTGTACAAAAGGCAGAAGATATATTAAATACATTGATTGAGGTTTATAACGAGAAATGGATCCAGGACAAGAACCAGATAGCAGTAAGTACCTCACGGTTTATCGGTGAACGTTTGGGCGTGATTGAAAACGAATTGGGTCATGTGGATGAGAACATCTCCAGCTACAAGAGTGAACATCTGTTGCCGGACGTACAAGCCGCATCCAATCTGTATATGAGCCAGTCAGCTGAGAATAAAAAAGAAATTCAAGCACTCACCAATCAGCTTACCACGGCCCAGTATATTCGTCGCGAACTGAACAGCAAGGAAATGAACCAGCCATTGCCAACCAACTCCGGTATAGCTAACGTAAATATCGAAAGTCAAATCGGAGAATACAACAAGATTGTGTTGGATCGTAACCGGTTGATAGCTAACAGTAGCGAGAAGAACCCGTTGGTGAAAGATTTGGGAAACTCTATGCAGAGTATGAAGCGTACCATTTTGCAATCAGTTGATAATCTGATTGTATCACTGAATACCCAGATACGCAGTATTCGTCAACAGGAAGTGGCGACCACTCAACAGTTAGCTTCTAATCCGAGTCAGGCCAAATACTTGTTATCGGTAGAACGTCAACAAAAAGTAAAGGAAGAGTTGTACCTGTATCTGCTCCAGAAGCGTGAAGAGAACGAACTGTCCCAAGCGTTTACCGCTTATAATACGCGAGTGATTACAGCTCCACGTGGCAGTGCTTTACCAATGGCACCGAATAAGAAAAACATTTTGTTGGTGGCTTTTGCTCTCGGGCTTTTAGTACCGGCAGTCATTATCTTTATGCAAGAAAACATGAACACCAAAGTTCGGGGTAAGAAAGATTTGGAGAACTTGAGTGTGCCCTATTTGGGTGAAATACCATTATATTCCAATAACAAGAAAAAGAAGAACAAATCTCAGGAAAAAACAATCGTGGTGGAAGAAGGCAATCGCAACATCATCAACGAAGCTTTTCGTGTACTTCGCTCCAACGTGGACTTTATGAAAAACAAGAATACCGATCAGAAAGTATTTGTGATTACCTCTTTCAATTCGGGTAGTGGAAAGAGTTTCTTTTCGGTGAACATAGCCACGAGCTTTGCCATTAAAGGGAAAAAAGTATTGGTGATAGATGGAGATTTGCGACATGGATCCATTTCTGCTTATGTGGGGTCGCCTAAGAAAGGTCTGAGTGACTATTTGGATAATCGGGTGGCTAATTGGAATGAAGCGCTTGTAATAGATAAGAAACATGCCAATTTGCATGTTCTTCCTGTGGGGACCATTCCCCCGAATCCGACGGAACTGCTGGAAGATGAAAAATTTGCAACCTTGATGCAAATCTTGCGCAATGAATACGATTATATCTTTGTGGATTGTCCGCCGATAGATATCGTGGCAGACACACAAATCATAGAGCAATATGCCGACCGGACACTCTTTGTGGTACGGGCGGGATTATTGGACCGCTCACTGTTATCTGAATTGGAAAGTATTTATCTAGAAAAGCGGTTCAAAAACCTTTCGGTAATTTTGAATGGGACGGAAAGTACTGGTGGACGCTATAGTTATCGATATGGTTACAGTTATGGTTACCACAATGGGTATACCTCTTATTACGGCAACTCAAAATAAATAGTCAACAGGAATGTGGCTTTTTCGACAGAAAAAAACATTAGCGGAAAGCGGTTTTTTCCGTGGTTTCACCGATTGCCATAGTCACTTGTTGCCAGGTATTGATGATGGAGTAAAAACAGAAGAAGAAACATGGAGAATTTTGGATGAGATGGAGCGGCAAGGAGTGCGGAAAATATGGCTTACCCCTCACGTCATGGAAGACATGTCCAATAAAACTGTTACATTACAACAAAAATTTTTGAGCTTAAAACAAAAATATCAAGGGAAGGTGGAATTGGCTTTGGCTGCGGAATATATGTTGGATAACCTTTTTGAGGAACGGTTGGAAAAGGATGACCTGTTACCCCTTGAGGAGGGAAAACGTTATCTGTTAGTGGAAACTTCTTATTTCAATCCACCAATGGGATTACTGTCTATTTTGCAACGCATCCAAAAGAAAGGTTATCATCCTTTGTTGGCCCATCCGGAACGATATGAGTATATGCAAATGATGGATTATAAAACGTTAAAAAAGAACCAAATTTCTTTTCAATTAAATATACCGTCATTAGTCGGAATGTATGGTAAGCACATAGAGAAGAAAGCGAAGATATTATTAAAAGCAGGAATGTATGATTTAGGAGGAAATGATGTTCACTCCCTTATTTTTTATGTGACAACTTGTAAGCAAAAAATAGACAATCTGTCTTTCTTGAAAAATGTGTGTAAAATATAGCGTATTTACATTCGGGAAGACTTTGCCCTAATATGTGTTTTTTTTATGTAAATGAATGATTTAATATTTAATACAAAGATAAATGAAAGCATGTTTCATGGGCTTGGGTTACATCGGACTACCTACAGCCATTATTGCCGCAAAGCACGGCATTCAAATAACAGGAGTTGACATTAATCCTCATGTAGTGAAAATGACCAATGCGGGACATTTGCACATCATTGAACCTGGCATGGAGGAAATGTTACAGGAAGTAGTGAAAGCTGGCATGTTGAAGGCTTCGGTTACACCGGAAGTCAGCGATGCATACTTCATGGTGGTCCCAACCCCGTTCAAGGGAAACCACGAGCCGGATGTGAGTTACGTGGAAGCGGCTACACGTGCCGTATTGCCGTTACTGAAAGAAGGGGATCTTTATGTAATAGAATCCACTTCACCTGTAGGAACTACAGAGGCTATGGCACGCATCATTTTTGGTGAACGTCCGGAATTGGAAAGTAAGATTTTCATAGCCTATTGCCCGGAGCGTGTATTGCCAGGTAATGTGATCTATGAATTGGTACACAACGATCGGGTCATCGGTGGTTTGAATCCTGAATCTACCGAAAAGGCAATAGCATTCTATTCGCAATTTGTGCAGGGCACACTTCACAAGACTAACTGCCGTACAGCGGAAATGTGTAAGCTGACGGAGAACTCCAGTCGCGATGTACAGATAGCTTTTGCCAATGAACTTTCGCTTATCTGCGACAAGGCTGGTATCAATGTTTGGGAACTTATTAACCTTGCCAACAAGCATCCGCGTGTAAATATCCTGCAACCCGGTTGCGGTGTAGGAGGTCATTGTATTGCGGTAGATCCATACTTTATCACTGCTGATTTCCCGGCAGAAAGCAAGTTAATCAGCGATGCACGTGATATTAACAACTACAAGAGTTTCTGGTGTGCTGAAAAGGTGAAGAACGCCATGTTGAAGTTTGAGTTGAAGAATCATCGTAAACCAGTTATAGCCATGATGGGATTGGCATTCAAACCAAATATTGACGATTTGCGTGAAAGTCCGGCGAAGTATATTACCACGAAAGTGATGCAGAGCTGCAACAATGCCGACATTTTGGTCGTAGAACCGAATGTAAAAGAGCACAACGTGTTTAAGCTGACTAACTACTGCGAAGCCTACGACAAGGCAGACATCGTGGTGTTCCTTACGGCTCACAACGAGTTTAAAGAGCTATCTTGGAGGAAGGATAAAATGATATTGGACTTTTGTGGAATATTCAAGAAATAATGGATATTTCTAAATAAGTGCAAATACAATTATCACCGAAACTAATGAAAATTGCACATAAAATAGTTCAAGTACCGGAAATGAAATTTTTATTAAGACCTTTTATACACAATGTAAAAAGGAATAATCAAAATATACATGAGATTTTCCAGGAAAAATCTCATGTATATTTTCGGAGTTTGATAAGATTTTGCCACAAAACAATATCTTTTGCAGCGTATTTACCAATATATTATTGGGGGCGGTTCGTAAAAAAATATCAAAAGCGTTTCGATATAATAATCACCAGTGCCTGATACAAGAATTATGCATCCAAATTAAAATATATACTCGAAAAAATAGGAATTTATGTTTATCCGAAGATTTGAAGTGTTAGCTGGAAATAAGACTTGTGAAGAAACATACAGGAAACGTCATATCGACATAGAATATATCTTACATATATGAAGACTATCCATCATGTCTGTGTGATTTTGGTTACGTTGACGGTACGGTATCGCATTTAGAATTGATGAAAAAAATTCGGTTGGGCAAAATTGGAAGAATCGAATTCCCTATCAGTCACGAAATAACACATTTTTTCGAAAACATAGAATCAACGTATTGGCTAATACAAATGAATGGATCTTGCAAGATATGAACTACTATATAACTTCCTATTCAGACTTTCACGACGATGACACAAAGCCAAGGATGTTTGAATAGAAAGAGGGTAAGGCGATATTAATGCATAGTGAGTATGAGGAGAAGTGGAATATTATTCCTGTATAAAATTCTTTTAGATAATCCTATTATTAGGTGATTTTAGGTTTCAAGATATGAAAGGGTTGAGTTTTATTAAGTCATCTTCAGGCAGAACTCAAAAGGCACAAAAGAATATTTTGGGGATGTTGCTCATAAAAATTTGCAACATCATTATTAATTTGGCTTATGTTCCATTGTTGATTAATAGTTTGAATCAAGATAGATATGGAATATGGTTGACAATTACTACAATTGTTTCTTGGATTGCATTTTTTGACATTGGGTTAGGTAATGGTCTGAGAAATAAATTGGCGGAATCAATTGCTTGTAAAGATGAAATAAATGCTCGAAAATATGTGAGTACTACTTATGGTGCAATGGGAATCTTATGTTTCTTGTTCTTTATCATAGAGGCCTGCATTGTTCCATTTTGCAATTGGAATAGTCTGCTAAACGCTCATTCGATTCCTAATGGTGAACTTACATTATTAATGTTATGGGTTCTTTCAAGTTTAGCATTTCAAATGCTACTAAAACTTCTAAATTCTGTATTGTACGCTTTACAAAAGCCGGCATTATCCTCATTGATATTGATGCTTAGTCAATTGTTCGCTTTCATTGGAATTTTTATTTATACAAATGTTTGCAATGAAGTTTCTCTTTTGAAATTGGGAATGATTATATCAATGGCTCCAGTCGTTGTATTGATGATTTTTTCATTGATACTGTTTAGAAAAATGATACCCCAATATATGCCAACCCCCTCTTTCTTTGAGCGTTCTAAAATAAAAGAGATTGTTATTCTTGGGAGTAAATTCTTTTGGATTCAATTGACGACTTTATTATTATTTCAGTCAAACAACTTGATAATCGCCCATACTTGTGGAAATACTTCTGTGGCTGAGTATAATATTGCCTACAAATACATTGGTTTGATAGAGATGGCCTTTATGATTATCATGACTCCTTTTTGGTCTGCTGCCACTGATGCTTATGCGAGAAAGGATTATCAATGGATTAAAGGAATATTAAAAAAACTACAATTCATTTCATATATAATGATTGCCGCTGGAGGAGTTTTGATTTTATTATCAGATTTTGTATACAAATGGTGGTTATCATCAACTATCAAACCCGATAAATCATTAATGTTTCTTCTATTATTGTATTTCTGCATCCAATTATCATGGGCTAGATATGGGAGCATAATCAATGGTATTGGGTGTGTAAAGCTCCAATTCTATATTACAATGATAGAGGCTTTTGTGCATATTCCATTGGCTTTATTGCTTGGTACTTATTGGGGTGTAAAAGGAGTAATTATTTCACTTATTATATCAACATTTGCCAATACTATTTGGCCTAAGATACAGATCAAAAATATTTTTTTAGGAAAACGAAGTATATGGGTAAAGTAAATTCTATTACAAAGCTAGAAATAGCGATATTTGTTTTTCTCACTATGATGATATCAGGAGCATCGTCCATTGCTAGTAATGATTTTATTAGAATTATAGTTGTGGGATTATTAGCTCTTTATAGCTTTATAAATCATAAGAATTTATATAATAATATTCTTTTTTATTTATTAAGTGGATGGATTTTAATAAACCTAATATCCTCATTATATTTTGGTAAAAATATAGATTTTTTTCCTTTTATAGGGAAAATTGTTTTGATCTATCTTGCATATTTATGTTTATCTTGTTGCAAGGATAACTTTTGGGATAAATATGAGCAATTTTTGTATAAACTGGCGTTAATTTCTACAATATTTTATATCTTATCCTTGTTCTTTCCCAGTATGTTTAATAGCCTTACTTCTGTATTCCGTCCTTTTACCGCTGATATTTTTTATCAGAAGGAGTCTCAGAAATACTATTTCTATGCTTTCTTTTTTACATATATGGGTAATGGAAACTTCAGGAATAGTGGTTTTATGTGGGAACCGGGTGCATATGCGATGATTTTAAATATCTTAATTGCATATAATATATGTCGACAAGGTTTTCAATTGAATAGACACATTAAGGTATATACTATAATCCTTTTAACTACATTTTCCACAGCAGGATATTTGGCATTTTTTATCATTTTGCTACTGTTTCTTTTGAAAGGACAAAATATTTATATAAAAGCACTTATTCTTATCTGTACTGCTTTTTCAATAGGTTGGTTGATGAATGCAGACTTCCTTCTTCCAAAAATCGAAGAATTTATATCCTCCGCACAAAAGGGAATAGTACACCATCAAGGTTACAGGAAACTATATGAAGCCAATAGAATCCTTTCTTTCAAATTGTTGACGGATAAATTTTTGATGTTTCCAATAGGTTGGGGTTGCGTCCAAGATACAACTTCATATATGGCTTTGAAACATATTGTTACTGTTAATGGCTTGGGAAACACATTAGTGACATGGGGTATTTTCGCATTCTCTTTTTTTATGTACTCGATTGGTAATTTTTTCTATCAATATAGGCAGTCAATTATTATTGTTACACTTTCATTATTAGTAGTATGTATTAGTTTTTTTAGTAATCCTATAGAAAATAACATACTACTCTATTTGTTAATTTTATCTCCTTATATCGTAGAATTTAATTGATAAAACATGAATATTGGCATTATTTGTAAATACCCTATTCCGTATGGAATGGCAGCCACAACACGTATCTTCTCATATTCTAAGGGCTTATTAGAATGTGGTGATAAAGTTGATGTATGGTCAATTGCACCTAATAATTTTAACGCGAATAATAATAATGAAGGCGTTTTTAATGGTATATCATATTTTTATTCATTCAGAAGCAAACGATTTAGTAATAAGCTATTCCATGCATATGAAATGATTTATTCTCTTTTTATCTTAGGTGTAAAATTACATAAAAGAGATAAAATTAGAAGATATGACGTGTTTATTATAAGCTCAGATAGTCTCATTTGCCTGCTGTATATGAGGGTATTAAATATATTATTTAAGAGAAAACTTATTTTTATTTTTGATGAGTATCCAACACCTATTAGAGGTAAATTAAAGAATAAAATACCATTTTGGAAAGAAGTGATTTATCGTGTTATTTTAAGTAAATATTCAGGATATATTTCCATGACCGAAAATTTATTGAAATATTATAAAAAAATCACAGACAATCCAGGTATTATAATTTCATCCATTACCGATGTCAATCGATTCCATAATATAATAAAAAAGCCTATAAATAAAACTAAGAAATTAATTTATATGGGAAATATGGAATTATCAAAAGATAATGTAGACAATATTTTGTACGCTTTATCTATCTTGCTAAGAGATAATTATGATGTTCATTTGTATCTTTTTGGAAAACCAAATTTAAAAGATAAATCTATATTGGAAAGGATTATTGAGCAAGAGGGATTAGCAAACAACACAAGTTTTAGATTTGCTCAATATAATGATGTTCCAAAGATTCTATCAGAAGCAGACATTTTAGTTTCCTCCCAACCTGTGACTGTTCGTGCAGACGGAGGATTCCCAACTAAATTGGGAGAATATTTAATGTCGGGTACTCCTGTATTATCAACCAATGTTGGAGAAACATCAAAATACTTTAAGGATGGCGAACATATGTATTTTGCAAAACCAGAATCGCCATTGGATTATGCTAACAAGCTCAAATATATCATAGATAATTATGAGAAAGCATTAGCTGTTGCTAAAAAAGGGAAAATGCTAATAGAGCAATCGTATTCTCATATATCTGCTGGAGAAAAGATGCATAAATTTTTAAAATCATTATAAATAGTATGTCAGTATTCAAAGACAAAGTCCTGTTAATTACAGGCGGTACGGGTTCCTTTGGGAATGCTGTGCTACGTCGTTTTCTTGACAGCGACATCAAGGAAATCAGAATTTTCAGTCGTGATGAGAAGAAGCAGGACGATATGCGTCACCGCTTGCAGAATTCTAAGGTGAAGTTCTATATCGGTAATGTCCGCAACAAGACTTCTGTAGATATTGCTATGCGTGGTGTTGACTACGTTTTTGCCGCCGCCGCTCTCAAGCAGGTGCCGAGTTGTGAGTTTTTCCCTATGGAGGCTACTCGCACTAATGTTCTCGGTACTGGAAACGTTCTTCTTTCTGCTATCGAGCATGGGGTAAAAAATGTTGTGGTCCTTTCTACTGATAAGGCAGCTTATCCTATCAATGCTATGGGTATCAGCAAAGCACTTATGGAGAAGGTTGCGATTGCTAAGGGTCGTGAACTTGGCGAGGGTGCGGCTACTACCATTTGTTGTACTCGTTATGGTAACGTTATGGCAAGCCGCGGTTCTGTTATCCCTTTGTGGGTTGAGCAGATGATAGAGGGTAATCCTATTACTATCACTGATCCGAATATGACCCGCTTTATGATGACTCTTGATGATGCTGTTGACTTGGTTATATACGCGTTTACCCATGGTCATAATGGTGATCTTTTTGTCCAAAAGGCTCCTGCCGCTACTTTGGAGACTCTTGCTACCGCACTGAAGGAAATATATTCTAAGGTTGATCCGAAATATGGAGATACTGAGGTTCGCGTTATTGGTACTCGCCACGGTGAGAAACTTTATGAGACTCTTGTCACTCGCGAGGAGATGGCTAAGGCTATTGATATGGGCAATTATTACCGTATTCCTTGTGATAACCGTGACTTAAATTATGACAAGTTCTTCTCTGAGGGTGATGAGGTGGTTTCTCGTATTGAGGATTATCATAGCCACAATACTCAGCGCCTTGATGTTGAGGGTATGAAGAAGCAGTTGATGCGTCTGCGCTTTATTCAGGAGGATTTGGGCTTGATTGAGAAGGCAAAGGCGCGCGAAATCCGTTCCGAATAGCCGGTGTGTGAAAACCGGCAATCTACTGCGTTGCCATCGACTTCGCAAAGTATTTTTTTTGGGGGGGGGAACAATTATTCAAAGTGTTCCCGCTATTGAGAAATCACCAATAGGAAATCTTTTACACACAGGAAGACATTATCTTTCTTTTCCATCATAATTAAATTTTATCTCAATGAAAATATTAGTTACCGGAGCCAAGGGCTTTGTCGGTCGAAATCTTGTTTCGCAACTTTACAATATCCGCGATGGCAAAGCTCGCAATTACGGCATTGACAGTGAGGACTTGGCCGTTTATGAATATGATATTGACAGTGACCCTGCCGACCTTGAGGAATATTGCAAGAATGCAGACTTTGTTTTCAATCTTGCCGGTGTTAACCGCCCGAAGGACAATTCTGAGTTTCTGAAGGGCAATTTCGGCTTTGCGTCGGTGCTTCTTGACACTTTGAAGAAGTATGGAAACACTTGCCCTGTTATGATTTCATCATCTATTCAGGCGGTTCTTGACAATCCTTACGGTGAGTCGAAGCGTGCTGGCGAGCAGTTGATGTTTGAATATTCGGCGGAAACTGGAGCGAAAGTGCTTGTCTACCGCTTCCCGAACGTTTTCGGAAAGTGGTGTCGTCCAAACTATAATAGTGCCATTGCAACTTTCTGCAACAATATAGCGAATGATCTTCCTATTAGCGTCAATGACCCGAGCATTGTTATGAATCTTGTTTATATAGACGACGTTGTTGATGAGATGATAGCGGCACTTAACGGCAACGAGCATTGCAATGAAAACTTCTGTGAAGTTCCAGTCACTCATACCCGCACACTTGGCGAGATTGTTGAGATTATCCGCTCGTTTAAGGATATGCCAGCAAATCTCGGCGTTGCAGATATGGGCGACGGTTTGGCTAAGAAACTCTATTCAACATACCTTACTTATCTGCCGAAGGAGCGTTTTGCGTATCCTTTGAAAATGAACGTCGACGAGCGCGGCAGTTTTACTGAATTTATCAGGACAGCCGATCGTGGTCAGGTTGCGGTGAATATATCCAAACCGGGTATTACCAAAGGTGAGCACTGGCACCATACAAAGGTGGAGAAATTCGTTGTAGTCAGCGGTCACGGCCTTATTCAGATGCGTAAGGTCGATTCAGACGAGGTCGTCAATTTTGAGGTTTCCGGCGATAAAATCGAGGTTGTTGAGACTATCCCGGGATACACTCATAACATTGTAAACCTTTCAGAAACAGAGAATCTTGTAACTCTGATTTGGTGTAACGAGTGCTTTGACCCGAACCGCCCAGATACTTATTTCGATAAAGTAGTAAAATAGCAGGTTATGTTGGTTATCGACAAAGAATTGCTTGACGGGGTAACGGCACAGGCAAAGGCGAGTCCCCGTTTGCGGATGAACTACAATCTGCATGACAGTCTTGAGGCAAAGGCGCAGAGACTGATGAACGCTATGGAACCCGGAACCGATTTGCCGATTCACCGCCATACCCATACTGCAGAAACGTATTTCGTTCTACGCGGTAGAATCAACGTGCTGTTTTACGGTGAAGATGGTCAGTTGGAAGAAAGCCGTGAACTTGACCCCTTGAAAGGATGTTACGGCGTTCAGATTCCTATCGGTCAATGGCATACGATTGAGGTCCTTGAAAGCGGAACGGTAATCTTTGAAGTTAAGGATGGACCGTACACACCACTTACTCCTAAAAATACAATGACAAAATAAAATATTATGGAATTAAAAACTGACTATTCAGATATAAAATTTGCGGAAAACGGCAAGTTGAAACTTTTGATAATTGTAGGAACAAGACCTGAAATTATCCGCCTTGCAGCCGTTATCAGTAAGTGCCGCATCTATTTCGACACAATCCTTGCTCATACAGGCCAGAACTATGACTATAACTTGAACGGCATCTTTTTCAAAGACCTGAAGTTGAAAGAACCAGAAGTGTATATGGATGCCGTTGGCGATGACCTCGGTTCAACAATGGGAAATATCATAAGTGCTTCCTATAAACTCATGTCGCAGGTAAAGCCCGATGCTGTACTTGTTCTTGGCGATACAAACTCATGCCTGTCAGTTATCGGAGCAAAGCGTCTGCACATACCTATCTTCCACATGGAAGCAGGTAATAGATGCAAGGATGAGAACCTTCCGGAAGAGACAAACCGCCGTATCGTCGATATCATCAGTGACGTCAACCTTGCCTATAGCGAGCATGCTCGCCGCTATCTTGCAGAATGCGGATTGCCGAAGGAGAGGACATACGTTACCGGTTCACCAATGGCGGAAGTCCTTCATAATAATCTTGAAGAGATTGAGGCAAGCGACATTCATAACCGTCTCGGCCTTGAAAAGGGCAAATATATCCTTCTTAGCGCCCACCGTGAGGAGAATATCGACTCAGAAAAGAACTTCACTTCATTGTTCCGGGCAATCAATGCGATGGCAGAGAAGTACGATATGCCGGTGCTTTATAGTTGCCACCCAAGAAGCCGCAAACGCCTTGCCGCAAACGGATTCCAATTAGACAAAAGAGTAATTCAGCACGAGCCTCTCGGATTTCATGATTATAACTGTCTCCAGATGAACGCATTTACCGTTGTCAGCGACAGTGGAACATTGCCAGAGGAGAGTTCATTCTTCACATCAGTAGGCCATTCGTTCCCGGCAATCTGCATCCGCACGAGCACAGAGCGTCCGGAAGCCCTCGACAAGGCATGCTTCATATTGGCAGGCATTGACGAAAAATCATTGCTTCAGGCGGTTGATACAGCCGTAGAGATGAACAAGAATCAAGATAACGGCATTCCAGTGCCAAACTATGTTGATGAGAACGTATCAACAAAGACCGTTAAACTCATCCAAAGTTACACCGGCGTTGTCAATAAAATGATATGGAGAAAATAATTAAGAATTTTACCTAAATCATCAATAAATAATGAAAGTTCTTTATTCTCATCATGGCATGAAAGGAAAAAATGGATGGGGACGAACCTTTTATATGGCACAAGGATTAGCAGATTTAGGACATGATGTGACCTTATTAACAATCAATCCTAAATGTTCATTCTTTAAGATAAATACTATTATCTATCAAGGTGTTAAAATAAAAGTACTACCAGACTTTTTTCCTGCCAAAATGAAATCCTCAGGTTTTGCTATTTGGAGTACTTTATTTGGATTGATATACTCGATGTTCCATAAATTTGAAATATGTATAGCAGATTGTGGACATAGATTTACTTCCTTACCTTGTAAATTAAATAGATTTATTTATCATTCTGTTTATATTTCTGAGTGGTGGGATTTCTTTGGTAAAGGAGGTTATATTAAAAAGAAAAGTAGATTGTTTAGGTTAACATACGGTAGACTGGAATGCTATAATGAACTCAACGATAAAAGAAAAGCTGATGCTATAGTCGTATTATCTACTTTTATGAAAGATAGGGCTGTTGAAAATGGAATTGACTCAGAAAAAATTTTTATTGTTCCTGGTGGGTCTATAGTGAAAGATGTAAAGCCGTTATATCCATCCTATTCATCTGTTGAAAAACGAAAAATAAATATAGCATACATTGGCATTAATAATCACGAAATTGATTTGATAGCTCCGTTTATAGAAGCATTGAAATGTGAAAATGTTAAAAACAGTTACAGGTTGATTCTATATGGGAATACTATCTCAAACGAAAAGTGGAATCAATTAGGATTGTCTGAAATTGCTGAATATAGAGGATGGTTAGATTATTCTAAAGATGTTTCTACCTTAAAAGATATAGATGTGTTTTTGCAATTATTAGATGACAACAATGTTTCTAAAGCTGGATGGCCTAATAAATTAGGTGATTATTTAGCATTTGGGAAGCCCGTTATATTGTCACCTTATGGTGATATAATTGATTTTGTAAAAAATGAAAAAGGTTTTTTTATAGTAGAATACAATAAATACTCGATATTAAAAAATTTACAAGAAATTAAAGATATACCTTATAGCGATTTAAAGACCATGGGGTACGCTAATAGGCAATTAGCGGAAAAAATCTCATGGAAAAATAGAGCAAAAAATATAGAATATATATGCAATAAAATTAGATTTAATAATGAAACTGTCAAGAATTAAAAAACTTGTCTTCCTTCATTTACAGCATTTGCCAATGAAGTCAAGGGGTTGGAGACCAACGCTTTGTAAATGGGGGGGTAAACATCAAATGCCCTAAAAAGACCTTCATCGGAGAGGACGTTATTTTCGACACAAATTATCCCGAAGATATTGTCATTGAAGAGGGCGTGCGCCTGACTGTCGGCGTCCGGATTGTAACGCATTTCATGAACCCGAAGACAGGCAGTTATGACCGCGGTCAAGTGCATGTTGGCAAAGGAGCCTACATTGGCATGGGAACAATGGTTGTCAAGCCGGTCACAATCGGAGAAGGGGCAATCGTAGGCGCCGGGGCAATAGTGACGAAAGATATACCGTCAAACGAAGTATGGGCAGGAAACCCCGCCCGCTTTATCAGAAAACGATAAAATTATGCCAAACGCAATATTTTTTTACAGAATACAGAGGTGGTTATACTTACACCACATTCCATTTTTACCTAAATTAATTCAACTATTAATTTTTCTGATTTACAACACTAAAATTACTGCTGATTCAAAAATCGGTAAAGGATCTTATTTTGTTTGTAAAGGAATTAGCACTGTACTAATCCCAGGAACGGAAATTGGAGAAAACTGCGTATTAGGTTTACGATTCTCAACAGTAAGAAAATTTCCATATAAAAACGTTCCTAAAATTGGCAATAACGTTTTTATCGGTCCAAACGTTGTAATCTGTGGACCAGTAGAAATTGGTGATAACTGTATTGTTGCAGCTAATTCGTTTGTTGATAAATCATTAAGGGGGGGGGTAATTGTTGCAGGCTCTCCTGCTAAAATAATCGGATATACTAAAGACTTAAACTATAATATTTCTTCAAATCAAAAAGATTTAGATGGAATAGCACCATATCTGCAACCAAAAGAGTAAATCAAAAGTTGCAATCGGATATAGTTTTAAAAGGATAAAACTATGTTGAATGCAATCTCTTTTTATCGGGTATCAAGGTGGCTGTACTTGCACCACATTCCTGTACTGCCAAAATTGATAACATTGCTTATTTTCCTAATTTACAACAGCAAGATTCCATACCAGGCAAAGATTGGCAGAGGGTCAACTTTTGGATACGGAGGTATGGGTGTTGTTATCCATTCTAAATCAATTATAGGGGTAAACTGCACTATATGTCAGCAAGTTTCCATAGGGGGGTAATTCAAGATTTCCGGAAGTACCAGTGATAGGTAATAATGTTTATATTGCGAAAGGTTCTATCGTTATGGGTGGTATAACAATCGGAAACAATGTTACAATAGGAGCAAACGCAGTCGTAACCAAACCAATTCCCGATAATGCTATCGTTGCAGGCGTACCCACCAAAATTCTAAGGACTAAAGAATAACATAATATGCATAAAGTTATCAACTCTTTTCGCTTGCTGAAGGAGTATTGCGAGAATGAGGGGTTCAAGGGTTGGGATCCCTATGACGGACTTAACTCGAAGGTTTTTCAGGCGTTGCCGTTCCTGAAGAAGTCGGCAATCTGCCGCCTGGTTGTTATCCAAGGATTTAAGCGCTGCCCAGTCAATCTCCGCAGGCTTGCGCTTGTCCCCAAGGAATATAATGCCAAGGGCATCGGGCTTTTCCTTTCCGGTTACTGCAACCTATATAATGCGGTTAAGGCAAACCCCAAACTTGCGGAAAGCCTCGGCTCTCCCGATTCCCTGAAATCACGGATTAACGAACTGGCTGAACTGTTGATCTCTCTACAATCAAAAGGTTACAGCGGTGCTTGCTGGGGATATAACTTTGACTGGCAGGCTCGCAGACTTTTCCTTTTCCCAAAGTTTACTCCAACCGTTGTTGCGAGCAATTTCTGTGCAACCGCTCTTATGGAAGCATACGAAATTACCAGAGAGAAAAGGTTTCTTGAAATCGCTCTCAGTGCGGCACATTTCGTTATCAACGACCTTCACCGCACGGAATATAAGGACGGATTCCTATTCTCTTACAGCCCGTTGCAGGGAAACGACACTGTCTTTAACGCCTCACTGCTCGGCTCAAGGCTGCTTAGTTTTTGCTACAAGTACACAGGCAACGAGGAATACTGCGAACTTGCAGAGCAAAGCATAAAGGCATGCTGCTCAGGTCAAAAGCCAAACGGTGCATGGGTATATGGCATGCTACCCGTTCAGAGTTGGGTTGACAGTTTTCATACAGGCTATAACCTTGATGCGCTTATTGCATATCAGGAGCTGACAGGCGACAATAAGTATCGCAAATATATTGAGAAGGGCTTTGAATATTATATTCAAAACTTCTTTGAAGCCAACGGAATGCCAAAATACTACGACAACCGCACTTATCCCATCGACATTCACTGCCCGGGGCAGTTGCTCGTAACGCTCGCAAGGTTGCACAAGATCGAAGAATACAAGGAAATTGCAGAAAAGGTCATTGATTGGACTATCCGCAATATGCAAGACCGGAAAGGCTATTTCTACTACCAGTTAAAGCCGGGGATAAGTTCAAAAATATCATATATGCGTTGGAGCAATGCGTTTATATTTAATGCTATGAGCCATTATTTACTTGCCGAATAATATTTTAATCTTATGGATAAAGTTTCATTAAACGGGGTCGAAATATTCCCTTTCGACTCCGAACAGCAACTATTGCATTATGTGGACACGCATAAGGGCATATTGGTAGCGATCAATGCAGAAAAGATATTGCATGCCACGGAACAGACACGTGCCATTATCAATCGAAATATTGGGTATTGTGATGGAGCCGGTGCACAAATGGCTTTAAAGCAGAAAGGTTATAAAGATGCCTGTAAGATTCCCGGATGTGAACTATGGCTAAAGATTATTACTCGCTTTTACAAGGAAAAGACATTCTATCTGGTTGGTGGAAAACCGCAAATCGTAAATGAGACCGTAGAGAAACTGTGTTCTGAATATCAGGATATCCGAATAGTGGGTTATCGTAACGGCTATATCAAGACGGATGAAGAGAAACGACGATTGATAGACGATATTGTGGAGAAGAAACCGGATGTGGTATTCGTGGCTATGGGGTCGCCAAAGCAGGAATTGCTGATGGAGGAGATACAGCAACGGCATCGCGCTATCTTCCAAGGATTGGGTGGCAGTTTCGATGTCTATACAGGTCATGTGCAGCGCGCACCGAAATGGTGGGTGGAGCATAATCTGGAATTTGCTTATCGCTTGATAAAAGAACCCAAAAGAATTAAACGTCAGATCCACTTGGTGAAGTATGCTTGGTGGCTGATGAAGAAAAAATTATAAACAGAGGAAATATGAAGAAAGTGATGTTGGTCTTCGGCACCCGTCCGGAGGCAATCAAGATGGCTCCGCTGGTGAAAGAATTCCAGAAACAGCCAAAACGGGTAGAGACTGTGGTGTGCGTAACCGGACAGCATCGGGAAATGCTGGATCAGGTGTTGAAGATATTCGACATCAAACCGGATTATGATTTGAATATCATGAAGCAGGGACAGGATCTGTATGATGTGACCGCTCGTGTGCTGACCGGTATGCGTGATGTACTGAAAGAGGTAAAGCCCGATGTGGTATTGGTACATGGGGATACTACCACTTCTACAGCTGCAGCTTTGGCTGCTTTTTATCAACAGATACCGGTGGGACATGTGGAAGCTGGTTTGCGTACACATAATATTTATAGCCCATGGCCGGAGGAGATGAATCGGTTGTTGACGGGGCGTCTGGCGACCTATCATTTTTCTCCCACTCCGTTAAGTCGTAATAATCTGATTAAAGAGAGCGTTGATGACCGCAATATCATTATAACTGGTAACACAGTGATTGATGCACTTTATTGGGTAGTGGATAAAATCAAGAACAACAAGGAGCTAGATAATGAATTGGAAGATATATTGAGCAAAGCGGGTTATGATGTAAACCGCTTGAACAATGGCAAGAAGCTGGTATTGATTACAGGGCATCGTCGTGAGAATTTTGGTGACGGATTTATCAATATGTGTACAGCTATTAAAGATTTGACGGTTAAATATCCAGATTTGGATTTTGTTTATCCTATGCACTTGAATCCTAATGTACGCAAGCCGATTCATGAGGTGTTCGGGGAGAATCTGTCCGGCTTAAAAAATATGTTCTTCATTGAACCATTGGAGTATTTGAGTTTTGTGTATCTAATGGAGAAGAGCAGCATCGTATTGACAGATAGCGGTGGCATTCAAGAGGAAGCTCCGGGACTGGGTAAACCGGTATTGGTGATGCGTGATACCACGGAGCGACCAGAAGCATTAGATGCCGGAACGGTGAAACTGGTAGGTACGGACTATAATAAGATTGTAAACGAAGTATCATCTTTGATTGATGATAAAGCAGCTTATGAAAAAATGAGTAAGGCTGTAAATCCGTACGGTGACGGATTAGCCTGCGGACGTATTGTAAATGCATTGTTATATAGGATATAAGCTGAGCTATGAAGCTGATACTGAAAAATATTTTTACAAATCGAAATACTTGTTATTACTTATGGTTTGCATTACCAAGAGCTAATAAACTTAAAGTGAAAGTTTTTTCTGGAGTTGAACTTCATTATCGGGACTTGTTTCATGGTAAGATATACGAATTGTTGCAAAACCTAACATCGGGTATAAAATGAAGAATGATAAACGAAAAAAAGAAATTTTTCGGTGGATATTCCTCGGAGGACTTTTGTTGTTTGTGACTTTTCCTGTTTTTACGCAGTAAATACAAGAATGAGTGGATTGATTTATGTGCCGAGCACGGACATAGATGATGGAGGAAAAACTCGCATAGGTGGTCACTTTTTCAGAAAAGAGTTCCTGCCCGATGTCAGCTTGAATTCGTTAGGAAAGTGGATGTATCATACAGGCAATCATTTTTTGAGCATCATTCCTTTTTCATAGATTGAGCTGGAATTATTTGTACTATACAGAAAAAATTAAAAGACAGCAATATAGATAATATGGATTTTGATCACAAGAATTGATATTTATCTAAAAGAATCAGGCCTATCAAAGAAAACGAATGATGATCATGTATTGCTATTGGAAGTAATGATCACATTACGACGAGTGACAAGGTGAAAAGAGATGATTGGCCGGATAGTAGAAGAACCATATTGGGGAACTATTATGTTGCTGCCACTAAATATACGAAAAAAAAACATATCATAGGTTTCTATGTCACCTACCGAAAATGAAAACGTGATTACAATTAAATGGAATGGAGTGGCAGACTGTATGACTTATCAGTCCTCTTTGCAAAACGGGAAATATTCTTCGGAAGGTATATGCTTTTACATCAACCTACTGTAAAATACTAATCAAGAAAATAATAAGGATGCCTACAGTCGTTGTCCGTTTTGAGACTTGTAAGAAAGCCATAGGGTACGGTACGGTTTATTACCGTATCTACAAAGGACATAACCGACGTATGGAATTTTCTTCCCACCTTCACCTACCAACTTCTTCTTGGGATGAAACCACAAAGACAATCCGGGGAGAGCATCCCAAAGCCTGTCTCTTTCGTGCTCAGATGGAAGCGGATCTTCGGCTTTTGAACCGGATTATAACGGAAGATGTTACCGGTCGACTGACAATGGGCGATATGATAGCCATCTTTAAACATCAAAGGACAATAATCAAATGAACTTTTGACTTGTAAGTCAATAGGATGGTACCGTCTTTGACAGATTGCTATCACCGTCTAGGTTTTCAGGTAACAGAATCCGAAGATGGATTACGGATAGGCTTCAAACCGGGAATGGCACATGCTATCGTGAAGGAGATTTGGAACGAGCAGCCTTTGACCCGTTCGGATGTTGAAAGGTTTTATGAAAAGCTTTCTTCACTGAACAAAGGATATCGAAATCTCTATTTCAGGATCGTGGCGCACGGTGGATTCCTACCGGAAGCATTGGACTTTGAACTGCACGGGCTGACCGTTTCGGATGAAAGCTATATTGAAAGCCTCTTGTCCGGAAGACATGTGGAGCTTTATCCGCATAACGAAGCGGCTTACAGGGCGATCATGCGGGGATTCAAACAACACCGTATCGGTACGGTCGTGCAGGCTACCGGAACAGGGAAATCCTATTTGCTGGCACGCTATATCGCAGATCATGCAAAGGAAAATATATTGGTCTTTGCTCCGAACATCACGATTCTGGATGAGATCCGGAAAGCCGTCGGATTCTCCATTCCGCAAGTGACGTACCGGACATTCCAGTCACTGATTCGTAACCGGGAGGACAATGGGTTGTTACGGGCAGATCATATTCTTATTGATGAATTCCATCATTTCGGGGCGGAAATTTGGGGAAGTGCCTTGCAGGAAGTGATAGAAAACAATCCCTGTGCCTATGTCCTGGGAACATCGGCAACGCCAATCCGTCCGGAAGGAATGATCGATACGGTGGATCTTTATTTCGAAGGAAATTTGTTTTATGAACTTACCTTGCCGCAAGCTTGGTATTACAATATCTTACCAGTGCCGATCCTGGTACAAAGTGCTTACGGGCTGGACAACGAACTGGATCGGCTGCAAAGAAAGCTGGAACGCAGCGATTGTTCAGTCCGCCGGAGAGAGCGCATCCAAAAGAAACTGGACCTGGCGCGGGTCGATTTCAAAGGTGCTTTGGGCGCGTCGTCGGTGATCCGGAAGTTCCTACCCGAAAGCGTACGCAAACTGCTGGTTTTCTGTCGCGACCTGGCCGATCTCAGACAGATGGTGCCGGAAGTGTGCGACTGGCTCACACAGGCAGGCCGATCGATTACGCCATTTGAAATCCATCATGCGCAAAGCGAGCAGGAGAATCAGCGGCTGTTGGCCGCTTTCCGAGAAGAGTCGGACCGGTTACACGTACTCTTTTCCGTCAATATGCTGATCGAAGGATTGCATGTCGAGGGAGTGGATGCCGTCTTGTTCCTGCGGCGCACCGAATCTTACATTGTCACCCTGCAACAGCTGGGGCGCTGTCTGGATGCCGGAAGCGGGAAACAGCCGGTCGTCTTGGATTTCGTGAATAACCTGTCGGGTAAATCGGTCTACGACGTGATGGCGTGCCACTGGGAGCGACTCTCTTATCTTCCATCGCCCCACGGATTTGAAAGAACAACCTCGTTCCTCGCTACCGGCTATTTGTCGGATATCCGGCTCCGCATCGAAGAGATCCTGGCCGAGCTGGAACCATGGCAGATTATGTACGAGCGGCTGGTCGAGTTCCACCGGGAAGAGAACGACTGGCCTTCAGTGACGGAAGGGAAACTGGGCCTTTGGTGCAACACGCAACGCATCGCCTACAAACGAGGCTGTCTTGCCAAGGAACGGTGCGACCAGCTTGATGCAATCGGTTTTGAGTGGAATCAGCTCGACTCCAAATGGATGAGGGAATACCATGCATTGAAAGTCTTCTTTGATACCTGCGGACGCTGGCCCAAACGTGAAGACGGCCCGCTTGCGACCTGGTGTTATACCCAGCGGGAAAGACGGAAGGATGGACGTTTGAGCAAAGAGCGCATCCGGGCTTTGAATGAGATCGGCTTTGTCTGGAATCAGAACCTCCAAGGGGAATGGATGAAGAACTACGAGGAGCTGAAGTCTTTTGTCAGAAAATATCGGCGTTTCCCTAAATCGACGGAAGGGAATTTGGGCGGATGGTGCCATACACAACGGAAAATGCGTAAACAGGGAAAGTTACCCAATGACCGCCGGCTCCTGTTGGATAAAATAGGATTTGTCTGGTCGGCGGAACAGGTCTGGCAAGGCAACTTCGAACAATTGTGCCTGTTCCATAACCTGCAAGGACGATGGCCGGGATGCCGTGAAGGAGCATTGGGACGCTGGTGTACCATTCAAAGACGGGATTACCGCAAGGGGAACATGTCAGACGAGCGAAAAGCACAATTGGAAAGAATCGGTTTCCCTCTTGCCTGATATGGAATATATTCGATTCTATCCGTTATGAAAGTTGTCTATTCAATTATAATCAACATTGGAACAGTGTCTGTCATTACCCGGATTTGGAACTGCCAGCATACGGGTGGAACCAACTGATAAAACCGGAATAAGACCAATCTCATAAAGTAAATCGTTATTGATTCATCCCAATATGGAAGCCCTTGTCTGAAGCCGGTTATCGGAGAAGACAGGGGCTTCTTCTATATTTTATAAATGAATTATAGATAACTATTACACTGGCTTAACGAATCCGTTACAAATCCTTGGTGGTTTAAAGTGAGTGTTTACGTAAAATGAAAATATTTATGGTAGCAAGGAAAGTTTCATTACAGCATAAGGTTCTTTTAGGGTATATGATATTGATCATGGCTGTTTGCGGCATGGTTTCCATCTTGTTATACGAACGGAGCCGCATGCGTGAGATAAAAACGGAAACATCGGAGATACGCAGGATACGCCATGACATCAGTACGGCGCATCGCTATATCACGGAGCTTGCCACCTATGGAGAGTCCGTCATTGTCTGGGAGGATACCGATTTTCGTGAGTATCGCAGAAAACGCTTGCAAACGGACAGCTTGTTACAAATATTGAAAGTGAGTTGTGGCACGTTCGTCCTGCCAAAGCAGATAGACTCCCTATGTCATTTATTGGAAGCTAAGGAGATACATCTGCTCCGCATTATGGAGACCATTACCAGACAGGGGGAAGCGGACAGCCTGCTCGCAAATCGTCTGCCTATTGTTATCAGGGAAGCGGTTCGTACCCGGACAGTCACCCAAAAGAAAAAAGGGATTGCCGGTTGGTTCGGAGGGAAAAGGAGCGTACAGGTCTTCGAGCCATCGAAAGGACTGCAAGATTTGAATGAGAAGCTGATCGCCATGCAAGAGGAACGTGAACGCCGGATAGACATGTATACCGACAGTCTGCGCATACAGAATAAGGCCTTGAACCGGAAGTTGCAAATACTCATCACCCATCTTGACGGGCAAGCGCAGGCGGCGTTCATCAGTCGTGAGGAAAAAATCACGGAAGCCGGAGATTTTTCTTTCAAACTGTTTGTCTTGGTAATCGTCTCTGCTTCCTCCTTGCTATTCATCTCGTTCCTGATCATACGGCATGACATCAGGAAAGAAAGGGAAGGGCGGGCACAGCTCCAAAGGATAAACCGTGAGAACGAGGAACTGCTCGGTATGCGTAAACAGATCATCCTGACCATCTCGCACGATATACGAGGACCATTGGGTAATATCAACAACTGCGTGGAACTGGCCTCGGAAACCCGTGAAAAGAAAAAACGGGAAGGCTATCTGGAGAACATCCGCCATTCCTGCCGCCATATACTGAATCTGGTGAACAACCTGATGGATGTTTATAAGATCAATGAGACCAAGGATACCCGTAACGAGGTTCCTTTCCGTCTAAACAACTTGCTTGACAACATATCGAAGGAATATGCCCGCAAAGCGGGTGGCCGGGCCTTGCTGTTCGAGCACCGGCATAAGAATGTCGGTGATATTACAGTGAGAGGAGACGCAGACAAATTGGAACAAATATTGGACAATCTGCTGACAAACGCCATCAAGTTCACCCTGTCGGGTACGATCCGTTTCCATACCGAGTACATGGCGGGAAGATTATATGTGGAGGTCGGTGATACCGGTATCGGTATGGACGAGGAGACATTGGAACGTGTCTTCCGTCCGTTCGAGCGTGCGGCGCAGGAGATAAACTCGGAAGGTTTCGGTCTTGGGCTTTTTATCACGAAAGCTCTTGTAAAGGTACTGGACGGAAGCATTGAAGTAGAGAGCCGACCAGGTAAAGGTACAACATTCCGCCTGTCGTTTCCCCTTTCGGAAACGACAGGAGAACCGGAAACAGAGGAGCTTCCGGTACAATCTGCGACGATACTTCCCAAACATGTACTGGTAGTGGATGATGACAGCATCCTTCTGAAAATAACGGAAGACATGCTCGGGCGCAACGGGGTGGAATGCACGACCTGTCAAAATGCAAAAGAAGCCATTCTAGCACTCGACCGCTTGGATTATGATTTGGTATTGACAGATATACAGATGCCCGTGACCGATGGTTTCGGCTTGTTGAGATTACTGCGTAACTCGGATATCGGAAATTCCCGTACCGTTCCGGTCGCTGTCATGACGGCACGGGGGGACGGGGACTCGGGCGTGTATATGAAGTCCGGTTTTTGCGGTTGCATACATAAGCCTTTCTCTTCAAAAGGACTGCTGGCCTTTATCTCCTCCGTTACGGAGGGCAGAAGTGCAGGCATGTCTCCGTTCGACTATTCCCGCCTGATGGAAAGTACGGACGACCGTCGTCATATGTTCGGTCTTGTCGCAAAAGAGTCAGAAAAGGATCTTGCCGAACTGGAGGAGGCTTTAAGAGAAAACGATCGGGAAGCCATGCGGAGGATCGTACATCGGATGGCTCCGGTCTGGGAGTTGTTAGGGGCCAACGATGTACTGTTCGGTTATCGGAAGCTCCTGCATGACAAGACCTCGAGCGACGAGACGGTCAGAGAGTACACGATGAGAATTATGAAACAGATACGGTTACTGATAGACGAAGTAAATAATGAATTAAGAAAGAAAAATGACGGGGATGAAAAAGACTTTATTGATCGTGGAGGACAACCTGATTCTTTGCGATATTCTTGAGAGATGGCTACAGAAAGCCGGTTACAGGGTATTGACGGCCATAGATGAGCCTTCGGCACGCCGGAAAATCAAGGGGAATAACGTGGCGCTGGTACTGACGGATGTCCGCCTTCCCGAAGGGGATGGCATCAGTTTACTGGAATGGAGCATCTCCCAAGGGTTACATATCCCTTTTGTGGTGATGACCGAACATGCCTCCATTGCAGATGCGGTGCGTGCCGTCAAATTGGGCGCAAAGGACTACTTGCCCAAGCCTGTCCACGAGGAGTTACTGATGGAACTGTTACGGGGATTGATCGGTCTGCCAGTTTCCGTTCCCCCGAAGAAATCATTAATGAAAAGGCTTAGCGGGGCGGTCCGGGAGACCGAGCGGATAGCTTGTCGTGTGGCTCCTTTGAATTGTTCCGTCATGATCCTTGGACCGAACGGTAGCGGAAAAGAATCTGTCGCACAGCTGATCCAACAGCATAGCGGGCGTAAGGACAAGCCTTTTGTGGCGGTGAACTGTGGTTGTATCCGGGGGGAACTTGCCGCATCTGAGTTCTTCGGTCACGTGCAGGGGGCATTTACCGATGCGAAAAAGGATACTGCCGGCTATTTTGAGACGGCCAAGGGCGGTACGCTCTTCCTTGACGAGATCGGAAACATGCCTCCCGAAATGCAGACACTGCTGCTCAGGGTATTACAGGAAAGAGTGTATTGTCCAGTGGGCAGCCGCAAAGAACTTGAAGCCGATGTACGGATATTGTCGGCCACCAACGAGGATATGGAGCGTGCCATACGGGAGGGACGTTTCCGGGAGGATCTGTACTACCGTCTCGCCGAGTTTGAGATACGCCAGCCCTCTCTCTCCGAATGCCCGGAAGATATATTGCCACTGGCTGACTTCTTTCGTGAGCAACATTCAGAAGAGATACGTGTGGAGACCTCCGGTTTTACCGAACAAGCCAAAATCTCCATGCTTTCCCACTCATGGCCGGGCAATGTGCGTGAACTTGACAACCGGATAAGACGTGCTGTCCTGTTGGCGGTATCTCCATTGTTAACCCATAAAGATCTGAATCTTAATGCGACCATCTGTAGGACAGGCGAAAAATGTAAAAAAGGCTTGATGGAAGAAGCAGAAGAGAAAGAACTAATAAGGAAGATTCTGGAAGAATGTGGAGGTAAGATCAGTCGTGTGGCGAGAATGTTGGGGATGAGCCGTCCGACGCTATACAAGAAAATGGAAAGGTATGGGTTGAGATAGCATCTTCATCCGTTTCGTTTATACATAAGCCGGCAGATTCCGTTGGAGAAAGTTTTGCAGCCAAGAAGTTTCCAGCGGGCAGACCGGAATTCTCCCGTCAAGGGGATTCCACCACCATAAGAAAGAGGCAGCAGAAAAAGTACTGTCTCATCCACCAGATTATACCGAAAAAGTCCATCGGCATATTCCGCACTTCCTCCATCTCCCACTCCTGCCAGATAAATACAATCCTTGTCATGCTTTTCCTTTACATTCAGCAAGTCCATCAAACCGTAATGGGGGTAGATGTGGAATGTGGCCTGTCGCTGCCAGCGTGGGAAACCATACCGTTTGTTTTCCCTCACCCATCGCATAAGCATCTCGTCTTCATGCGGAAGGAACCCGTCCAAAGTGAGTGCCATGATAACTTGAATTTTTGCCATACCTCTTGTTAAAAAAGCATGAAACCCATGCTTATTTCGAACAGAGGCTCTGACAAAGCCCAACACAGAAACCCGCATGGGCTCATGCTATAAGGTATAGCATAAGCCTCACGCAATAGCCTCTGTGTTTTTGAATTTGTCAGATTCCTGTTCGAGACGTCTTGCGACTTATGTATAATAATGGCGGTCCCAATTGTCGAGACCGGCCTTATTTCTCTATTTCAAGTTTCAAATATACGGCATCTTTTTCAATAATCCGATCAGTCGGGGTATAATTTCTTCAATTACCCCTCCACTTGTCATGATTTGTCGGGGTCCTTTCCTTTTTCATCTTCCAGACCTAGTCGTTTACGGAGTTCAGGGTCATTTTTGATACGCCGCATCTCCTCATTGATAATAGCCTGCGCATCCGCCTTGATCTGGTCGTAATTGCGTTGTATCTGTTGCATCATGATGTCGTTACCGTTCCTGTCCTTGAAGTCGTTGATGACCGGGATTTTCTGATAAGCCTTTTCTTCTGCGCTGATCTTGGTATGGTCCACGACAATTTCGGCATGAAATATTTTTTGCTCTATCCTCTCATCAAAATTATCCGCCACAGCCCCGACAAACGTGCCTTGTGAGAGGTTGGCGATCTTTGATGCGGGAATGAGCGAGTCTAGCTGTGTGTTGATGGAGGTGGATACGTCCTGACGGTTGATGGATACGGACTGACGTTGCTGAAGCACCTTGCCGAAGCGCTCTGAAAGCGTTTTTGCGGTTTCACCGACCACCTGTCCGCTGAAAATATTCCCCACCGTGTTCTGGATGACCTTGGATTCTTTTTCTCCGTAGTCACGTGTCAATTGACTGAAATCCTGAAAACCCAGAAGCACACCCACCTTGTTGCTTCTCGCCGTCGCGATCAGGTTGTCAAGCCCACGGAAATAGATGGTGGGAAGCTCGTCAATGATAACGGCGCATTTAAGCTGTTTTTTCTTGTTGATAAGCTTGACGATACGGGAATTATATAATCCGAGTGCTGCCGAATAAATGTTCTGCCTGTCCGGATTGTTGCCCACGCAGAGCAGTTTGGGCTCTTTCGGATTGTTGATATCCAATGAAAAATCATTACCGGTCATCACCCAGTAGAGTTGTGGGGAGATCATGCGCGTAAGGGGTATTTTAGCCGAGGCTATCTGGCCTTGGAGCTGGTCCTGGGCATTTCCCTTCCATGCGTCCATGAAGGGAGAAAGATAGTTTTCCAGCTCCGGATAAGAGGTCAGAATGGTGAACAGGTCTGAGTAGGGTTTGTTGAGCAGTTCTACCGCATGGGGAAACGTACAGTAAATACCGTTTTTGTAAATCTTTAAATACCAGATTATTGCCGCAAGCAGAATGATAGGAGACTCCACGAAGAAGTCCCCCTGCTTTTCGATATCGGGTAAGTCAAGGGCATTGCTGCCCCCTTCTCCCCTAAGAACCGTACATGAGAGTTTCCCCTCATACGGCTCAAGCAACTCAATATTTCTATTTGTTGTTAGAAATCGGCTCATACTTTCAACATTTTCGTTTATTTCGCTTGTAGCAGTTGTTGTGGACAAGTTGCCGTACAATCGAACCACCAACAGATATTTCGTTGACGTTCCATGCTTTTGTACAATCTATTTCCTTGCCACATAACGGACAAATCCGGTTCTGCTTGTTCCATAAATATAAGAGAGACTTACGTCCCTTGAGAGATTCCAGCATTTGTTGCTCCTTTCGCTGAAAGAAATAATCATCGTATTCCGGGTCGAAAGGGTTTGCCTCACCTTTGATTTGCTTGTACGGGGTATAATGTATATCCGACAACCTTTTAAGGGTCAGGTAGTTCACTTTCTTGCTCTTGGTTTCATATTTCCATGCAAACGTCCATTTACGCCCCCGAATTTCATGCCAATATTTGTCTGCAACCCAAGACTTGCGTTTCTTTGGATGGCGACGTAAAGCCCATTTCTTCGTGAGATTGTAAATGTGATTGTCACAACCATGAAAAGCATCGGTTGATGCACCATATCGGTAATAGTTGCCCCAACCTGTGATTACAGGATTAAGCATTCGTATCAGCGATTCCTGCTTACACATTTTATGTCCTTTAACGATGTCACCGATTTTTGCCCTGAAGCGTTTCTGTGCATCTTTGGACGGGGATGTGTATAGCCTTTTGCCAAACTTCCTCACATTGAAACCTAAGAAATCAAAACCGTCGTATATGTTCGTAATGGTAGTTTTCTCTTCGGATAAGGTCAGCCCTCTTTCTTTGAGAAATTCTATCACGATAGGTTTGACTTCGTTTTCCAATAGCTCCTTATCTCGACCTGTGATTATAAAGTCATCCGCATAACGAATAAGGTTTACCTTGTAGTGGAATGTCTTATTGTTGCGCCATAATCTTTTGAATCTTTCAGCCAAGAGTGGTTGAAGTCCGTCAAGTGCTATATTTGCAAGTGTCGGTGATATGATACCTCCTTGTGGTGTACCCTCTTCTGTCGGGAATAGTTTGCCATTGAATACAGCTCCACATTTCAGCCATTTTCTGAGTATCGTCTTATCCATAGGGATATGATTAAGAAGCCAGTCGTGGCTGATATGGTCGAAGCAGCCTTTAATGTCTCCCTCCAAAATCCATTCGGGGGAATGCTGGCGGTTTAGAACCGTATCAATCTGACGGATAGCGTCCATTGTCCTGCGTTTCTTGCGGAAACCATAAGAAAAGCGGTCGCCTGTCGTTTCGGCTATCGGTTCCAATGCCATGAGATATAATGCCTGCATCGCCCTGTCTTTCATTGTCGGTATTCCCAACGGTCGGAGTTTACCGTTCTTTTTCTTGATGTGAACCCTACGAAGCGGCTGCGGATTGTAACCACGACGTTTCAGTTCACCGATTGCTTTGTACTTGCGCTTGGGAGAATCCCAAAGCTGTTTATCTACTCCAGACGTTTTCTTCCCTTTGTTGGAAGTAACCCTCTTTACCGCCAATGCCTTGGCGTAAAAAGAGTGGGTCAGCATCCACTGCAAGGCTTTCACCTTGTTATGTCTGCCTTCCTTTTGAGCCTTTACAATACGCGCTTGTAGCTTTCGGACATAGGCTTCACACTTGGACCAGTCCATGCCGTCCCAAGTTAGATTCCTACTATCAGCAGGCGCACACGATGTTTTAGTTTCGTTCATTTGCTTTCCTCCTTTTGAAAGTTCTAAAAGTTATCTTGTAAAGAGTTACCATATACGGAAGTCTGCCCACTTTCGTGTCGGATGATGTCACCAATAACAACCCGTGATGTTGATTCAATCCGTATCCACCCCATTACAGGGTGGCATTCGCTTTTTCCGTTATCTCATACCTGCACCCCATTCGGCTTGCCTTGCGGTTCGCTTACTCGCATTCTTACGAGAGAGATACAGGCTTGCCCTGTTCCACGTAATTGACAAACGGATAGTTTAGGTTCTGCCAAGTCCGCCGGCAGTGCTGTGTCCGTGTAACCCCAACATGGGCAAGGGTTATCCGACTGCTTACCTTTTGGTGAGAGCTAAAGTATCTTGCGCTCCTTCAAACCTTACGACGGCTAAAGTCAGTTCACTTACGTTAACCATGCTATCCAGCCTCGCCACTCAACGGTATGATACTAACCGTCCTTGACATTCCCTCACGGTTCAGTCTTGTCCTTTCGGAAAGTGTACTTTGTCCTATAAGCTTGGCACAACCCATCACTGGAGATGCACCTTATAGTAGGCTACCGCTGACGGAACAGCGGGTTAAATCATGCAATTAATATTGCTGTCTAACAATCAATTACGTGACTTTACAGGTCACACCCAGGTGCGATTGAGGTTGAGCATTATCGTATAGCTTGCCTCGTACGCATCGGAAATGTCCGTCATGAATTCCGGATTAATGGGATTGCACCGGTGAGACCTGCGCGGATCGTCGAAATTGATGACATAGAACCGGGGCTTTACCTCGTACTTGTCCATATTCTTCAACAAAGAATTATAGGCGATGGTGGACAGGTCATCAAACTTGTAATCATAGATGTAAATCGCAAAGCCTTTGGCTATAAGCTGGCGTATGTAACTGTTGACTATCGCATAGGATTTGCCGCTGCCCGGTGTCCCGATAACCATGCAGGCACGGAAAATATTGACAATATTGACAAATCCGTTATTCCAGCGTTTTTTATAATAGAATCTCGTCGGGAGGTTTACCGAATATTCATTCTCCATCAGTCGGGTTTCCTGCATGAAACTCTCATTTTCCATATTGAACACATCTTCCATGAGGTTGTGCCTGTAAAGGCGGCTCATCCATAATCCCGACATCAACAGGGCGAGATAGCCTGCCGTAAGAGTAAAAATATAGAATGCGGTATTTGCCATGTGTGGCAATGGCAGTTTAAGAAGCCACCAGTTCAGAAAAAACAATGCGCATCCTGCCACCAACACCGCATAAATTTTAGGCCAGGTTATTTTTTCACCTTTGACCCCATGCGTACCCAGGCAGGAAACGGCCAACAGAAGCACTGCCAACAGTTTGCTCCAGAGAATACAGTTGAAAATTCCGGTCGTGTTGTTGAAGTTTACCAGAATCCGGTCTATCACCTCAAGGTTCAGGTGCCATGCGGTGATACTCGGATAGCAGTACACATAGACGTGTACCACCAAAAGAAAAATACTCACGGCCCTGCCGAATTCCATTATCTTAGCGAGAGCCCTCAAATCATCTTCCTGCTGCATAAGAATTGTATATAAATGGGTTGATACTTGTTTTGTCTAAATGCCACGCTTGCGTCCGGTCTTCTTTTTTTTCTTCATGCGGCGTGCAAAGGCTTCCTCCTCGTAATCCCGCGGATTGGTTTCCAAGGAAAAAATGCCTGCCGCCAGTTCGAGCGTGCTAGAGGATTCGTGACGGTGATGCTGCCAAAGTTCTGTAGCGGAATGTCCGCCCCGTTCCTTTTCGGGTATGTTTTCCAACCATTTGAAATAGTCGTTGAACACATTGGCAGAAAACACCTTGCCCATGCGTGAGCCGTTGAACACCTCCCGATGGTTGTGATCAATAAAGGTGAGACCATAGATACGTCCCCGCTCATTCTTGCGGAAAACCACATCAATACGCCTTTGCCCGAGCAGTTCCACAAACCGTTTCTGTGAATCCGCCTGCCGCAAGGCACGAACGATGTCCGCCTGTATGGAGGGGGCCCATTTCCCATCTTTGAGAGCTTTCAGATTTATCAGCATCCGCTTTTCCAACTGTTCATTTCCGAAGCGTTTCCCAAATCGGGAACTTTTGAACGGTGGGCTGACAACCTTGCCGGTATCATCCGTGACCGAATATACAATACTGGTATATGGGGTACCGTTGTATTCTCCCCTGACCTGTTTCGCCTCGATGTTGAGCGTGGAAAGCAGCGCATTGTATTCCCCGAAGGTTTGGAAACGGTAGCTTTCCAATACGGCTTTAAGGGTATTACCTACCTGATGGCGGACATCTCCCAAGGAAGCGTCCACCTTTCTTAGTTCCGCTTTTGGATTCCGCTTTTCCGCATCCGCTCCGTTTCGCAGACCGAAATCCACTTCCAGCTCCCGACAGGCGGTCATGGAACGCCGATGCTCGTAGGCATCGCTGATCTTTTTCCCCTGTTCATCCACACAGACACTGACAATATGGATATGGGTATTGTGTGTATCGGCATGTTTGTAGGTGATGTAAGGCTGATTCCCATACCCCATCTTCTGCATATAACGTTCCGCCAGTTCTGCCAGCCGCCCGTCGGTCAGCCGGTCTTCCGGTGCTGGGGAAAGGGAAATGTGCAGGACGGGCTTCTCCGTATTGCGGTTTGCCAGCAGGTAATTCTCAAAAGAGAGCAATGCCAAGCGCATGTCCTCGCTTGGCAATCCGAGCCGGTCGGAAATCATACGGTTACCGGAAAGAATCTCAGCCGTACCAGCCGCTACCTTCTCGTAGTTATAAGCAAGCGCTCCGTAAAGACTCATGCCATGGCTTATTTTTGCAACCATTTCCGCTCGTATTCCTGGGTTAGCGCCATGACCTTTTTGCAGATGAGCATCAGCTCAAGACTCAATCTTTCCAACTTATAGAGCAATGCCATCGCCCGTTTCTCCCCGAAATTGTTCTTCAAGGCACGGACGACCTGGTTGTAGTTGTTGCCGACAGCCTGGAACTGTTTGTGGAATTCTGTCAGCCTGATGTAATAGTCCATCGTCGCCTTGTCTATTTTCACGACCTTTATCTGTCCCGAGAAGATGGATTTCTTGATGAACAGCGTGAGGTTGCCGGCTCCTGAATCCGCCAGCAACTTTTCAAATCTTGTGTTCTCCTCGGCGTTCAGGCGGAAACTGTACTTGTGGTCCGCCGGATCATTTTTAGGCTTTCTGCCCGTCCTTGTCCCTGTTGTTTTCTCCATACACATGAGATTTTTGGTTTGTACTTTTTTCTCTTCCAGAATCCGCGACTTTGGAGCGGATTCCCCCGCCCCTCTGGGCGGGCAAGTTGGTTCTTGTCGGACAAAAGACTTTTTGTCGGACAAGGACACAACTTGCTCTGTTCGCTTGAACAGAGAATCCTCCTTCGTCGGATTGCTGCGCGACGTTCACGGCGTGCTGTGGTCCGGCGAAGTCAGTTCCTTTCCATTGTCTGATTCCGGTTTTGCAAAATTAGACAGTGATAACCGATTGGTAAACAGCGTTTGATATGACATTTGATGACATCTGACGACATCTGATGTCAGGTAGGGGAAATGTTGGCGGAAGTTTCAAGAATAGCCGCTACTTTTGGCACAGTGCATGAGGGCATACATTGGAACATTGTCCTGTAAGGTGTATTGCTTGCCTGCCACAGGTGGTGCATGACGCGAATGCGGTATCATCCATGTATGCGCAATGCCATATATGCCGCATGGCAGTCCTGCATGACGGGACACATTGCATCCGTGCAATGCAGTATGGGGTACATTGAACTCCATATTGCATGAATGCAATGCACCTTATACGGCAACACCCTCCGGCAACCGGCATTACACTGATGCAATATGGTATGCAATGTATTCATGCAAACAGGCAAGCAATGCGTAATTGCCATATACCAACGGATGCATTGCCGTGTGATGAAACGAAAAAATCCAGACAGATATGAAACAAGTCATACACTCTAAATTCAAGCCTATGAAGAGAGAACCTTTATTTGTCGCTTTGAGCAACCAGAAAGGCGGTGTGGGAAAATCCACGTTCACCGTGTTGCTCGCCAGTTATTTCCATTACCTGAACGGATATAACGTACTTGTGGTGGATTGTGATTATCCACAGCACAGCATCAGTGCCATGCGGGACTGGGAAGTGGGGAACATTGAAAAGAACGTGCATCTGCAAAACCAGCTGGTGGAACAGTTCGGAACAAGCGGCAGGAAAGCCTACAGCATCCTGAACTCCACCCCGGAGGAAGCTAGGGAGACGGCCGGCCGCTTTCTCGAAAAGTCGGATCTGGACTATGACCTTGTCCTTTTTGATCTCCCCGGTACCGTGAATGTGCCCGGTGTCTTCCAGTCCGTGATCAATATGGACTATGTATTCACTCCGATTACACAGGAAAGGATGGTAATGCGGAGCAGCATGTCTTTTGTCCTTGCCATCAGGGAATACATGCACCGGCATGCGGACGTACCCTTGCGTGGCATCCATATGTTCTGGAACCGGATGGACAAACGGGTGTCCAAAGGGCTGTATAACGGCTATACCGAAATTTTCCGCTCTCTGAAACTGCCGGTGCTGGAGACCGTCATTCCCAGTGCGGAACGCTACAACAAAGATTCCGGGATGAAGGGGCCCCTGTTCCGCAGCACCTTGTTCCCTCCATCTCCCTCCGCAGTGAAAGGAAGCGGTCTGGACCTGTTGGTAGCGGAAATAGAAACCGTACTGAAACTTCAATAAAACAATTATGGCTACCAAAAGAAGAACGGATTACCAAGTGGACGAGGAGGCATTGAAACGCATGATGGCAGGAGATGTAACCGCTTTGGAAAAAACGGTTTCTCCGGAAGGGGAATCGGAAACAAAAAGTCAGGCTGGGCCTTCTCAGGAGAAACAGGAGAAGAAAAGCGGCCTTTCCAGACAGCAAATAAAGAAATCACCGGATGGAGTGGCTGATTCAGATGAATACCGGAGACGGTTTCTGAAAGTGAGACTGTCGGGAGCAAGAAGGCAGACCTATGTTAACGATGCATTATACAGGACTGTTGCCAAAGTATTGCCGGTCATTGCACCGGATATGTCCGTCCCGATGTTTTTAAGCTGTGTCCTGTCAGACCATCTGGAAAGGTACCAGGACATCATCAACGAGATATATAACCAGGAAGCCACACAAAAACCGATAGAATGGAAGAAATAGTTTATTTGTCAATACGGCTCGGCTGTACCGCTTATCTATTATATAAGGTATGGGAGCAGAAAAAGAGAATAGGTAAGATATGCGATCTGCTTTATACTCCCCGTAAAAAAACGGAAACGGAAAAGGACCACCGCCGGAATCCGGAAAGTGCGGCAGATGTGATGGGGGCCACCCGTTTTGTCTATCTGGATGAGAATGCCGGAAAGACCGTTGCCCCTTACATGAGCCAGCAGTTGGAAATGGGAAGCGACCTTATCGGCAAGGATGAGGATATTCCGGAAGATGAGGTGGAATGCAAACTGCCTTTGGAGGAGATGAGAATGCTGAAAGACGAACAGGAGGAGCTGGACAGCCGTTCTCCCGAGGCGGAAGCCATTGTTCCGGCAGTCACTCCTGCCGACCTGCTCAATGTAGGTGACGTGCTGCTTAATCTGGACGGTGCCGGTTCGGATGAGGACAAATCATACCGGGCCGCCATGACACTGCGTGCCATCCGGGAAACGGACATGTTCGAGCTGTTCTCCTCCCAGGTGGAGAACAAGAAACTGATAGAGGAGCTGATGGAAAGGTATGTGGATGAGGAAGGGAATGCTCTGCCTTTAAAAAAAGAGAGGAACGTTTCCAAACCTGTCGCAGATTGGAGGAAGCTGGTCTGAAAGTAATATGCTATTATGCCACAAAATTCCATATTGTTGAATATTATATATAGGATATTCATTATGTACCCAACTTTGTATTTTTCTATAATCTATGAAAAAGGTTGAAGTTTGTCTTTTGTTAAGGGTAATAGAAAGGAACAAACACTCAAAACATAGAAATCACGGGGACAACTCAGAAAATCGGATACTTCCTCACTGTTGCTTACGATTCAAAAGTAAAAGAATGAAATTATCCTGATTTGCTGACAGGAAAAACTATAACTCAATTTCATTACTGTCCCGTAAAAGTGGATAAATAGTTCTTTGAAATAATTGAAATATAGTCTATTAGATACTACTTTTTAGGCGCGACGATTTGAAATCATACCTTTGAGGTCAATTAAGGTGACCTCAAATGAACCAAGATAAATATGTTTTCGCTCAGTTAGTAGAATTCTTGAACAATGATAAGTTCAGAAGACTTGTAGACAAGTATGATGGCAATCGTTATGTGAAACATTTCACTTGCTGGAGTCAGTTACTTGCAATGATGTTCGGTCAACTCAGTAATCGTGAAAGTCTTCGTGACTTGATTGTAGCTTTGGAAGCACATCAAGGAAAGCGTTATCATTTGGGATTGGGTCGTGAGCCCATTGCCAAAACTACGCTTGCATCTGCCAATCAGAATCGGGATTACAGAATCTTCGAAGATTTTGCTTTCTATATGATGAAGGAAGCATGTGAAAAACGATCGACTCACATCTTGGATATTCCAGGAAGGAAGTATGCGTTTGATTCCACTACGATTCCTTTATGTTTGGCTATATTCCCTTGGGCGAAGTTCCGTAAGAAAAAAGGTGGAGTTAAGGCTCATGTCCTTTATGACATAGAAGCACAACTTCCAGCCTTTTATACAGTAACTACAGCATCCAGGCATGATTCAACAGAAATGTCCGCAATTAATTATGAGCCAAATGCTTATTATATATTTGACAGAGCGTATGACTCGTTTAAAGAACTTTATCGGATTCATCTTACAGGTTCTTTCTTTGTAGTCAGAGCGAAGTCTAATCTGAAATGCAAGTTCTGTAAATGGAAGCGTAGAATGCCGAAGAATATCCTTTCAGATGCGGAAGTGAAACTGATAGGGTACACTTCTGAAAAGAAGTATCCTGAATCATTCAGAGTCATCCGTTTCTATGATGAAGAGGATGATCGTGAATTCACATTCCTGACGAATGCCAAACACATATCTGCACTTGATGTTGCCAATCTTTATAAGAAAAGATGGTTCGTGGAACTTTTCTTCAAATGGCTGAAACAACACCTTAAGATAAAAAGGTTCTGGGGTACTACCGAGAATGCGGTTCGAATACAGATTAGTGTTGCTATCATCACCTATTGTTTAGTAGCTATTGTACAATATGATATGCAACTGAATCGTTCAACTTATGAGGTCTTGCAGATTCTTAGCATCTCATTAACAGATAAAACGCATTTACAAGAGCTGTTTAATAAGACTAATTTCAATGATGTCAAAGAACAATTTAATCCCCTTATTCCGGGATTATTTGATTAATTAATAACTCGTCCCGATTTTAACGGGACACTAGTGACTCAATTTATTAAATGAAATTTCTTTATAAGAGACCTATAAACGACTATAAAAAAGTAAGGAGCTGCTTACCAAGCCAGCTCCTTACTTTTTCTAATGGATGAAAATCCGTTTCCCTGCTTCCTTTTGCACAATATTTTTGTCGTACTTTATGTGCATAACAAGATATCATAGAAAAAATCACATTTAAATTTAGTGTTCCATTACATGGTTTTGCATTGCTCCTTGTTCACAACTCTATCTCTGAATAACTTCATATTAGTAAAGTTTCGGGAAATATTTTGAACAAGTTCCAAGTAATTATCTCTGCCATCTTCCCATTTATGATAAAACGGCTTTATGGAAACACAGTTTTCATGTTCAAAGACGGTATTTAGTAATGTTCGGTCTGAATTTCCGCAAGAATGCCCCATTATCAAAACTTGAAAAGGTGCAGCTAAAAGAAATTCGAGCAAATCATGATAATGTCTTGTTTCTAAATATTTAACGGATTTGACATATCTAAGTAACTCATTGTCATTCATATCAAGAATAGACTGGTAACTTTTGTCAAGTTCATCCCCATAGCCAAAAATTATATTTTCAGGTTTTTCTAATTCGCCATGAATATAATTGTGGGTAATATTAAAGTTACCATACATCTTAGCTGTTTTTGTATAGTTGAAACTCAGCAACATGATACGTTTAGGGATAAGTTTATCGCGTTCTCCATAATTGTATTCAACATCTGCAAGGCTGGATATATTCAGCCCAATGCTATCCAGAGCTTTCTTTTTTCCTTCTGTTGAGAAATCAGCAGGATCAAAGAAGTCAATTATTGCATTTTGAAGGTCATTCCTTACATTGTCTGTTTCTATTGTATGGAGGTATTCAATTAATTTTTCTTGAAGGAATGCAAATTGTTCATTCAACTCACTGATTGTATAATTACAACCAGGGCTATCCATGCCAACTTTCAACAGTTGGTAATAGTCGTTTTCAATATCCACCCATCCTTTGGTTTCTATTGATTGCAGAATAGTTTTAAAAAAAGGGCAACATTCAATAGAGAAAATGTTTGGTTGGTCCTTGATATACTGAATAACTTCGCTTCCTGAGTATCTTTCTTTACAATAGATATCCTTAAAAAAACATGAGTTGTTGAAGACAAAAACATTCCAGCAATTAATGCCTACATTATCTTTGATAACCAAACGGCAAAGGCAATCTTCTGATACATTTGTAGTATTACCGGAAAAAGTATACACTCGTTGGTCCCAATACCAGTTGATAAAATCCATATAACTTGTTTTAAAGCCATGTGCCATGTCAAATCCGTTTCCTATGATAACAAGTCTATTCATTCGGTTGTAATGATGATGTTAGTGTTATTGACTTAAATTATAGAATAATCTCCTTGCTCTTCATTTACAAGAAGTGGCTTTAAAAGCGTTTCCACCGACTCAAAAGTATCTTGTTTTGAGAAGTGTATCTTTGGTTGTCCCCACCATCCTCTAATGAATTGTTGGTATTGGTATTGCAAGGTACGGCGAGGTGCCTGCGCCAAGCAGCTATTATAAAAGGAGTCCACAATGTCAGAATGGTAATTGGTCAATGAAAAGAAATACTGCCAAGTTTCTGATATTTCATTCGCGTTGAATCCGGGACGTTCAATTATTTCCACTGCATCCAATCTATGAACACCATCATGTTTAGAGAATGCAGCTTTAAGTATTTCACTTGCCTCCTTATCAGAAGAAGGTGCGCTATACCCAAAGATTGTTACCTTGCCTGCTTTCGATATGTAGTACTTTGCAACACTCCATTGGTCACGGATAAAGCTGTCGCTGTTGTAATCCTTTTGTTCTACAGGATACAGCAAAGGAACAGCGTTGTATGGTTTGCCACACTTTCTGCAATAGTTTTGTATAAGACCAAAGGTCATACAGTCTTTGCACACACCAGCCCCCACATTTCCATGCAAGAACAGAATCTCTGGTCTGTTCCAGGTAATCTTTGCCACTCTGTTATATGCTTGGATAAGCAGACTATCCCAGTTGAAGGATACAATGCAGTCTTTTTCTGTGAGCGAAAGAATCAAAAGGTCGTAGATGGTCAAGAAAGATGGAAGCTGCACATTTGAAAAATATTCATAAAGTTTTTTTTCCATTGCTATCCGTGCGTTTTTACACTCATCACCACGTCTAAACAGCTCACTATATATATCTTCAAGATTCTTGCTTTTCGTTTCTAACATAAATCCTTCAAGGATTCTATCTAACCCGACCTGTTCAATGGCTTCATTCATCGTCGGGCAAGATTTTCCCATGACCGCTCTTGAAGCACCAGCTCCAACTATCACGACATGAGGGCGTTGGCAATACAAATCTTTAAGGTTTTTCTTCATACACTAACTGATTAAATATTTTGCCCATAAGCAATTGTTGCATCATGCTTTATTTTACGGCCTCATATTTTGTTCGCTTTGTTTCAGGCACAATAATTTCATTGTTCATACTTATAAGTATGAAAGTTATTGTTCTCTGTTTGGCTGTTCTTGAATATAAACAGATATATTACTTAAAAATGCCTTATCAAGGTGTGATATTGTTACTCTCTTTATACACTACTACATGATACACTATTTTTAACCTGTTTACATTGGCCATAAAACTGCGTTTGATATGCAAATATAGCTATTTTAATCCAATATCAATAATAGTCGTTTTTGACAAGAAATCAACTTTATGGAATTTGCTGGCTTTTGTATGGCAATTATATAAATGGTACAGAAAAACATGTAACCGTTTGAACAATCCATGTTTGTGCCAAAATCATCAATTAATCATGTATTATGCTTGAGGTAAGCGTCTCCGCAATGACGTAAAACAATGTTGAAAATCTCTGTAGAGACGCGCAAAAGCACTTGTTGGATGACATCTGATGACATCTGATGACATCTGGCGACATCTGATGACACCTCTGAATCACAGCGTATTATCCCTTTTTATCTTCGCCGTCGAATTCAAATTTATGTCTTACCCAAACGATTCGACAATGAAGAGAAGAATCCTTTTTTCAGTGATGTGCGCGGCGATTGCCGCCGGTGCTTTCGCGCAGGGCCAAGGTCAGGGCCTTGCCGGTATCAACGAGGCGACCAGCCTCATGACCTCGTATTTCGATCCCGCCACCAAACTGTGCTATGCCATCGGTGCGGTGCTCGGCCTGGTGGGCGGCATCAAGACCTACGGCAAGTTCTCCAGCGGTGATCCCGACACCTCGAAAACCGCCGCCAGCTGGTTCTTTGCCTGCATCTTTCTGATTGTAGCCGCCACCATCCTGCGTTCCTTCTTCCTCTAAGCGGTATGGAGTATCCTGTAAACAAGGGGGCGGGCAATCCCGTCGAGTTCAAGGGGCTCAAGTCACAATACCTGTTCGTCTTCGCGGGCGGTCTGGTGACGGTGCTCCTGGCGGTGGTCATCCTTTACCTGGCAGGCGTGGACCAATGGATATGCATCCCTTTCGGGACCGTATCCGGCGGTCTGCTGGCATGGGCGGTGTTCCGGCTGAACGCCCGCTACGGCGAACACGGTCTTATGAAGCTGCTGGCGGAGAAACGCCATCCGCGCTACCTGATCCACCGCAAGAGAGTTTTCAGATTATTTGCAAAAAGAAAAAAACGACAATCATGAGAAATGTATTGAAAGCGGAAACGCTGGAACGCAAGTTCCCCCTGCTCTCGGTGGAGAACGGCTGCATCGTGAGCAAGGACGCCGACCTGACCGTGGCCTTCGAGGTGGAGCTTCCCGAGCTGTACACGGTGACGGCGGAAGAGTATGAGGCCATGCACTCCACCTGGATAAAGGCCGCCAGGGTACTGCCCGAGCACAGCATCGTCTGCAAGCAGGACTGGTTCACGAAGGAGAGCTACCGTCCCCAAAACGGCGGGGAGGAACAGAGCTTCCTCTCGCGCAGCTATGAGCGGCACTTCAACGAGAGGCCGTACCTGAACCACCGCTGTTACCTGTATCTGACAAAGACCACCCGTGAGCGCAACCGCCGGCAAAGTGACTTCAGCACCCTCTGCCGGGGATTCCTGCTGCCCAGGGAGATTACCGACAAGGACATGGCGGCCCGCTTTCTGGAAGCGGTGGAGCAGTTCGAGCATATCGTGAACGACTCCGCCCATATCCGGCTGCGCCGCCTGGAAACGGAGGAGATTACCGGCACGAAGGAACGTCCCGGGCTGGTGGAGAAATACCTCTCCCTCTCGATGGAGGACGAAACCGCCGTACTGCAGGACATCTGCCTCAAGCCCGGACGGATGCGTATCGGGGACAAGCGGCTCTGCCTGCACACACTTTCGGATACGGAAGACCTGCCGGGCAAGCTCTCCACCGACATGCGCTACGAGCGTATGTCCACCGACAGGAGTGACTGCCGCCTTTCCTTCGCCGCACCCGTGGGGCTGCTGCTCTCCTGCAACCACATCTACTCGCAGTACGTGTTCATCGACAATGCGCAGGAAATCCTGCAGATGATGGAGAAGAACTCGCGCAACATGCTCTCTCTGTCACGGTACAGCCGGAGCAATGCCGTGAACCAGGAATGGACGGAGATGTATCTGGACGAGGCGCATACCAAGGGAGTGCTTCCCGTCAGATGCCACTGCAATGTAATCGCCTGGGCGGAGGATGCGGAGGAGTTCCGCCGTATCAGGAACGACACGGGCAGCCAGCTTGCCATGATGGAATGCACCCCCCGTTACAACACCGTCGACACCCCGGTGCTTTACTGGACGGGCATTCCGGGCAATGCGGGCGACTTTCCTGCCGAAGAGTCATTCTACACGTTCCTGGAGCAGGCGGTCTGCCTCTTTGCCGGGGAGACCAATTACAGAAGTTCGCCCAGTCCGTTCGGCATCCGCATGGCGGACCGGCAGAACGGCATTCCGGTGCACGTGGACATTTCCGACCTTCCGATGAAACGGGGCATCATCACCAACCGCAACAAATTTATCCTGGGACCAAGCGGCAGCGGCAAGTCCTTTTTCACCAACCATCTGGTGCGCAACTATTACGAGCAGGGAGCGCATATCCTGCTGGTGGACACGGGCAACAGCTATCAGGGGTTGTGCCGGATGATCCACGACCGCACACGCGGCGGGGACGGCATCTACATCACGTATGAGGAGGACAATCCGATATCCTTCAACCCGTTCTACACCGATTCCGGACAGTTCGATGTGGAAAAGCGCGAGAGCATCAAGACTCTGATACTGACCTTGTGGAAACGGGAGGACGAGGCACCGAAACGTTCGGAAGAGGTGGCGCTCTCGGGAGCGGTGAACGCCTATATCCGTAAAATTACCGGGAATCGGGAGGCAAGGCCGGACTTCAACGGCTTCTACGAGTTCGTGGACGGTGACTACCGCCGGATGATAGCGGAAAAGAAGGTACGCGAGAAGGATTTCGACATCGACGGTTTCCTGAACGTGCTGGAGCCTTTCTACAAGGGTGGCGACTACGACTTCCTGCTGAACTCCGACAGGGAACTGGACCTGACAAACAGGCGGTTCATCGTGTTCGAGCTGGACAACATCAGCGGCAACAAGGTGCTGCTGCCTGTGGTGACGCTGATCATCATGGAGACCTTCATCGCCAAGATGCGCCGTCTGAAAGGAATCCGCAAGGTAATATTGATAGAGGAGTGTTGGAAAGCCCTTATGTCCGCCAACATGAGCGGCTATATCCAATATTTGTTCAAGACCGTCCGGAAATATTTCGGTGAGGCCGTTGTGGTGACCCAGGAGGTGGACGACATCATCAGCTCCCCGATTGTGAAGGAGGCCATCATCAACAACTCCGACTGCAAGATCCTTCTGGACCAGCGGAAATACATGAACAAGTTCGAGCATATCCAGCGGCTGCTCGGCCTGACGGAGAAAGAGAAAAGCCAGATACTCTCCATCAACCAGGCGAACCATCCCGGACGTTTTTACCGTGAAGTCTGGATAGGGCTTGGCGGCACCCGTTCGGCGGTCTATGCTACGGAAGTGAGCGCGGAAGAGTATTTCACGTTCACGACGGAAGAGTCCGAGAAACTGGAAGTGCAACGGCTTGCCGAGGAGCTGGACGGCAACCTGGAACTTGCCATCCGCCGGATGGCAGAGAGAAAACGAGAGGAACAAAGACAAGTATCAACCCCAAAAAGAGAACAATGAGAAACAAATCCCTTATGAGACTGGCGGTGTGCCTGATCGGTATGGCCGCCATGGTATTACAAGGCTGCTCGGAGAGCGGCACCGACCGTGACAAGCTCTGCGGCTCGTGGAGCAGCGTGGAAGGCAAGCCGGACGTGCTGGTATATAAGGAAGGGGAAGCCTACAAGGTGACGGTGTTCGCCCGCAGCGGAAAGATGCGCCGTCTCAGGCCTCAGACCTACCTGCTGGTTGAGGAGAACGGGAACCTGTTCATCAACACGGGGCACCGCATCGACATCTCCTACAACGAGGCCGCCGACGTGCTGACCTTCTCCCCGAACGGTGACTATGTGCGGAAGGAGGAACGCCCATGAAAGCGAAGTCACTCCTGATCGGAACGGTACTCGCCCTGTGCGGCACCGGCGCCAATGCCCAGTGGGTGGTGACCGATCCCGGCAACCTTGCCCAAAGCATCATCAACATGTCGGACAACATCGCCCATACCTCGAAAACGGCGGTCAATACGGCCGACAGCTTTGCGGAGACGGTGAAGATTTACGAGCAGGCCAAGAAGTATTACGACCAGTTAAAGGCGGTGAACGACCTGATACAGGACGCCCGCAAGGTGCGCGACATCATCCTGATGGTGGGCGACGTGTCCGACATCTATGTAACGAACTTCGGCAAGATGATGAACGACGGGAACTTCTCGCCCCGCGAGCTGGACGCCATCGCCTTCGGCTACACCCGCCTGCTGGAGGAGAGCAACGGCGTGCTACAGGATCTCAGGCAGGTCATCAACGTGAGCACGCTCTCCATGACCGACAAGGACCGCATGGACGTGGTGGACCGCTGCTACTATGAGATGCGCCGCTACCGCAACCTGGTGAGCTATTACACGAACAAGAACATCGCCGTGAGCTATCTCCGTGCCAGAAAGAAGAACGACCTGGACCGGGTGATGCGGCTTTACGGGAATGAAATCTCCAAATACTGGTAGCCATGATGCCGTTGTCGATAGATTTTGCCAACCTGCATACCATACTGGCGACCCTGTATGACGATATGCTGCCCCTTTGCAAGGACATGATGGACGTGGGAAAGGGACTTGCCGGGCTGGGTGCCCTGTTCTATGTCGCCGTCCGCGTGTGGCAGTCGATGGCCCGTGCCGAACCGATAGATGTCTATCCCCTGCTGCGTCCCTTCGCCATCGGCATCTGCATCCTGCTTTTCCCCACGCTGGTGCTCGGCACGCTGAACACCGTGCTCAGCCCGATAGTACAGGGTACGCACAAGATGCTTGAGGGGCAGACGCTGGATATGGAACAGTACAGGGCGCAGAAGGAGGAACTGGAAAGGGAGGCCATGCTGCGCAATCCCGAAACCGCCTACCTGGTGAGCGACGAGGAATTCGACCGTCAGCTGGACGAGCTGGGCTGGTCAACCATAGATACCGCCTCCCGCCTGGGCATGTACGTGGAGGTGGGGATGTACAATCTGGAGAAGAAAATCCGTGACGCCTTCCGCAGCCTGCTGGAACTGATATTCGCGGCGGCATCGCTGCTGATAGATACCGTGAGGACCTTTTTCCTTGTCGTGCTCTCCATTCTGGGACCGGTGGCGTTCGCCTTCAGCGTATGGGACGGTTTCCAGTCCACGCTCGGGCAGTGGTTCACGAGGTACATATCCGTCTACCTTTGGCTTCCGGTCAGCGACCTGTTCAGCACCCTGCTCGCCAAGCTCCAGGTGCTGATGCTCCAAAATGACATTCTGGAATTACAGAACAACCCCGACTACTCGATAGACAACTCAAATAGCGTCTATATCATATTCATGCTGATAGGGATTATCGGGTACTTCACCGTCCCGACGGTGGCGGGCTGGATCGTACAGGCGGGCGGAGCCGGAAACTTCAGCCGTAACCTGAACCGCACGGCCACGAAAGCGGGCAGTTTCGCTGCCGGGACGGGCGGTGCCGTACTGGGGAATATCGGGGGAAGGCTGCGGGGCAAATAGGCTCTATGGCAACCCGTTTCCGTGAGTCGGCAACTTGGATTACCGGGTTGGCGACTTGTCGGAAGGAGCCGCCCGGTCATACCGGAAACATTTATTTATTCATTCAAACCAATCATTCGCTAAATGGAATTCAAGTCATTGACCAACATTGAGAGCAGCTTCAGGCGTATCCGGTTGATGCTGGCTGTCTTTACCGGCTGCTGTGCGCTCATTACCGGCTATGCGTTGTGGAGCTCGTACCGTTTCGCCGAGAAGCAACGGGAAAAGATCTATGTGCTGGATAAGGGCAAGTCGCTGATGCTCGCCCTCTCGCAGGATCTTTCACAGAACCGCCCCGCCGAGGCGCGGGAACACGTCCGGCGTTTTCACGAGCTGTTCTTCTCGCTCTCTCCGCAGAAGGACGCGATCGAACACAATATAGGCCGTGCCCTGCAGCTGGCGGACAAGAGCGCCTATCACTACTATGTGGACTTTGCCGAAAAGGGATATTACAACCGGCTGATTTCGGGCAACATCAACCAGGTGGTACACGTGGACAGCGTGGTGTGCGACTTTGCCGCCTATCCCTACAAGGCGCGTACATACGCCCGGCAGCTGATCATCCGTGAGAGCAACGTGACCGAGCGAAGCCTTGTCACCTCCTGTTCGCTCCAGAATACGGGGCGTTCGGACGACAATCCCAACGGGTTCATCATCGAGCAGTTCACCATACTGGAGAACAGGGATATAAGGAGTGTGGAACGATGAGAGGGAAACCTGCCGTCTTAAAACGTGCGGACAGCCGTATCCGGCTGTTCTGCCGCCGGCTGACCGGGAAGCAGCGCATTGTCTTGACAAGTGTCGTCTCGCTTCTGTTCACGGCAGCCTGTCTGTACTCGGTTGTCTCTTCCGTGTCCCGTTTGGGGGAACGGAAGGGCGACATGAAAACCGGGCATATCCGGCCCGTCATGTTACGGCCGGAAACAACAACCATTCATTCAAACATCCAGAAACATGAAAATGGACTTTCAGAAAATCAGGGAACGGCTGGGGCTGTCGAGTGACAAGCCGCTGACTCCCGAAGAGAAGCGCCGACGCGCGAGGTATATTGTCTATCCGTTCTTCTGCCTGCTGTGCGCCGGATTCCTCCTGCTGGTATTCAGCCCGTCGGAAAAGGACAAGGCGGAAAAGGAAAAGGGCAAGGGATTCAACGTGGAGATGCCCTCGCCGAAAGATTCGGAAATGGAGGGCGACAAGGTAAGCGCCTACGAGCAGGAAGCACTGGCTAAAAAGGAAAAATGGCGCAGGGGAACCTTCCAGGAGATGTCCGAGCTGCTCAACAAGGACAGTCAGGATACTGCCGGCCTTACCGCAGGAAAAGCCAACACGGAACTTCCGCCGGAACCGGAAACGGGGAAATCCCCCGGCTTTGTCCATTCCTCTGCGGAAGCCTACCGGAATATGAACCGTTCGCTGGGTGCTGTATATACCCGGAATGAAAACCAACAAAATGCCGATCTGCTCCGCCGTATAGAGGAACTGGAAAAAGAAAAGAGACCGGCGGAAGGACAGCCGGAAGGACAGACCCTGGAAGAAAAGATGGCACTGCTGGAAAAGTCTTACGAGCTGGCCGCCCGGTACAACGGGAAGCAGCCGGATGCCCCGGCTGCCGTGAATGGCCGGAGCGACCGGAAAGACAGGACAGCCGTCCGCCCGGTGAAACAGGTACGGAATCAGGTGGTGTCATCGCTTGCACAACCTATGGACAATGAGGATTTCATCGCCGAATTTGCGGGAGAGAGGAATACCGGTTTCCACACCCCTATAGGCAGGACACTCCCTTCCGGCAGGAATACCATCGCCGCCTGTGTACACGGTACGCAGACCGTATCGGACGGGCAGGTGTTGCGCATCCGGTTGCTGGAGCCGATGGCGGTGGACGACCGGCTCATTCCCCAAGGGACGGTATTGACCGGCGGTACACGCATCCAGGGGGAGCGGATGGACATCCTTGTAGAGACGGTGGAATACAAGGGCACGCTGTTTCCGGTGGAACTGGAGGTATATGATGCCGACGGACAGCGGGGAATCCTCGTGCCGAACTCGATGGAGTATGATGCGGCGCGTGAGATAGCCGCGGGTATGGGCACCTCAATGGGGAGCAGCATCAACATCTCGACGGATGCCGGGGCGCAGATTGCCTCGGACGTGGGCAAGGGGGTAATACAGGGCGTGTCGCAATATGTGGAAAAGAAAATGCGTGCGGTGAAAATCACCCTGAAAGCCGGACACCGGCTGTTGCTGCACTCTCCCGAAAAATGAAAAGAGAAAAGAAACCAACCATTTATTCACCAACCAATCAAGAACGCACATGAAGAAGATTCTGATGATTTTTGCCCTGATTATGGGCGCAGTGGCTGCATACGCGCAGCAAGGCAGCGGGGATTATTACGAGGGATTGAGCCGCAAGATCGGCTTCAGCCAAATGATTCCCCCGCATGGTCTGGAAATCACGTATGACAAGACCGTACATATAATTTTCCCCTCTCCCGTAAGATACGTGGATTTGGGTTCCCCCAACCTGATAGCGGGCAAGGCGGACGGTGCGGAAAACGTCATCCGTGTGAAGGCGACCCGGAAACATTTCCGCAGTGAAACCAATATGAGCGTGATAACCGAGGACGGCAACTTTTACACATTCAACGTCAAGTATGCCGACGAGCCGTTGCTGCTGAACGTGGAGATGTGCGACTTCATCCATGACGGGGAGTCGGTTAACCGTCCGAACAATGCGATGGAAATCTACTTGCAGGAACTCGCCGGGGAGTCGCCCCGTCTGGTACGGCTGATCATGAAATCCGTGTATGGGCAGGACAAACGCAAGGTCAAGCACATCGGCAGCAAGCGGTTCGGGGTTCAATACCTGCTCAAGGGGCTTTACGCACACGGCGAGCTGCTCTATTTCCATACCGAGGTGAAGAACGCCACGCACGTGCCTTTCGATGTGGACTTCGTAACTTTCAAGATTGTAGACAAGAAAATCGTGAAGCGTACCGCCATGCAGGAGCAGGTCATCTATCCGCTGCGTGCCTTCAACTATGTGACCCGTGTGGACGGGAAGAAGAACGAGCGGACGGTGTTCGCCCTGCCCAAGTTCACCATCCCCGACGGCAAGAAGCTGGTCGTGGAGATGTACGAGAAACAGGGTGGCCGCCATCAGTCGTTTGAGGTGGAGAACGAAGACCTTGTACGTGCCGGGACTGTCAATGAACTGAAAGTAAGATGAGTGCCATGAAAAGAAACTTCATCTTCATTATCCTCCTGCTTGCCCTCTTTACGGGGCAGGCGGAAGCCCAGCGCCGGCTGCCGGGGATGAAATCCGTCCGCTTTACCGCTGAAATGGCCGACGGCTTTTACAGCCGGGCAGACCGCCATGATGCGGGCTACGCCTTTTCGCTGGCTGTTGCCACTTACACAAAGAAAGGGAACCAGTGGGTGTTTGGCTGTGAGATGCTACAACGTAATAACCCTTACCGGAACACATATGTCCCACTGTCGCAATATACAGGGGAAGGCGGTTATTATCATACAATCCTTTCCACATCCGGCAAGTCTTTCTTTCTGAACCTCGGTGCTTCCGCCTTGCTGGGCTACGAGGCCGTGAACAACGGAAACCGCCTGTTGGATGACGGAGCTTCCTTGCGCAAGTATGAGTCCTTCATCTATGGGGGTGCGGTAACGCTGGAGGCGGAAGGATACCTGTCGGACAGCATAGCCCTGCTGCTATGTCTGCGTGAACGTTTTGTATGGGGCGGCGCTTCCGGCCGCTGCCATTTCCAGTATGGAGCCGGAGTCAAATACATTTTCTAACCTTAAAAAGAACATATACCCATGAAAAGAAGAATCCTTGATTTTATGATGACAGTCTGTTGCATGGTATTTTCCTTTCTTGCCCTTGTCGCCTGTGACAATGAGCTGGATATCAGACAAGAATACCCGTTCACGGTGGAGTCCATGCCGGTGGCGGACGAAATCGTAAACGGTGAGACGGTGGAAATCCGTCTGGAAATCAAGCCGGAAGGAAACTTTTCCGGAACTGTCTATACGCTGAGGTATTTCCAGCCCGACGGAAAGGGCAGTCTGAAGATGGAGGACGGAACGGTACTGAAACCCAATGACCGTTATTTGCTGAACGAATGGAAATTCCGTCTTTACTATACCTCGCATAGCGGCAAGGAATCACAGACCATAGACCTCTATTTTGAAGACAATTGGGGAAACTTGCAACAGCTGACATATGATTTCAATGGAAAGGATGCGGAGGAGGAAGACAATAATACGGAGGCCGCATGAAAAGAATACCGGTTATTATGATTTTTCTGTCACTTGTTCTGTATGGCAAGGCGGAAAATCCCCCGTCTGACAAGGATAAGGCGGTAGCCTGCATCAAGCGGTGGGAAGGCTGGCACCGGGGGAAAATGCCTTACATCGGTTACGGACACCGCCTGCTCCCCCATGAGAAGCTGACCGAGAACCTGAGTGAGGCACAGGCGGACTCACTTTTGAGATGCGACCTTGAACGGTGTTTGAAGGTATTCCGTAAATATGGAAAAGACTCGCTTCTTTTAAGTCTGTTAGGTTTTAATGTGGGCTGTTACCGTCTGATCGGAAACGGCAAGATACCCAAAAGCAGACTGATTCAGAAACTGGACGATGGTAACCGGAATATTTACAAGGAATATATATCGTTCCGCTGTTATCGGGGGAAAGTCATTCCAGGCATAGAGAGAAGAAGAAAAGAGGAGTTTGAACTGTTCTATATACCGTAGATTGAAATTATGCAAAGCCGTGAACGGACGCTTGCCATCGCCGTTCACGGCTTTAGTCTTAGCCACTCTTAATTGTAAGTATTCGATAAACTCCCTCGTATATTGGGTAACGTATGTTCATAATGTCGT